>Ga0316197_10001351_pt1 | contig 17516 bp, 11 predicted proteins | sample OudBiesiAoxic_MG_FD_204939 | JGI IMG/M metagenome (GOLD analysis project Ga0316197, IMG submission 204939) | Coastal sediment microbial communities from Oude Bieten Haven, Netherlands - site A oxic | ecosystem: Environmental > Aquatic > Marine > Coastal > Sediment | place: Netherlands... | reverse complement strand
GGAGAACTCAATTAATAAACTACTTTATTATAAATAATGATACTTATTTAGTAGACCTTCCAGGATATGGATTTGCCAAAGTTCCAAAGGCTATAAAACAAGCTTGGGGAAATACTATGGAAAGATACTTAGCTTCTAAAAGAAGTAAATTAGTATTCGTATTACTAGATATCAGAAGGGTACCAAGTAGAGAAGATCTAGAAATGTTAGAATGGTTAGATTACTATGATGTACCATACAAGATTATCTTTACTAAGGTAGATAAGATGTCTAACAACGAAAAATTTAAGCAATTAAAAGATATCAGAAAGAAGATAGAATTTAAAAACAGTGATGTATTGTTCTATTCTGCAGTATCTCATAAGGGTAGAGAGGAATTGTCTGAATATTTAGACGAAGCTTTAGAAGAATATGCAAATCATGTTCCTCCTGTAATTGATCAGGAAGAAGAAAATATAGAAGATTAAAAAAAGCTAACTATGAAATTTTTCATAGTTAGCTTTTTTACTTTTTAGTTTATCATTATAGAATTTAACTAGAGGCAATATCACGTTTCTTTTTTTTCAAAAATTCCCATTTAGTTTCAGCAGTGATAATGGCCATAAAGATAGCAACTCCTCCTACAATCATCTTAAATGTTAGGATTTCTCCTAAAAGTATTATAGAAAAAAGTGTTCCAAAGAGTGCTTCTGTAGATAAAATAATGGCAGTTCTAGAAGCCGTAGTATGTTTTTGTGCTGTAGTCTGCAAAAAGAACGCAATCATAGTACTAAAAATCCCAAGATAAACTACAGATAAAACACCAGTAGTTCCAACCTCTGTAGGAAGAGTCTCAAAGAAGAAACCAAATACAAAGGATAGAATAGCAGCCACAGCCATCTGTATAAGTGTAAGGAGAGTAGTATCGACTTGTTTACTATAATATCCAGTCATACTGATATGACAGGCAAAACCAACGGCACATATGAGGGATAAAGTATCTCCAAGTCCAAGGGAGAAGTTTCCGTCAAAAGAAAGAAATCCTATCCCTAAAAAACACATTACAGCTGCAGATAGAGACCATATATCGGGTTTTATTTTTGTAATAGCCCAAAAGATAAATGGAACCATAACGACATTAGTACCTGTTAAAAATGCATTTTTAGAAGCTGTTGTAAACTGCAACCCTACTGTCTGGGTAGCAAAAGCAAAGAAGAGGAAAAATCCAACAATAGATCCTGCTATAATGTCTTTTTTTTCAATTGCTTTTATTTTCTTATAGAAAACAATCCCCATAATAAGAGCTGCTATCAAGAATCTAAACGCCATCATATAAAATGGTCCCAACCCACTATCGAGCGCCATTTTAGAAGCAGTAAATCCAGAACCCCATATGATAGCTACAATAACAAGGGTGAGGTCTGCTATTATATGTTTTTTGTTTTTTTCCATTATCTTTCCTCCTTTTGGAATTTATTTTTAGAAATATCAATCTTAATATTAGAGTATACTATATATACATATATTTATCCTAGTATTGCTATGAATAAACTAAATAATTTCTACATAAAATAGGATATCTAATAAAAAAAGACGACTCATGAGTAAATTATTCTACTGAGCTCGTCTTCTCTTGATTAATAAAGCAAAGTTAGTAATAGTTATTAAGAATGAGATAAACACTTGAAGTCCAGTTAAAACCATCATCTCTTTGTCCTTCTCCAGTAATTGAATTATGATTTTCATTGAGACCAAATTGATCTATAAGATTACAATACCTCTTTGCCAAATCATTTGCAAATTCTGTGTCACCAGATCGTAAGATCCCATCGATAAATAACATTGTTGTAGGAGCCCAGATAGGACCACGCCAGTAGCCATCACCTCTATAGTATTGACTTTTTTTAGATTCTGTTGAAAGTCCAAATTTAGTTAAAAATCTATCTTCATCTTTCAATTCTTTAATTATTTTATTTCTAATTTCAGAAGGTAATTTTTTACCTAAGAGTATAGGCATATAGACAACAAGGCTATCACCCTTTTCAACAGGTATAAAATCATCTCCATTATATCTATATCCTATAAATTTTTCATTTTTATAAAATTTACTAAGCAATAGATTTAATAAGTCTTCAGAGGTTTTTATCCACTGATTTTTTTCATCTTCAGATCTATTTAATTTTTCTGCAAAAAAACTTAGTGTGTCACATTGTAATATTAAAAAAGTTAATAAATCTGGGCCTGCCAAGGGAGCACCATCTATAAAAAGTGTAGAATTGTCCCAACCAGAATCATTTCCATGGGTATAATATGGGATCCCATTGATGGTCTTATGCTTTAACCAGTAGTTAGTCCATTTTACCAAGATATTATAAATTTCATCTAGATATGGGTTTAGATCTTTTTCATTTCTTTCATACATCCATTTTAAAGCCCAACCATGAATAGGTGGTTTTGAACATGAAAAAGACGAATACATATTATTAGCAAAATCAGGAAATGCTCCATTTTCATCTTGTAAATCTCCAAAAATTAAGATTTGATCAATTGCTAATTTTGGATCTATATCTAAAAGAGACATAGCAGCAAAACAGTTATCCCAACTCCAAATATTTGTCATCCAATTCATAGACATATAAGAAGCTTTTCGTTTTAAAATACCATCTTCAGAAACAATACTAGACCAAAGACAATATTTAGCTAATTCATTTTTTAAACTTTCTTTTTTTAAACCTTTAGATTTCCATGAATCAAATTCTAACTTTATTTTGTATGTTTCATCATTAAAGCTTAATCTCGTAGGTTCAATCCACACACTTTTGTAGAAATCTAATGCTAAAGAAAAGTTTTTCTGAGTCATAATTTGAACTTTTTCACATCTGTCTTTTTCCCAAGGAGCGTCTACTTCTAATATACCCTCTATAGGAACTGCCATAATCTTAATTTCTTTTGAATAACTGTTGATTTCCCATTTTCCATGATTATAAGGGATAGCATTGTCATAAGTTTTAGAATTGAGGGTTAGTTTTACACTAACCCCTTGACCTTTTATTCTTATTTCATTTCCTCTCGGAAAATTTATTTGGACACTTCCTTTTTTTCCATGTATTGTTAATAATTCAGGAGAAACAGTAAAATCAATTGCTTCATCATCTATTAATTCTAATAAAAATAAATTTCCTAAATCTAAATCGCCGTCTTTGACACTTCTAATATAGATTCCATTTCCTAATTCTCCTCTACCAATCCAATTTGTAATAGCTAGATAGGAATTATATCTACTAAAAGATATTTTTGATATATCAAACACCTTTAACCTCCTCGTTATCCTTTTAATCCAGTACTACTAACACCATCAATTATATGTTTTTGAGCTAAGAAAAACATGATTAAAGGTGGTAAACATATGAGAGTAGTAATAGCCATCATAGATGTAGTATCTACTCCATTCATTCCTTTAAATTGTGAAAGACCTAAAGATAACGTGTATTTTCTTTGGTCGTTTAAAAAAATTAATGGACCTAGGTAATCATTCCAAGTACCTAAGATATTAAAAACTGAGATTAAAACTAATGCCGGCTTCATTAATGGTAAATAAATTTTCCAATATATTTGGAATGCATTTGCTCCATCTATTTTGGCGGCTTCATCTAAATCTTTGGGAATGCCCATTAAAAATTGTCTGAGTAAAAATATAAAGAACGCTGATCCAAAATATGAAGGTACAATTAATGGCTTTAAAGTATTAATCCATCCTAAAAAATTAAATTGCATATATAGAGGGATCATTGTAACATCCCAAGGAATCATCATTGTAGCTAAAACTATCATGAATAAAAAATTTCTCCCTCTAAATTCAAACCTTGCAAATCCGAAAGCTACTAATGAAGAAGAAAATACTTGTCCTATAGTAGATAAGACAACAACAATTAATGAATTTTTTAAAAATAAATTAAATGGTTGTAAATTCCAAGCCTTCATAAAATTTTCAAAATGCCAAGTAGTGGGAATCCATTTTGGTGGAAATAAAAATACTTCTTCTGGTCCCTTTACTGAAGTTGTTAAAAGCCAAAAGAATGGGGCTAAAAACAAAAGAGAAAAGAATATTAATATTATATAAACACAAGTTTTTTTTAAGTTTTTTTTAAACATAATTACCCCTTTTTCTTTTTAATAGTTGCTTCACTTTCATAAAAAACCCACATAGAAGAGGATTTAAATACAAGTAGCGTTAGCGATAAAATAATTAAAAACATAAACCAAGCGTTAGCTGCGGAATATCCCATCTTAAAATATTTAAATGCATTATCATAAACATACATTGCATAGAAATAAGTAGAACCAACAGGTCCACCACCAGTTAGTAATAGTGCAAGAGATAGTTGTTGAAAGGCACCGATAATACTTGTAATAACATTAAATAATATTGTAGGACTTAACATAGGTAAGGTAATATACATAAATTTGGAAACAACATTAGCACCATCTATATCAGCTGCTTCATAGAGTTCTTTTGGTATGTTTTTTAGACCTGCTAAAAATATTAACATCATAGTTCCTTGACCCCAGACACTAGCAAATACCATGGCAAAAGTAGCCCAATTGGGATCTCCTAACCAATTGGGTCCTTGGATTCCTATAGTAGATAAAAAGTAATTTAATATACCATATTCATCACTATACACCCAACCCCAAATCATAGCAAGTGCTACTCCTGATATAACCGAAGGCATATAAAAGAGTGTCTTAAATATTCCAGAACCTTTAACGTTATTGTTTAAAAGGAGAGCTAAAATTAAAGCTACACTAATATTTAAAGGAACAAATATCCCTGCAAATTTAGCTGTGATCCCTAGGGATTTCCAAAATTGTGGGTCTTCAAAGAACATCTCTTTATAGTTTGCTAACCCAATAAAAGTTGGGTTTCCTATTATAGGCCAGTCAAAAAAACTAATGACCAATGAAAATAATAAAGGTCCTAGAGTGAAAAAGAAGAAACCTAAAATCCAAGGCATAATAAATAAATAAGGTACAAGAGTATCTCTTTTTATTTTAAAGATACTAATTTTTTTTCTTTTTCTTTTTTTTATATCAAGAGAAATATCCATAAAACACCCCTATTCTTTTAATAATCTTTCAGATTTTTCTACAACTTCATCCATTATGATTTGAGGATCTCTTAATCCTAACATAGCTTCTTCAATTGCTGGTGACAGATTTCTTTGTACTTCTTTCCAATTTGAATTCAATAAGAAAGATGGTGTACTATCAGCTAACGATAGCATTTCATAGAAAGGTTTTAATTCTACATTTTCTTCTATACCAAATGATTTAACTAAAGATTTTCTTACTGGTAGATCAGCGACTCTTAATTTTGCTGCTTTTTCACTATTATAAAATTCTATAAATTTCCATGCTTCTTCTTTATTTTCAGAACCTTTCCACATTGATATTGCAGAGACTGACATTACAGATTTAGGAGAGTTTCCATTGAAAGATGGAAGAATAGCTACTCCTACATTAATACCTGCTTTCTTATAACCATTTAATGGCCATATACCATTTTCATACATTGCAATTTTAGAAGCTTTAAAAATATCACTTCCACTTTGTTGTTGTTTTCCACCAACTAAGATACCAGATTTATTATCAACTAATTTTCTCATTTCTCTAAAAACTTCTACTGATTCATTACTATTTAAATATCCTTTAAGCGTTTTTCCATCTGGACTAATATACGATGTTGCGTTACTCCATAAAAATTGCTCAAAGTCATAAGGATCAGGCTTACCTAATAATCCAATACCATATACTCTATCATTGGGATTAGAAAGTTTAGCTGCTTTTTCAGTTAATTCATCCCATGTCCAATTTTTACTAGGATATTTTACTCCAGCTGCATCAAACATATCTTTGTTATAAAATACAACATGAGTAGTAAATCCAGAAGGAACTCCATATGTATTGTTATCTACTTTAACATAATTTAAAAGACCACCATAGTAATCATTTAAATCAACTTCTGTACTTTCTTTGATGTAACTGTCTAAATTTTCTAACTGAGATGAGTAAGTTGGGAAATCCCACATATACATAACATCAGGAGCATTTTTAGCTCCAAAAGAAGCAACCAATTTTTGATCAAATCCTGACCCATAAGCTTCTACTTGTATCTTAATACTAGGGTTTTCTTTCATGAATTCTTCTGCAATGTCCTGTTGAATTTTTAATGCATCTCCAGAATCCCATGTTGCAAATCTAAGAGTTATACCTTGTTCTTTTTGTCCGCAACTTATTAAAGCTAAGCATGCTACTAACACAAATATAATTTTTTTCATTTCTTTCCCCCTTTTTATTTTAGTAAAAATATTAGTATAATTTTACCTATATTCCGATTATAGTTCTTATTGAGATTATTGTCAATTAAATTATAACATTTATTGCTTTAAAGTTTTAAAGTACTTAAAAATTATAACTTTATGATTAAAAATTTATTTTTTTAATAAACAAAAATTAAATTTTTAACAAGCGTTTTAAATATAATTCTTGACAATAAAGTAAACGTAAAATATAATTGTATAAAATGTTTACTAAAATTTTTACTAGTGGAGGGGGAAATATGTTAGATTGGGAAAATCAAAATCTTTTGCATAAAAATAGGATGAAGGCTAGAGTTAATTTTTATACATATGGAGATAAAGAAAGTGCTCTTACATTTATGCGTGGAAGATCAGAGGGGTTTAAATTATTAAATGGTATATGGAAATTTTCATATTATGAAAATCCAAAATTTGTACCTTCGAATTTTTATACAGAGGAATTTGATACTGACAAACTAGATGACATAGATGTTCCTAGTTGTTGGCAATTGAAGGGTTATGGTCAGATGCAATATACAGATGAGGGTTATCCTTTTACTGTAAATGCTCCTAATGTCCCCAGTGAAAATCCAACAGGGGTCTATATAAGGGAATTTTATCTGAATAAAGATGAAGTAAAAAAACAAAATATTATTAGATTTGATGGAGTGGACTCTATTTTTTACCTTTATATAAACGGAAAAGAAGTAGGTATGAGCAAAGGAAGTAGATTGACTGCTGAATTTGATGTTACCGACTATGTCAGAGAAGGTGTTAATAAAATTGCAGTTAAAGTTTTACAGTGGTCAGATTCCTCTTATATAGAGGATCAGGATATGTGGTGGCTATCAGGAATATTTAGAGATATTTTTATCGTATCTAGAGATAAAGTTTCTATTCATGATATTTTTGTTAAAACTCATTTAGATCCAGAATATAAAGATGCAAAATTAGAAATAAATTTAGAATTAAATAATTTAATGGAAGCTATAGAAGTAGAGATAGAATACACACTATTAGATGCAAAAAATAAGGTTGTAGCAGAAGATCAAAAAACTATGACTTTAGATAAAAAAGGATCATTAAAAAATATTATAGACATAAAAAATCCATCAAAGTGGACAGCTGAAACTCCTAATCTATATAGCTTACTTATAACTTTAAAAGTAGGAGATAAAGAACAGGTTGTATCACAGAAAGTTGGATTTAGAAAAATTGAATTAAAAGATGGAAATTTTTATTTAAATGGTAAATATTTTATGTTAAAAGGTGTAAATAGACATGATCATGATCCTAAAACTGGAAGGACAGTATCTAGAGAGAGGATAAAAAAAGATCTTCTCCTTATGAAGCAACATAATATAAATGCCGTTAGAACTGCTCACTATCCAAATGATCCATATTTTTACGATCTATGTGATGAATTAGGTCTATATGTAATGGCTGAAACAGATTTAGAATCCCATGGATTTATGTGGGTAAAAGATTTATCGAGATTAACTTGCGATCCTACTTGGAAAGATGCATATGTCGAAAGGATTGAAAGGGCATTTCATAGGGAAAAAAATCATGCTTCTATTATATTTTGGTCCATGGGAAATGAATCAGGATTTGGTGAAAACATGAGAGCTATGGTAGCAAAATGTAAAGAATTAGATGACACTAGACTAATTCATTATGAGGAAGATAGAGAGGGAGAAGTGGTAGATATAATATCTACCATGTATTCTAGAGTAGAAAAGATGGAGGAGTATGGGAAAAATCCACATTCCAAACCTAGAGTTGTCTGTGAATATGCCCATGCCATGGGAAATGGTCCTGGAGGCCTGAAAGAATATCAAGATATATTTTATAAATATAAATCAATTCAAGGTGGGTTTATCTGGGAATGGATAGATCATGGGATAGAAACTGAAGATGAAACTGGAGATATTTATTATCTATATGGAGGAGATTATGGAGATTATCCAAATAATTCTAATTTTTGTATAGATGGTCTTGTTTTTCCTGATCAAAAACCTTCTCCAGGTTTAATTGAATATAAAAAAATTATAGAACCTGTCAAAATAAGTGAGAAAAACTTAAAATTAGGAGAGGTAAAAATAAAAAATATGTATGATTTTATATCGCTAGATCACTTAGAATTAAAGTGGGAAGTAGTAGCTGGAGAAACTCTTTTAGAGAGTGGAGTAGCAGATATAGATGGGATCTATCCAGGAAATGAAGGTGTAGTAAAGATCCCGATTACAGATATAGATATGAATTTGGTTAATACAGATTATTATCTTAATTTTTCTGTAGTGACTAAAAAAACTTGTTCTTGGGCTATAGCTGGTCATGAATTGACAAAGGAACAATTGTTACTACCTTTTAAATTAGAAGGGGAATACTCAAAAAAAACCAATAAAGGTGTCAGATTTGAGGTTTTTGAAGATGATCATAATTTTTTAGTTAAAGGGGAAGATTTTGAATTTAATTTTTGTAAAGTCAGAGGAAAACTTCTAAGTTATAAACTAAAGGGTAGAGAAGTCATAGAAAAAGCACCATTTTTCAATATGTGGAGAGCTCCTATTGATAATGATATGTATATAAAGGAAATTTGGACAAAAAATTACTTCAAACAGATGCAGGAATCTGTAAGGAGTATAGAGACAGAAATTACAGATGAATATATAGAATTGATTGTAGAGGCTAGGGTAGCTCCTCCAGTATTCGAATATGGATATGATATTAGTTATAGATACAGAATATATAATACAGGTATCTTAGAGATAGGTCTTGAAGGAATACCTAAAAATGAATTTCCTACAATGATACCTAAGTTAGGATTACAACTAGGTATAAATAAAAATTATGAAAATGTATCTTGGTATGGAAGGGGAGAGGGAGAATCATATTGTGATTCTAAACTTGCCAATCAATTTGGGGTATATAGAAAAAATGTAGATGAATTATTTACTAACTATATCTATCCACAAGAAAATGGGAACAGAACAGATACAAATTGGGTAACTTTTACAACTCATAAGGGTGATGGACTCTTTGTTAAATCAGATAGGAGTATAGATTTTTCAGCACATTTTTATACAATGGAAGATTTAGAAAGTGCAACTCATTCGAATAAGTTGAAAAAAAGAGATCTTATAACTCTTAATTTAGACTATGCTCAAAATGGTTTAGGGAGTAATAGTTGTGGACAGGAACAGCTTCCTGCTTATAGATTAGATGCAAAAGAATTTAAATATAATATAATATTTGTACCATTCTCTAAAGATGAGATAGATGAAGTGGAATTAAATAAAAAGTATAAAGCATAAAATAAAAAACCAGACTTGGAAAATACAGAGTCTGGTTTTTTTATGATTTAGAAGATTATAGATACCAAGAGCATCAGCAAAATCTAGATTGTCCCTATCTGGATGCAACGTCACATCGCTGGCTTATTTAGAACTGTCTCTTAAAATTAATTTAGTTGGAACTAATATTTTTAAAGGAATATCTCTATTCATCTCTAGTTTTTGAAACATGAGTTCTACAGCTTCAATTCCCATAAATTCAGAATGAATTCTGACCGTTGAAAGGGAAGGAAAGGTAAATTTAGCATTTGGTATATCATTTACACTGATAATAGACAGGTCGTTTGGAATATTGATGGCATTTTCATTGAAAGCCTTTAGAGCACCGAGTGCCATGGAATCATTTGCGATAAATAAAGCTTCAGGAATATTTTTGTCTTTTATTAACTTAGATGCTAAATTATATCCATCAATGGTAGTAAAATTTCCAACGTATATGTCTTTTTCAGAAATAACACCTTTAAAATTACCATATTCCCTAAAGGTGCTCTCTCTAGAATCAATAGTAATGGTACCATCATGGGCTATATCGCGTCCACCAATAAACCCAATTCTATTATATCCAATCTTTATAAAATAATTGATTACATTCTCTACAATTTTTCGAAGATCTACTACTACTGAATCAAATTTATCTTCATTAGGACAAGAGTCGACAAATATAATATTATCAGAAATTGAATTTAAGTTTTTAATTTTCGCTTTACTAAACCATCCTACAGCAATAATCCCATCTACTTTGGATAATTTTTTAGTAGTTGCAGCATCTATATCAGGATAGTAAGATTTTACGATATTAAATCCTCTCTTTTTACACTGATTCTCAATCCCAAATTTAATTGAACGATAGTAGGAGTCTTCTAATTCGACTTTTTCAGTATGACTAAAAACTATACCTATTTTATATTTTCGTTGTATTTTTTTATCTAAATATCTTTCAGCTATAGTTTTATAACCTAATTCTTTGGCGGTACGAAAGATCTTAGTTCTTGTTTCATCCTTAACACTTATATTTTTGTCTTCATTTAAGACTCTTGATATAGTTGCAGGAGATACACCTACTTTTTCAGCTATTTCTTTGAGTGTGGCCATATATTATCCTCCAGTAAAAGTTTTATTATTATTCTAATTATTATACCTCTAATTAATTAGAAATTCAATAAAGCTTTTTAAGTATTGGATTAGAAGGGTAAATATTTTACTATAATTAGATTTAAATCTCTTCTTTATTAGTGTTTTTAATAGTGATTTTTTTCTCTACTTATATTAAGAGAAAAAAGAAAGGTGCATAATTTAATTTTTTAAGAAAATCTAAGCTTTTCTAGAGAAATCATCAAAAGGAGGAGTTAGTGTGCTTATCAATAAGAGTCTAAAAAAAAGACTTTTATTAGAAAAAACTCTAATAAAAGTCTCGTAATATATTGTAATTAAGTTTCCTATTTAGCTAATCTATAAATAGCTTCTACATAGATTTTCAATAAAGTATCTAATTTACTGATCTCTAAATACTCATTCTTTTGGTGCATATTGTCCTCTTGGTCGTGTAATAATGCTCCAAATGCTACACCATTGTCTACTGCTCTAGCATATGTTCCTCCACCAATAGCCACAGGTTCTGCATCTACATCTCCTGTAATTTCTTTATATACATTCATAAGTGTTTTTACTAAAACAGTGTCTTTAGGGAAATAAAGAGCATCAGATTCACTTTTGATAGTTAACTCAAAATTATTTTCTGTAGCAACTTTTTCTAATCCTTCTATAACAGATTCTTTTTTAGTTGTTACAGGATATCTCATGTCAATACTTAATTCGATATGACCATCTTTGATAGATAATTTTCCGATGTTTAAACTTAATTTTCCAGAGTCTGCATCTTCAAATCCAATTCCCATAGAAACACCATTTAATTCCATTCCGATTTTAGAATTATAGAAAGTTACGAATTTAGAGATCTCTCCTAAATCTACTCCTTCTAAAATTGCCATCAATGCAGAGATAGCATTATATCCACTTTGTGGTCTAGCTCCATGAGATGATTTACCATAAGAGATTAATTTACCATCTTTTATTTCCATCTTATATTCATTATTTTCATTGTACTCTTTTACTTTAGCTTCTAAAACACTTAAAAGTTCAGTTGGGAATGTCATTTCACAACTTTCTGCTACTGAATTAAATGCTTTTCCACCTTGGATAGTAATGTTTTTAGTATCGATATTTTTAGTCATAGTCACTTGCATAATTCCTTTTTCTGCAAATGTAACTGGAAAACTTGAATCAGGAGTGAATGCTAAAGTTGGTTGAGGCATCTTTAGAGTACCAAAGTAGTGATCCATACATCCCCAGTTAGTTTCTTCATTAGCTCCTAAGATCATTCTGATCTTCTTGTTTAGCTTTAATCCAGAATCCTTTAACGCTTTCATAGCATACATACACATGATCATAGGTCCCTTGTCGTCTAAAGTTCCTCTACCATAGATCTTACCATCAGCAATGATTCCACCATATGGATCGTGATCCCATCCTTCCCCTTCAGGAACTACATCTACATGTCCAAGGATAGCTAAAGTTTCTTCTCCATCTCCAAAATCAATATGACCAGCATAGTTATCAAAGTTAGTAGATTCAAATCCTAATGTTTCTCCTAATTCTAAAAAGTGAACCAAGGCCTTTGCAGGTCCTTCTCCAAATGGCATTCCAGGTAGTGGAGCTTCCTCTACACTCTTAATTCTAATAGCCTCTTGTATTGCATTTACTACTTCATCTTTATAGTTTAAAACTTTAGTTTGTAACATTTAAACACCCCTTGTATTTAGTTATTTGTTTTATTAATATTTTTTCATATTTCATACCCTTAGTATATAACCTATTTCCGTTTTTTTCAAGGGGAATAATTCATTTTCTTCGTAAAAAGTACAATTTTTATGGGAATAATTTGTAAGATCATTCTAAAATTTAGTTATTTTTTATATTCTTGTATCTATGGTGTTATAATTCTGTTTTAATTTATTATGAGGGACTAAGGGGTAGTGATTTAACTAAAAAGAAGTGATTTCTGATAATACAGAAATCACCTCTTTTAGTTAGATATAACATCACGTTACTTTTATTTAAATAGTTTTTACATCATCATATTTATTTGTCTTTTCAAACACTCTTACTACATATGAACATCTAGGAAAAATTTTAAACTCTTTTTCTCTGGCATAACTTACACATTGATCTAATAATTTTTTTCCTAAAAATTTATTTCTATATTCTGGATCTACAAAGGTACTATTGATAGAGATAATGTCACCTTTTAATTTATAGCCTAAAGACCCTGCTTCAATATTTCCGTCCATAGCTAAAAACTTATTTTTTTCTACCGAATGAATAATTATAATTTCTTCCATGATAAAAGCCTCCTAAAAATCAATATTTTATTCTATATTTTTTAAAAATGAGGAGTCTACCTAAAACTAGATAAACTCCACAATTTTGCTTATTTGGATGCAATGTCACGTTGTTTTTTTATCCTTCTATAACTTCATTTTCATCATCATCTTCATATTTATATTCTTTGAAAGAGATTCTATGGAATATAGAGAATAAGATAGGCACTATACCTAATGTTATACCTAGACAGAAGATCAATCCAAAGATCATAGTTACTGCCATTCCTGCGAACATAACTCCTCCACCTAACCATAATGGAATTAGTCCACACACTGTAGTAGCTGTAGTAAGGACTATTGGTCTAAATCTAGATTGAGCAGCATAAACTACTGCATCTGCAAAATCACGACCTTCTTCATCTCTTTGAATATTAATACTATCGATTAATACTATGGCATTATTTATCATGATACCAACCAGAGATAGTGCACCTAATATCGGCATAAATCCAAATGGAAGTTGAGTTAATCCCAATCCAAATGTTATTCCTGATAAGATAAGTGGTAATGCTGCTAAAATTGTAATTAAGATAGTATATGAATTAAACTGGATTATAAGTAATAACAATATAAATATTCCTGCTATAGAAAATTTTGAAGATAATGCATCATTTGCTTTTTTACTGTTATAGTACTCTCCTTTAAATTCATAACTGTAACCATAATCCCACTTAGATGCAGCTTCATCTAATAATGGTTTGATTTTTAATGTCTGTTCCATAGCTGTTGTTGTATCTCTTAATCCAACTTGATATAGGATAGCTTTGATCTTGTCTTTTCTAACTATCTTAGGAGCTTCCCATACTGTTGTTATATTGGCAACCTGTCCAAGAGGTACTGATTTACCTGTAGTTTGGTTATAGATAGGGGTGTTTTTTAATACCTCTATATCTTCCCGTGAAGTTCCTTGAGATCTTAACATTACTGGAATTAATCTGTCTTCTTCTCTATAATCTGTTAATTTTATTCCACTTAAAATACTGTTTAAAGAGATTGCTATATCTTGACTTGTGAGTCCAGCTCTAAGTGCTCTTTGCTGATCAATATCAACTGTGAACTTTCTATTTTTTCCACCCCAGTCAGTCTTTATATCAGCTAAACCTATAATGTTTTCTTTTATTATTTTTTCTACTTGCCCCATATATTCGTATAATTTATCTGTATCTCTACCTTTTAATCTGATCTCTATTGGACGGTCACTTGGAGCACCATTTTGTAGAGTATCGATCTTAATATTAGCATCTGGATAGTTGTTTTCAAACCAAGCTATAAGTTTAGGTTGTATATCAGATTTTATGATATCAAAACTTGTAGTATTGATTATTGCAAAGGCTAAATTTGGCTGACTCATCTTAGGAGTATGAGAAAGTATGTATCTTGGAGCACTCTCTCCTATAAATGTTCCTGTACTTAATATTCCTTCTTTTTCGTATTTAACTAAAGTTCCACCTGCTAAGATGTTTGCGATTAATGGTGGTTTTACTTGTTTTGGATGGTCTAAGAAATATTCATTTCTGATATAATTTTCTCCATCTAATACCATCTTAGTTGTAGTTTCTATAGAAGTTCCAAATGGAAGTTCTGCTTCTACTGTTAGAAGTGGTATATCTTTGTCTGGCATGAATTTCACCTTAACAAAAGTTTTAAATCCAAATAAAGATATAAAAAATATTGCAATAATTACAATTCCTGCCATAAATTTATGTTTTAGTGCTTTTAGAAGAGAACCTCTATAAAGTTTATAAAACTTACTATTATAGCCGGCTTCTTGTTTTTCTACTTTTAAAAATAACACACATAGTAGAGGAATAAGAGTTATTCCTAATATCCATGATAATCCTAAACAAATAGCGACTACATAGGTTATAGGGCCTGTGTATTCTCCCATAGTTCCCTCTGCCAGTACGATTGGTAGAAATGCTGATATGGTAACCATAGAAGAGATCATAAGAGGTCCCTTGAGGGTTCTTGTAGCTTCTAAGGCTGCGTCAATTTTCTCCATTCCTTTTTCCATATTTACCATGATTGCTTCTGAGATTACTATTCCATTATCTACTAGCATTCCTAGTACTATTATTAGAGCTGCCAGTGAAATCTGATCTAAACTCAATCCGAAATAACTCAAAAATACCATTGAGGATGCCATAACGATAGGAATTAGTGACGCTACAATAGCTCCGATTCTAACTCCTAAAAATACTATTAATACTATCATTACTGTGAGTATAGATTGAGCTACATTAGATAAGAAACTTTGGATACTCTTATCTACTCTTGAACCTTCTTGTGTTAAGTATGTAAAATCTACTCCTATAGGGTAACTAGATTCTACAGCTGCAATTTTTTCATCTATTTCTTTTTGGAGATCTAAGATGTTTCCACCCTCTTTTAAAGAGATGGCAATGAAAATAGTATCTTTACCATTAAATTTTTCCCTTGTAAGGATTGGTTCTTGATACGCTCTTCTTACCTTAGCAATATCTTCTACTCTTACTAAATTTCCTTTTGGAAGCCTGATAACTGTATTTTTGATATCATCTACAGAATCAAAGTTTCCACTAGGTTCAAAACTTAATCTTTCTTTACCCAGAAGTATTTGTCCACCAGGAGATAATATATTTGTGCTTTCTAGAGCCTCTTTTAGATATCCAGGAGATATTCCAAATTGTGCTAGTTTAGCATTATCATAATCTATAAATACATTTTCTGGTCTAACTCCAACTTTTACTATTTTACCTGCATTTTTCATAGTTAATAGTTCTTCCATTGTAAACTTAGCTATCCTTCTCAGATCTTCAGGTGAATATCCGTCAGCTGTCACAGCTATCATTGTACCGTAAACATCACCAAAATCATCATTTACAAATGGTGCCATTGCTCCACTAGGGAGATCTTTAACAGAATCATCTACTTTTCTCCTCAATTTATCAAAAATAGGTCTCATTAATTTATATTCGTCTTTAAATTGTACGGTAATATATGAGAATCCTTCCCTACTTTCACTGTCAATATAGTCAACTTCTGGCATCTCTTGTATTCTTTGCTCGATCTTATCTGTAATTAAATTTTCTACCCTACTGGGACTGGCCCCTGGATATAAAGTAGCTACTGTGGCTGTTCTTACTACATATCCTGGATCCTCTGCCTTTGGTAGTTTAAAATAGGTAGAAACTCCAGCTAATGCTAAAAGCAATATAAAAGTAAATGTGACTACTTTTTTCTTAATTGCTATCTCTGTTAAATTCATGTAAACTCCTCCCTGTTAAAATTTTACCTGTTGACCGTTTTCTAGTTTAGTCATTCCAGCAGTAATTAATTCGTCTCCCTCTGATAATCCGTCTAAAATTTCTAAACCTTTATTGGTAACCATACCTGTTTTAACTTTAACTTTTTTAACAACTCCTATATCTTCACCATCTTTTTCTACGATAAAGACATAGTTTTCGTTTGCGTCCTTTAATATTACGTTTAAAGGTATGAATATTTTATCTTTTTCATTTAATTTATCTCTATTGAAATCTACAACAACAGACATTCCACTTCTTAAATTTACATGAGTACCTAATATACTTACTTTTACAGGGTATGTAGATCCATACTGTAAAGATGATGTACCTACTTCTACAACCTCACCTAAATAACTTTTTCCTAAAGCTCCTGCATGTATATTGACTTGTGATCCAATATTTATTTGTCCAATAGCACTTTCTGGAACAAATGATATGGCTTCTAGGTCTGTATCAGTATTTAAAATATATACAGGTTGACCAGCAGCAACGTTTTCATTTACTTCAGAGACCTTTACAGCCACTGTTCCATCTATCGAAGATTTTAATTCGGTGTATTTTAATTGACGTTTTGCATATTTTATCCCTTCTGATGCAACTTTTAGAGATGCAGAGGTAGAATCCATTCTAGCTTTTGCACTGTCAAACTCACTTTTAGATACACTGTCATTTTGATATAGTTCCTTTATTCTATTATAACTTGATTGTGCCTCTATTTGTGATGCTCTAGCAGATTCATAAGAACTCTCAGCTTTTCTTAATTGTATTTCATAATCAATCTTATCTAAGGTAGCCAAAACCTCACCTTTTTTTACTGATTGTCCTAATTTAAAATTCATTGTTTCGACGTTTCCAGAAACTCTAAAACTGACCTCAGGTTCTACAGCAGATTTTATGTCCCCTGAAAAGCTAAGAGCTTCTACTGGGCTTTTCAATTCTATAGTTTCATGTCTAACAGTTCTTAAATCAATTTGTACCTCTTCTTTTTTACTTCCACAACTTGCAAGGGTAACTACTATAAATCCAATTAATAATGTTTTTTTATATATTGACATTTGTTTCCTCCTCATTTTTGATTATTGTACCTTTAAATTA
>Ga0316197_10001350_pt1 | contig 17517 bp, 16 predicted proteins | sample OudBiesiAoxic_MG_FD_204939 | JGI IMG/M metagenome (GOLD analysis project Ga0316197, IMG submission 204939) | Coastal sediment microbial communities from Oude Bieten Haven, Netherlands - site A oxic | ecosystem: Environmental > Aquatic > Marine > Coastal > Sediment | place: Netherlands... | reverse complement strand
GATTGAAGCTAGATGGCTGATTGCTATTCATTGACATAAGAGATTCCCTAAAACTATTCTTCGATTAACGGTTTGTTGCTATCTTATTCTGTCCTACTTAGTCTTTGGTCTGCATAGTAGTTGGTTAGGACTCTTTTATTTTGTCTCTGGTTAAGATAAAACAAAAGAATCAGCGAGTTGGCTCACCATGGTAAGGTTATTGCCACCCGTTTCCGGTTAGAAACTTCGCTCGCTATCCATAGTGAAACTATAAACAATTTTATGGAGTGAATGATTGCAAACTCGCTTATTTAATGGCAAATTATCGCAACAAAAACCTATTTAAACCAAAAATAGTAGTGATTAAAACCAAACAGAGGTTAAAGCATGCACTCAGTGATCAAATTAGACCGAACTGACAAACAAATATTGCGCTTAATGCAAAGTAATGCGCGGATCAGTAATTTAGAGTTAGCTGACAGCGTTGGCTTATCCCCTACTCCCTGTTCTCGACGTGTAAAACGTCTAGAAGAATCTGGCATTATTGATAAACACGTCACTCTATTAAAACCAGCAGCCTTAGGCTTAAACCTAACCGCAATGATCGGTATTAGTATGGATAGGCATACTCCAGAACGATTTGAAAACTTTGAAAGAGAAGTCTCATCATTACCAGAAGTATTAGAGTGCCTAATTGTCACAGGCCAATCAGCAGACTTTTTATTAAAAGTGGTAGTGCGAGATATGCAGCATTACGAGAAGTTTCTATTGGGACATATTACCAAGCTTGAAGGCGTAACCGGAGTACATTCCAGTTTTGTATTACGTGAAGTTGTTAAGAAAACCGCATTACCGCTTGATTAATAAAACGATAACTTATAAAAATTTATACATAGTACAGATTAAAGGACCCACAAATGTCAGTAACACAATTAGATAGGATCACCATCGAACCTTCATCAAAAGCAACACGCTGTGTAATTTGGTTGCATGGATTAGGCGATTCTGGCGCAGGTTTTTCACCGATTGTTCCGGTCTTACGATTACCACAGGATCATCAAATTCGCTTTGTTTTTCCACATGCTCCAGAGCAAGCAGTGACCATTAATCAAGGTGCAGTGATGCGCTCATGGTATGACATTAAAAGCATGGATTTACACAATCGAGCAAATATTGCCGACGTACTTCATTCAGAAAAAATTATTCAAGGATTGATACAAGAGCAGCTTGATAACGGGATTGCCAGTGACAAGATAGTATTGGCAGGTTTTAGCCAAGGCGGCGTGATGAGCTTATTTACTGGATTAAGGTATACGCAAAAGCTGGCGGGTATTTTAGCGATGTCATGCTACTTACCTAATGGCGATCAATTGCCTGCATCATTAGCCGTTGAAAATCAGCAAACACCGATTTTACATCAACACGGTGAGCAAGATGACGTGGTGCCTTTTAGCGCGGGTAAAATGGCGAATCAATTATTAGTTAATGCCGGATATCAAGTACAGTGGTATTCATATCCAATGCCACATACGGTAGTCGCTGAGCAGTTGAGAGATATTTCGGCATGGCTACAAAAGGTGCTGAAGTAAGGTTTATATTGCTATTGGGTTGACAGCTTTACAACTTTAAAAAAAGCAGTTAAGGCTAAGCTTCGTCCTCGGTAAATAAAAATAATATCTGGTTTCCATTGTCTCTGTGGGAATTCAATTTAATCAGTTTTGGGCTTTATTACTTCGTTGATTAATCTACGCTGGTCAGATCATCACAATGTTTATTAACTGCTTTTTCATTCAGCTGGCGACACACGTTTCTCTAAACAGTACAGAAGTACTTCGACTCCTTCATTTAGTTTACTTTTTTAACTTTGATTCTCTATTAACTTTTCTGAACTCTATGTTTTAATTTACCGTTGCAGCACTGCCTCGATGGTTAAAGGTGTCATAAGAAAAATAAACTAAAATGACACCTGTAACAGCTGCTTACTGGTTAGCTTTTAGATATTATCTTAACTAAAGGGTTAGCACATAAATTTTGAGATTTTATTATATTGATGGCCTCCTCCTTTTCCTTTGGTACTATTTTTGTTGATCCCGGTACACCAAACCTAGCGATAGGTAAATATTCAAAGAAGCTTATCTCACCTAATACTGCATCAAAGTCAATTTCGTCTTCAAAACCAAACACATCAGGATGATCTGCTTCAATGTGATACAGCCCAGGTGAAAGCTCAATCCTGCGATAACATGCAGCGTAAGTATCAATATCGTCCCATCCGATATCAATCGATAATTCAAACAGCCCAAAATCTGAAGTTCGATCTCTATATAAATAAATAACGCTACTATCGTTAGCTGGCTTAAAAGAGACTATCTTCTTATGCTCTTCATTATCTGTATTAGCGACTGGGATAGAAGAACAACCAGTGATAATTAGTATCGTGATGATTGATATGAGTATTTTTTTCATTTTTTTTCCTTTTTTCCTTTTTTCCTTGTTAATGAATAATGCAACTTTGATTTCACTGGGACAGTTAGTGATGCTTAATTCATTGCATTTATCACAACATATTGAATTAAAAATGAAATTATCACCAAACCAATTAAACAGCAAATTAATGTGAATTTTGTAATTAATTAGAGGTAATTTCAATGTGTAAATTAAAAATTTAATAAGAAAATTGGAAGGGTATATTTTTCTTCTGGCCAAAATAAGTTGTATCGTCGTTATACTGAAGTATCGAGCGAGTATCATTAAAAAGAACGAGATAGATCTACAAATAAAACTAGCTATTCATTTGAGTAACAGCAGACAGCTCATTTGCTTTAGTTTCAGAGGAGTCATTGATAAGCGCCACATAAAAAATAAAGATTAAATTGGAAAGTGAATCAGTACCAGCATCTTTGGATTTCTTTGCGGATAGCGTCTCCACTAGAATTAAATACCAAGCCAAAAATCACCGAGAAAATGCAGATATCCATTACATTTTATGTAAAAACACCAGCGATAATTAATCACCGACGCTTACTGCAAATGCTTCGTAAGATGATCAATCAACAAACGAATCTTCGGTGAGATATAACTATTCTGTGGATAGACCATCCAAATCCGCTCTGCAAGCCCCTAGACAGATCTAAGATCGTATTTCAATTTGCATCACTTATTGTTGCTATGGTCTTCGAGATAATACAGCTTCAACTGTTTTTGAAACTTTAGTACTTGATCGACTTCTTTCATTCATCAAAATAGAATCTATTACCTAAATAAATCCAAGTAACTGACAGCGGATCATTTTCTACTCCAAATAGAAAGAAAGCAGAGCATCAGCAAAATGATACTAATGACATAACTTATATTTCTTGTGGCTTACCGATTAAAACTATACAAATCAATAACAAAAATCATTTTTATAATTTTTTTAGGTATATTATGCTATGGTAAATTCTTTCCAGTGGGCACTTCTGTAAGTGGTAGCAACTTGTAATAGAGTTAATGGTGATGGTGCTCAATGGAGTGATTAAGGGGGAAGTATGTTAATACAATTTCTAAAAGGTTCTCTGTTCTAGGTATTTCCTAGGAGAGAGAAAATGAAAAAAGAAAGTAAACTAATTTCAGCGTACGGTGCAAATGAAGCTGGTTTAGCAGCAATGCCTCATAAAATTTCAGGCACTTTTATTTCCAGAATTTGTGTTGGTGAAGAGATGGGATGTAATCATTGTTTTCCACACGGTATAGAAACCAGCAATGACTACTGGTCAAAACAGCAAAGAAATTGGAAAAAAAACCGTAAAAAACAATGGAAAATGCTTAATTTAACAAACTAAAATTGAAGTTAATTAACCAATGCTGACAATATAAAGCGTGTATTAGGAGACTGGTACGCGCTTTATTTTTTTATTGTAAATGCTTCGCAAGATGATCGATTAACAAACGGGGCTTCCGTTACATAATGATTCACCTGGGTAGACCATCCAAATGCCCTCTGCAGGTTCTCTGAACTAAACCCATCGAAAAAATATTAATTCTTAACCTTAATCGACCCGCTTCATTGCTTCTTTATAGACACTGCTTTTATCTCGTTTTCCTACTGAAATAACAGTAACAGTAATGACCTGATCGTTAACAGCATAAACTAGTCTATAACCTGCTTGTCTTAGTTTGATCTTATAAAGATCGGTCCCACCAGATAATTTAGCACTTGAAATGTGTGGATTTTCTAAGATGTGAATAAGTTTTTTCTTGAATTGAATTTGTACTGTAGAGCCTAATTTTTTCCATTCTTTTAAAGCTGACTTTTTAAATTCAAGTTCATAAGTCATCTAAACTAACCTTGATGCTTATTTCATCTTTTCTACTTTCAGCCAAGGCTAATAACTCTAAGTTTTCTACGTGATCCATTAAAAGCTCATAGGTTTCAGCTGGCACACAATAAAAAGCAGGCTCGTTTCTATTAAGAACAGCAATTGCTTCCCCAGAAGCACTTAAAGCGACTTTCATTGGGTTTGCTTTTAACTCACTTATACTCGCAGCATTTTCAGTTAATATTCTTGTTGTCATACGTTTCTCGGTACTATTAAAAGGTCTTTAAATAGGTCTCACTATAATATTCAATGTCCAGTAAAGCAATTCAATATTGAATTAGCCAAGTATGAAATTTAGCTCCTTTGATTAAAATTCCCCTATAACTTAAGCTCTAATCACTGTAAATACTTGGCAAGATGATCGATTAACAAACGGATCTTAGGTGACATATAACGATTCTGTGGGTATACCGCCCAAATGCCCTCTGCGGGTTCTCTGAACTGATCCAAAATCCTCATTAACTGGCCTGACTCTATATACGCTTGCACGTAATAATCCGGTAACTGCACAATACCAATATTTTTTAATGCAGCATCCACCAGCGATAAGCCACTGTTACAGCGTAAATTTCCCTTTACCCTCACCGCTTTTTCTTTACCTTGTTCAATGAAGCGCCAATAGTCTCGCGTGCCCAATAAACAATTGTGATGTTTTAACTCCGATAATGAGTGAGGTTGGCCGTGTGTTTGTAAATAATCTTCCGTGGCACACACATAATTAAAACGTTGGCTCAATCGTTTGGCAATTAAGGTTGAGTCTTGTAATTGCCCTAGACGAATAGCAATATCAAAGCCACCATCAATTAAGTCGACACGATGATTGGTTAGCTCGGTTGTCACTTCAATTTCATTATGTAACGCTACAAAGTCATTCACTAATGGCAATATTTTTTGTTCGCCATAAGTAACTGGCACAGTTAGTTTTATTTTCCCCTGCGGGCTACTTTGCAGATTGGTTATAGCTTGTTCTGCGGTATCAAGACTATCTAATAGGTGACGACAATGCTGATAAAATAGCTGTGCTTCCTGTGTTAGTGATACTTTACGTGTGGTACGGTAGAACAGTTTTACCTTTAAACGTTTTTCCAGCGCACTGATTTGACGGCTTACTTGTGCGGTTGATATATTGAGGTTTTTAGCGGCTAATGAAAAACTCTGGGTTTCAGCTACCGCTACAAATTCATTAATACCTTGCCACTTCATTGTTACCACCTAGTAAAAGTAATTTTCATTTTAGGTAGATTATCATTAATTCAGAAACAAATATAATAGACCTATTAAAATGCAATACACACATAATCGGAGTAAATATGACAGACCAATTTATTAAATCAAAAGCAGCGATCGCTTGGGGCCCAAATCAACCACTAGTTATTGAAGAAGTTGATGTAATGTTGCCTAGAAAAGGTGAAGTATTAGTTAAAGTAGTCGCTTCTGGTGTCTGCCATACCGATGCATTTACTTTATCTGGCGAAGATCCAGAAGGTTTATTTCCTGTTATTTTAGGCCATGAAGGTGGTGGTATTGTTGAACAAATAGGCGAAGGTGTTACTAGTGTTAGTGTCGGAGACCATGTTATTCCCCTTTATACGGCTGAATGTGGTGAATGTAAGTTCTGTAAATCAGGTAAAACTAACTTATGTAGCGCAGTACGTGAAACACAAGGCCGTGGCGTAATGCCAGACGGCACTAGCCGTTTCTATAAAGACGGGCAACCCATTTACCACTACATGGGATGTTCAACATTCTCTGAGTACACAGTATTACCAGAGATCTCATTAGCTAAAGTCAGCAAAGAAGCACCACTTGAAGAAGTATGTTTATTAGGTTGTGGTGTTACCACAGGTATGGGCGCGGTATTAAATACCGCTAAAGTTGAAAAAGGCGATAACGTTGCCATCTTTGGTTTAGGTGGTATTGGTCTATCAGCTATCATTGGCGCAAAAATGGCTGGCGCAAATAAAATCATTGGTATTGATATTAATGAAAGTAAATTTGAACTAGCAAAACAACTAGGTGCAACTGACTGCATTAACCCTAAAGACTACGATAAACCTATACAAGATGTGATCGTTGAAATGACCGATGGCGGTGTTGAATACTCATTTGAGTGTATCGGTAATGTTGACGTAATGCGCAGCGCACTTGAGTGTTGTCATAAAGGTTGGGGCGAATCAGTGATCGTTGGTGTTGCTGGCGCCGGTAAAGAGATTTCTACTCGTCCGTTCCAGTTAGTGACTGGGCGTGTATGGCGTGGTACTGCATTTGGTGGTGTTAAAGGTCGCTCTGAATTACCAGCAATCGTTGAACGTTACATGGCTGGAGAGTTCAAGTTGAGTGACTTTATTACGCATACTATGCCATTGGAAGATATCAATAAATCTTTCGATTTAATGCACAGTGGTGAAAGTATCCGTACTGTTATTCACTTCGACCATAAATAAAGTACGTAACTAAAGTAAGTAACTAAAGTACCTAGCTAACATACGTAGCTAAAATCCTCACTTATAGACCAAGCAGGACCGCTGTTTGGTCTACTTCAATTAAAAACGAGCAATATTATGATCCTTGAAAATATCAGCAGCAATAAACTATTTGAAGGTTGGCATAAACAATATACTCACTCATCAAACGTACTTAATTGTGAAATGCGTTTTGCCATCTATTTACCGCCGCAAGCAAGCAGTAATAACCCAGTACCAGTCATGTATTGGTTATCAGGTTTAACCTGTAGCGACGAAAACTTTATGCAAAAAGCAGGCGCACAAAAGTTAGCAGCAGAGTTAGGTATTGCGATTGTTGCACCAGATACCAGCCCACGTGGCGAGAATGTAGCCGACGATAAAGATAAAGCTTACGACCTTGGTTTAGGTGCAGGTTTTTACCTTAATGCCACACAAGCACCTTGGAATAAGCATTATCAAATGTACGACTATATCGTTAATGAGTTACCCGCTTTAATAGAAGCTAACTTCCCAGTCACCAAACAACGTGTGATCAGCGGTCACTCAATGGGTGGGCATGGCGCATTAACAATTGGTTTACGGAATCCTGATTTATACCAATCAATCAGTGCGTTTAGTCCAATCTGTAACCCTATTAATTGTCCATGGGGAGAAAAAGCATTCAGCGCTTATTTGGGTGATAATGTTGAAGAGTGGAAAGCCTATGACAGCTGTGAGTTATTAGCACAGCAAAAAAATCATCAACCTATTTTAATTGACCAAGGTAGCAACGATTCGTTTTTACAAGAACAGTTGAGACCTGAAAACTTAGCCGCAATTGCTAACCTTCAATTAAACCAGTTCCAACTCAATATGCGTGAAGGTTATGACCACAGTTATTACTTTATCAGTAGTTATATTGATTCACACCTACAGTTCCATGCTAAAAATTTAGGCTTGCTGTAAAAGGTTAGCCCAATTGTCGAGAGCTAATCAATAATGTTAGTTCTCACATACTTACTCCATCTTCAGCGACAAAAGCTTAATGCTAGTAACAAAGTGAAACAATAAAACAACACAGTACAATTAACCTCATCCCACTTTTACCTAATAACCCACTGATATTGATTATTATTGACAGTGATACGTTGTATTTTAAAAAATCACACCTACCCTTATTGAGGTATTATTTTTCACTCAATCCTGATCTAACAAATACGCTTCCTAAAGCTTATCAATCAGCCTATTTTTCATTATTTCTTTACATGGATGTATACTTTGAATTTACTTAAAAACTTGACGCTGTCTTTCAAAATATCGAGCTTAGTGGTTATTTTATTATGCTCATTACTCTTTATGTCTATAAAACTGGTCATTAATAGTCAAACTGTAGTTGATAATATTGCCTTAGATTCAGAGATTAGAGAGTTCTACACAAGTGTGAATAATAAGTGGAAAGATATCCTTAAGGCTTATCAATTCTCTGAAGATATGGGCATGAAATTTTCGGCGCGCGCGATAGAAGAAAAAGAATTAAAACAAGCAACCGATAATGTTCAGTTAATGCTCAACGATTATATTACAAGTTTAATGACAGCAAGTCATACTCTTGAAAGTGAATGGAATTCGGAACTACAACTACAACCTGAAGTTGGTATTCTCAACAGTAGGGATCAACTGCTAAAACAGATAGAGCACCTGGATCTATCACTTTCTGAACTAACTAATGTGTGGTTAACTCAAGCAACTTTTATTACTCGAAAAAAAGCAGAAAAAGCAGCGCGACTAGCTTTCCCTCCCGTCATTAAAAGTATTGAATCCATTAACGTAATGTATGATAAGTTAGTGAATATCCGCTCAGAAAAAATAATTGTAGCTGAAAATAAAAATGTGCTGCAATCTACTATATTAGCGATCAGTATTTTTGTAATGGTTATTACTTTCTCCTTTTTAATGCTCACTAAGCTAAAAAAAGACTTGCAATCAATTGTTTCAGTCACTCACTCTTTATCTAAAGGAGATCTCAGTAAAACCATTGAGGTGAAGGATAATAAAGATGAAATCAGCGAAATAAAACGCTCTATTTTCAGTATGATGGCCGATCTAAAAAACATATTTAAATCAGTTATTTCACTCGCAAATAACCTTGATAAAGAAATAGTAGGCCTCGTTAGCGATAATAAATTAAGAATCAATAATGCTGAATTCCAACATTCACAAATGGCTAAACTGTCAGGCTCGGTGGATGCGCTTTATTCTGTCTCCACACAGTTGTCTGAAAAAGCAGATAACGCAGTTGCTAAATCAAATAATGCAATTGAGTCTGCACAAAAAGGGAAACGGAGAGTTGAGATCACTATTACTTCTATTCAAAGCTTAGCGGGCGAGATTGAAAACTCAGTATCCGCTATTCAACAATTAGATGCCGAAGCAGATAATATCATTAGCATCCTTGAAGTGATTAAAAGTATTGCAGATCAAACTAACTTATTAGCATTAAATGCAGCAATTGAAGCTGCACGAGCAGGTGAATACGGTCGAGGTTTTGCCGTAGTAGCGGATGAAGTCAGAAATTTAGCTAAACGCACTCAAGACTCTACAGGAGAAATCCAAACAACACTTGAGTCACTTAAAAAACGCACACTATCAGCTGTTTCTGTTATCAATAATAGTCATACTAAATCATTGGAAAGTGTTGAGCATGTTACGCATACAGGTCAGGTCATCGATGAGATTAATCTCTCCGTAGAGGAGATTAAAGATATTTCTAAAGAAACGTCTGCAGCGTCGTTATTACAAACTAATACTCTTGATGAAATACAAATAAATGTTAATGAAGTTAACCAAGTCTCAGTGGAAAATACCAATCGAGCAAAAGTGTCGATGACCTCTGCTTCTTCGCTATCAGAACTAAGTAAACAACTGCTCAGTTCAGTGAGTTATTTCAAATTAAAATAAGATGCTAGAAACCATTACCTTTCGATGAGTCTAGCACCTTAGATCCCAGTGAATAACCACTCTCTAGATAGCTGATGACATCTTCATCAGCTATCTAATAAAGAGGTTGAATGAATCAATTTATTTAATCATTCAACCAACGCCTCTTTTTTAAAATTTTAAAAAAGAGGCCGTACTACATGTCATCAACCTCATCAGCTGACCTTACTATTACTTTATCGCTAATCATTTTACCTAGCAGTCACTTTAGGTATCACTATCACTAAACAGCTCATGATCACTGAACTTCACTACTTCACACCTAATTGTTACTCCTCTTTTATATAAGGCCATGAACTATTAGTTGATGGATTTTTAGCTGATGGATTATTAGCTGATAAATCATTAGGTTATAAATTATGGGTAAGACCATCTTTGGCAGACTATCACCGCTCAATGATTCAGCATTCGATCCATTAACACTAAGACTTTCCTATCAACTTTTAAATAGCCAGCTATTTACTTAGCAAGCTAACTAAGTACAATACTTAGCTTGCTAACTATATTCTTTATTAGGTGAATAATATGCGACAAGAATTAGAGCGGTTAAAAGAACTATCACTTGCTGAACACCTCGCACGTTTGCATAGGCGATGGCGCACCGTGGCAGAGATTGAACTTGCCCCGTTGGGGTTAACTTACCCACGCTGGACTGCTCTTTGGAAGTTATTACGCTTAGGGGATAAGATCAGTCAAAAGGTATTAGCCAATGCATTAGAAATTGAATTGCCTTCGCTGATGCGGACATTAGGCCAGTTAGAAGAGCAAGGTTTGATTGAACGACATTGTTGCGATAAAGATAAACGCGCAAGAATTGTCGCCCTCACACCCGCAGGAAAAGAAACATTAAAAACAATAGAAACACGGATTATACAAGTCCGCATGGATTTGCTTGAAGGAATAAGCCCAACTGAACTCAATGAGTTCGAACGTATTATTAGTTTAATTACTGATAACGCCAATCAAAAATTGGCGAAAATTACTTCAACTGATTTATGAGAAATAAGATGACACCAGATCAACAATTTGCCCGTTTAGTAAAAGTCGCTATTTTTGGATTTGTAATGATTTTTAGCTATTTTTTGCTGGCCGATAATATTATCCCTTTAACTCCTCAGGCAATGGCGACGCGTGTTGTCACTAAAGTAACACCACAAATTAGCGGTAAAATTAAAACCATTGCAGTCACTAATAACCAAACGGTTGCTAAGGGTGATCTACTTTTCCAAATTGATCCCGCGCCTTATGAGCTAGCGGTGGCACAATCTCAATTGGCTCTTGAACAAGCAAATCAAGATAACGCTGAGTTGGATGCATCGCTTGCGGCGGCAAAAGCTGATGTTAATGCGAGTAAAACAACTGCGCATCAAAAACGCAGTGAAGCGAAACGTCTTGATGCATTATTCGCTTCTCATGGCGTTTCACGTCAACAAAAAGATCAAGCGGATAGTGATGCTGATGCAGCTGAAGCTAATCTTTTAGCAGCTATCGCTCGTTTAGACAAACTTAAAATCAGCCGTGGTAGTTATGGAGAGAAAAACCTTAAACTGCGTCAGGCACAAAACCGTCTAGCGCAAGCAAAGTTAGACCTTTCTTATACCCAAATCCATGCTGACCAAGACGGTATTGTCACCAACTTACAATTAGAAGTCGGTAGCTTCGCAACAATAGGCCAACCATTGCTCGCCATGGTTTCTCAGAAAATAGATATTATTGCGGACTTTAGAGAAAAGAACCTGCGTGACGTCAACGTCGACTCGACGGCATTAGTAACCTTTGATGGTGAGCCAGGTCAATTGTATCAAGCAACCGTTAGTGGTGTTGATGCGGGGGTGAGTGCGGGACAATTTGATGCTAATGGTCGTTTAGCAGAGCCGCAAGAATCAACACGTTGGGTGCGAGATGCACAACGCTTAAGACTACATCTAACCTTAAACGATACGGAAATTAATCACCTCCCTGCAGGTGCTAGGGCAACGGTACAGCTGTTACCTGATAATAGTATTTTTGGTTTATTCGCTAAAGGTCAGATTAAAATGATCAGCCTACTGCATTATATATATTAACTTAAATTTACTAGCTTAGATTTACTAACTTAGATTGATTCACTTACACATAGTGGCATGGACTTTCCTGACTCACACTCAGACAGTCCATTGTTGCTATCACTGCAAGATATTCAAAAAATAATAAAAGTCTAATAAAGGTCTGCCTGCTCATGCAAATACGTCACACTCCCTTGACTACCAATGATTTACGCCAATGCTTACGTGTTGCAACGGGGGCAACCCTCGGTTTTACACTGTGTAAGATATTTGATTTACATTATGGTATTTTCTTTACCGTTACACCGATGATCTTACTGGGGTTAGTCCCTGTAATGTCAGCTCATGCTATGCGCCAAATCATTGCCTCTTCTGTCGTGGCTGTGATTGAAGTAGGCTTTCTCACTAGTTTACTAGGGGCCTCACCCGGTTTGATGACACCGGTTGTATTTTTATTATTTATGTATCGTTTTGCAGCGATGTCACGAGGATCTTTATTTCTATTTGGGGCAAATGGCGTGTTGATGCTAAGCATTATGCTGAATTTTGCTAGCTACCCAGATACCAACTTAAACGATCTATTATTTAGTAATTTTTGGGCAACAATATTATCTGTTGTTATCGCCTATGCCATGATGGCCGTTATACCAGATGTAGAGCCTAGAACTGCACATAAACCTGGACCTAAAGCGCCACATCGTATGCGTCATGAGGCTTTATTAGGCGCCACCCTCGCAACGATCTCATTTATTATTTTTCAAATTTTCGATTTACAAGATTCAATGTCCGCTCAGGCAAGTACCATCTTAATTCTATTTCCTATGCACTGGAATGGTGTGATTGGTTATGCCCGTAAACGTGCAATAGGGACAATTCTTGGAGTGGCTTTTGGCATCTCACTACAGTTTTTACTCTATGATTGGTCAAATCAATTATTACTGGTGATACCTGTTCTGTGGATTGGACTTATGTTATTTGCTCAATTTCACGTACGAGAAGGTGGTGGCTCTAGTATTGGTTTTGGAGCTATGACCACCTTAGGTATTCTTTTCGGACAATATTTAAGTCCTGATAACGATTTAATCTTTAGTGCGTTATACCGGATCAGTAGTATTGCTGTCGCCATTGTGATCACCCTATTTCTTTGTCATTCAATGCATAAGTTCTTGAACCGCTTTGAACCAACACGCTTTGGTTATTAATATAATCAAACGATGAGAGATAAATAAAAGCTCCCTCTATTCGCAATTAATCACATCATCTTGTATTAGTGTTGATACCCCTCACAGCCTTTTATAAAAAGACGCTATCAAATGAAATTATTTGTGGCGTCCCTTGGTCTTAATTACTACTTTTTATTGCATCAGTGAACTTTAGTTGATTGCACAGCGTATTAGTTTTTAAATAAACACGATAAGGTTTTTCAAATGGTTAAAGAAGTTTCCCTGCGTTTAGGTGAAAAGATGATGCCTAAAGCGCCAAAAATTTTACTAAGTAATGGTGACTACTGTGTACCCCAACACTACTTAACTTATCAACATACTTTGCAAAGTGTCGAAGCACTCATTTGTGATATTGAATATGACCCTAGATATGTTGTATTTGCAGCACAGGAACTATCGGGCATTTATATACAAGTAGGCGTTGTAGGGCATGATAACTACCATAAAAAATCGACTCAAAAAGAAAGCCAACTTAAATTATTATTTGGTCGAAAATGGCGTGTAGAGCGAGAATTACCAACCTCTGAGATTATTCAAAGTGTTTTTTTAGCGATAAAAAAATCACGCGAGCATGAAGTGAGAGAGCTATTCAGATTAACCCTTAATCACAGCACCACCACACCTTTTAATACTCACATTGATCTTCCCTTAATGGCGGAGTTTTACGATAAAAATAAATGTATCAATGAACCTGCAATTACAACCACTGTGCAGCAACAAATAAACCAAGTGTTAGAGACTATCAGTTATGACCATAGCCAATTAGCACTGATAGAGGCACAACAACGTCCTAATGGTTTGTGGTTGGTCGATATAAAGGTTCAACAAACACAACGTAGCACTTTGCCGGAGATGAGCAATGCGACACTTTATTTGATGGTAGATGAACTGTCTTTAAATGCATTGAGCCGTGCTTTAATGCAAGAGTTTATTCGTCTCAGTGATTTGCATGTAGATAAACACTTTAGCTATCAAGGCTTTCACCGCTTTGATCCTGATATTAATATTGCAGACATTGCCGACTTATCTCAACAAAGCCGAAAACATGAACTAGCAGCACATTTTGCAAGGGAGTTTTCTGAAACCAATAAACAAGTTGATTTAATGCGAATTCCTACGGTAAAAGAAGGTGTTTTAGCGCAAAAACATAAACAGATTATTGAACAGTTTCAATTACAAATGCAATAAAGGCAATACTAAGAAAGTGTAAAGTTTATTTGTTAAAGCACAGATGCAATACAGTCATCTGTGCTTTAAACTTACTGCTTTAAATTCAACGCTATAAATTAACATCTGCCTTTAAATTAACATTCGCCCTTACATTAAAAGCGCTGTTATATCGATCTTTGATTAACTCTCTGGCTTAGTTTTTCTGCTGATTCAACACGCTCTGAATAACGGTCCACAAAGTACGCTTTATTGTCTCGTAACAATAAAGTGAACTTCACTAGCTCTTCCATCACATCAACGATACGATTGTAATAAGATGATGCTTTCATTCGCCCGTCTTCCTCAAACTCTAAAAATGCTTTCGCAACTGACGATTGGTTTGGGATAGTCACCATCCGCATCCAACGACCTAAAATACGCATTTGATTAACCGCATTAAAAGATTGAGAACCGCCGCAAACTTGCATAACAGCAAGGGTTTTTCCTTGAGTAGGCCTAACTGCGCCAATACTTAAAGGCATCCAATCAATTTGGCTTTTAAAAATACTGGTCATTGAACCATGTCGCTCAGGTGAACACCACACTTGTCCTTCGGACCAAATCATCAACTCACGTAACTCTTTCACCTTTGGGTGAGACTCATCTTCAGTATCCGGTTGTGGCAAACCTGCAGGATTAAAAATCCGCGTTTCAGCACCAAATGCATTTAATAGACGTGCACTTTCTTCAACAGCAAAGCGACTATAAGAACGCTCTCGTAATGAACCATATAACAATAATATTCTTGGTTTATGCGTTGCAGGGAGAGAGCTTTCTGTCACTTTTCCTAAGCTTGGAATATCGAACTCAGTTGTTTCAATATTCGGTAAGTTTGCATCATGTTCTGACATTATTATCTCCTAAACGGCCATTTTACTGTGATCATATCACGCACAATACTGTGTATCTGCGAGGCAAACAATCAATAATATCCCACTATAAATTTTCAATTTTAGATAGTTGACACTGGTCAGCTAATTTAAAGTAAGTTGGTTAATTTAAAGAAGTTACCGCGATTACTAAAAAATCACACAGTTACTTAATGGGCATGTTTAATTGAAAATATTTAATTGAATTTGTGTAAGTGTTAAGGAGAAGATCAAAGCAGGAAAATAAAAGCAAAAAAATCAGCCATAAAAAGAAACAATGTGTCGTTTTTATGGCTGACTGCAGTGCCTAATGAGGCATAGGCTAAACTAGTTTGAGTTAAGTTAGTTTGAATTAAGCTAAACTTACTTAAACTTGAATTAGTTAAACCTGAATTAGTTAAACCTGAATTAGTTAAACCTGAATTAGTTAAACCTGAATTAGTTAAACCTGAATTAGTTAAACATGTTTTTTAGGCCACTATTAAAACTCGTGGTCATTTTAGTGGTAAGATCACCGAAGGTTGATTTCTCATATTTAACTTTAACGTAGTCACCTAACTTAACTTGGTCAGCGTATTCGTCATCCACTAATATCCAAGCAAAATTGTCACTAATAAGGTTACTCGTGATAGTGCCTTCAACCACTGCATATTCCTCGATAGCAACATCACCGGTTAATGGATTTGCTTTAACTTCTAAGTTATAAAAGGTGATCGTTGATTCAGGTTTAAAACCAAAATTTTTGCCTGCAGATATCTTAAATAAACTTTTATCGCCATTCACTTTTCGCTCTAGCACATAAGCTTTAGGAGCAAAGAAGTTCTGGAATTTCGCTCGATTACTTTCAACGCCAGCTTTAGCAGCTTTACGTATTAAAGCATTAGCAGAAGCATTGCTGATAGGACATCGACTGTTGCTGGTATCCGTTGAGAAGGAAGCTTTGTCTTCTGTTGTAATGGTTTTTGAATAAGCTAACCCAGGTAATTTATAGAGTTTTAAATTAGCTGCCACCGTTGCCGTGAAACGACAGTGTGCAGGTGTCACACTGGTTTTACCATCATCATTTGTGTATGACTTTCGCGCTGTAAAATCATAGGAAAGAGAAGCGTTTGAAACATTACCCGTGATGGCATAGTCAGCAATATCGGGACCACTGTATTGCGACTTCCCCTTTGACTCTGCAAGTGCGAGTTCTTTCTTAAGCTTTCTTGCAATGTTTCTATCTACTATTTCAACCCCAACCTCCGCGAGATGAGTTTCTAATGCAGTGGAAATCGCTGTGCCGGTATGGCTTGATTTACCTAAGGGAGAATCCGTTGTATCTGCAGGAAAAATCACTATTTTTTGCTTCGCACCAGCAATGGTTTCTTTGCTTGGTAATATATCTGCTTTTTGCATTGAAACATCAGTATATTCACGAATATTTTCTTTTGTTTGAATACAACCAGTAAGACCTAACGTTGCAGATACTGCGACAACTAATAATTTTTTCTTCATGTACTACTTCCTTTTAATATGCAAAGTTAAATATGCTGAATTCTGATTATTTAATTATTTTGTACTTGTTATCAGTATCGTTTACTCATCAAACCCTAATAACTGATAAACATCGGAGCGGTTTTCAACCACGGTTAAGAATTTACTCACGGCACTTTCATAAGCTTGTTGGTAGCGAGTCACAGAAGAGCCATTAAGCAGATATGACTTTTTGCTATACACCTTACCGACCTTGGATTTAACTAAAAAACTGAAGTTAATACGCGTGCTATAAACAGAAAAAGCCAAGCTATTCTTTGTTTTACCTTGCACCTTAATAATGGCATCAGCTTTACTTTTATGACTAGCAACTTGAAACCCATGCGTTTGCATTAGGTCATGTAACTGCTCTGCAATGGGAGATAATTTATTTGTTGCTTGAATATAGAAGTGAGTACTTGCAAGCAATTGCGCTTCGGCTAATGAATACTCCTGAAATAAACGAGTATAAGGTGTTAAATCAAATTCATTATCGGCAACGGCAATCAAATACAGTAGCGGCTCGGCTTCGGCTACACTGGCTTGAACTTTGTTATAAGCGTAAAGCTGTTCAATCTTACTTTTACTACTTATATTATGCAGCCTAGTATCAATGTGATTGGTAATGGTCGTCAGCTTAGATTTTTTATCCTTAATAAACTCATTTCTCGAGATAGCAACTTCTACAAAATACTGTTGTTCTACCTTTTCAGCCTTTTTTTGCTCCACATGCGTAAACTCAATGTCTTTCACTTGCGTGTTAACTTTTTGTGAAAAAAGCTGATCCACTTGCCCATTATGTAAAGATTGCTTGTGTAATGTATCGCTATTGACACTGACCGAAAATTTACCGGCAATCTCTTTTAATGCGTGTTGCT
>Ga0316197_10001349_pt1 | contig 17528 bp, 15 predicted proteins | sample OudBiesiAoxic_MG_FD_204939 | JGI IMG/M metagenome (GOLD analysis project Ga0316197, IMG submission 204939) | Coastal sediment microbial communities from Oude Bieten Haven, Netherlands - site A oxic | ecosystem: Environmental > Aquatic > Marine > Coastal > Sediment | place: Netherlands... | reverse complement strand
GCTCCTGTGGCCAGACGAACGCGACGGCTCCATCGTCGGTCGTGTACACAACCGCACCATCGACCTCGACTGCCGCGTCGAGCGTGCTCAGATCATCACCCGCCAGCGTCACGACCTCAATCGTCGGCGGGCCAACCTCCGGCGGACGAAGCCCGGACGCGTCAAGCGGCGCCGGGCTGGTACAGCCAGCGGCAGCAAGGGAGAGGGCCCCCAGGGCAGCAAAGGTCGTGCGCGCGAATCGGGTCATCATCAGGTGTGCGGCTCGAAAGCGTAATGATTCATTGCCCATGGTGCGCATGCGTGATAGGTTCGAGGAACTCTCACAAGGAGAGGAGGGGGGCGGAGGCTCATGGCCGAACGACGCAATGGTTCCACCGCCGCGGACGCGGTCGGTCGGTATCTCGGACAAGTCTCCGACCACGGCCTGCTCGACGCGGAGGACGAAGTCCGGCTCGCACGATCGATCGAAGCCGGGAGGAAGGCCCAACAACGCCTTGAATCAGGCGACGGCATCAACGCTGCCGAGCGGGCCACGCTCTACCGCACGATCGAGACGGCCGACGAAGCCAAGGCCGTCTTCATCCGCTCGAATCTCAGGCTCGTCGTCTCGATCGCAAAGCGATACACGGGACGGGGCCTCGATCTCCTCGACCTCATCCAGGAAGGCAATCTCGGGTTGATTCGCGCCGTTGAGAAGTTTGACTGGCGCAAGGGCTTCAAGTTCTCAACGTACGCGACCTGGTGGATCCGCCAGTCGATCACCCGTGGACTCGGGAACCAAGGTCGAACGATCCGACTGCCGGTCCACATGGTGGATGTCGTGCGCACGGTGCAGGAAGCCGAACTCAGCCTGCAAGAGCAATACCGCAGGCCTCCAACCATCGCGGAGATTGCCGAGGTGAGTGGCCTCGATGAGGAGCGCATCGCCATTGCCCAGGCCACACCGGGCGACACGGTATCCCTCGATCGGCCGGTCGGCGAGGACGGCGACGCTCAGCTCGGCGACTTCGTGGAAGACGAGCGGACCCCGGATCCGTTCACCGTTGTCGCAGAAGTCGCACGGTGCGAAGAAGTCTCGAAGGCGCTCGGCTCACTCGACGAGCGCGAATGTAAGGTGCTCGTCATGCGCTACGGAATCGGTGGCAATCAGCCCAGGACACTGTCTGACGTGGGCGCCGAACTCGGCATCACCCGCGAACGCGTCCGTCAAATCGAGAACCGTGCCCTCGGCAAGCTCCGCCATCCCAGCGCCATCTACGACCTCAAGAGCCTGCTGTAACCGAGACACGAGAACAAAGAGCAAAGAACAAAGACCGGTTCCTCTCTTGTCCTTCTTCTCCTGTCTTTGCTCCTTTGTCTTTCTTCTTTGTTCTCTTCTCTAGAACAGCCGCAACACGTCTGAGTCAGCGCCTCTGAGGATCTCATAATCCACTTCGGTCCACGTTATGCCGCGGTCGGTTGCGAGTGTTCTCGCCTGGGGTTTGACGGCCTGGGCGACGAATATCCCACGGACGGGCGCAAGGCGCTCGTCGCGATTCAGGAAGTCGAGATACCGGGTGAGCTGCTCGACACCGTCGATCTCTCCCCGGCGCTTCACTTCCACGGCGACCGTCACTCCGGATGCATCTCGGCAGAGCAGGTCCACCGGGCCAACCGGTGTTGGGGATTCCCTCCGGATGAGCGTCAGCCCTTCCTCGATCGCCTCCGGTTGCTCGGCGAGAAGACGCTGCAACTCGAGTTCCACGCCATCCTTCTGGAGACCGGGATCCTCTCCGAGTTCCACAAGGGTGTCGAGGTGAATCTCGTGAAGGTCGATCGTGAGCTCTTCCTGCTTCCCGTTCGTGACGTACCACCGCCCATCCTCCTCGACCAGGTGGTTCGGAGCATTCATCCAGTTCAGGGGTTTGTAGGCGCCTGCTTCGGCATGCACGAGCAGCGAGCCGTCGGCTTTGATGAGGATCAGCCGCGTCGCTCGCGGCAAGTGGGCAGAGAGACGGCCGGTGTAGTTCACGGTGCAATCGGCAACAACGATGCGCATGGCCAATCAGAGTAGACCGCGCGTCGTGCGTGACAGGCCCGGGAGAAGTAGCGTCATCACATGGACATGATCCGCGGTGCCAGACGCGAAGATGCACCTCGTCTGGCGCAGCTCGCCGGTGACCTGGGGTACGGGATCGGCTCCGCATCCATCAGCGCAGCCATCGATCGGCTACAGCCCAACGAAGGCGCCATCTACGTAGCGGAAGAAGATGAGCACCTGACCGCATGGATCCACGTCTACCGAAGCCCCGTGATCCAAACAGAGCCATTCGCAGAGGTTGGAGGGCTCGTCGTCGACCCACAGAAGCGTGGTGCCGGGATCGGTCGGAGACTTCTCGAAACCGCTGAACAGTGGGCCTCGGCCAACGGTCTCGCGGCGATCCGGGTGCGGAGCAACATCGTTCGATCAAACGCGCACCTCTTCTACGAGCGACTTGGCTACGACCTCGAAAAGACGTCCTACACATTCATCAAGCGCCGCAGCGACGACTGACTCGGCTAGCCGACCGAACCCTCCATCTGCAGCTCGATCAGGCGATTCAGCTCGACGGCATACTCCATCGGGAGTTCCTTGACGATCGGTTCGATGAAGCCGGCAACGACCATCGCCGTGGCTTCTTCCTCGGTGAGTCCCCGCGTCATGAGATAAAAGAGCTGGTCCTCCCCAACCTTCGACACCGTCGCCTCGTGGCCGATGTCGACATTCGATTCCTCGATCTCCATGTACGGGTAGGTGTCGGAACGAGAATCCTCATCGAGGATCAGCGCATCACACCGAACAAACGACCGAGCGTTCTCCGCGCCGGGTTCCACTCGGACAAGACCGCGATACCCCGCCCGACCACCCTGGTTCGAAATCGACTTGGATGTAATGAGCGATGTTGTGTTCGGTGCAACGTGAACGATCTTCGCGCCGGCGTCGAGGTGCTGGTTGGCTCCGGCGAAAGCCACAGAAAGCACTTCTCCGTGCGCACCTTCTTCCATCAGCCAGACCGCCGGGTACTTGGCCGTGAACTTGGAGCCGAGATTGCCGTCGATCCACTCCATGGTTGCGTTCTTGTAGGCCGCCGCACGTTTCGTGACGAGATTGAACACGTTGTTCGACCAGTTCTGAATGGTCGAGTAGCGACACCGGCCGCCTTCCTTGACGACGATTTCCACGACCGCAGAGTGGAGCGAGTCGGATGAATAGACAGGCGCCGAACAGCCTTCGACGTAGTGGACGTAGGCCCCCTCGTCGACGATGATCAGCGTGCGCTCGAACTGGCCCATGTTCTCGGCATTGATCCGGAAGTACGCCTGGAGCGGTTCCTCGAGGTGCACACCGGGCGGGACATAGATGAACGATCCACCAGACCACACCGCCGAGTTGAGGGCGGCAAACTTGTTGTCGTTCGGGGGGATGATGGTCCCGAAGTACTCCTGAACGATCTCCGGGTATTCACGGACCGCGGTATCCATGTCCGTGAACAGAACCCCAAGTCCGGCCAAGTCGTCGCGATTCCTGTGGTAGACGACCTCGGATTCATACTGGGCGGTTACACCGGCGAGGTACTTGCGCTCGGCTTCGGGGATGCCGAGTTTCTCGTAGGTGTCCTTGATCGAATCCGGGACCATGTCCCAGTCCTTCGCTTGGCCCTCCATCGGCTTGATGTAGTAGTAGATGTTGTCGAAGTCGATCTCGTCGAGTGCTCCGCCGCCGACCCAATCGGGTATCGGCTTGCGGAGGAACCGCTGGTAGGCCTTGAGCCGGAACTCGAGCATCCACTCGGGCTCCTTCTTCATCCGGGACATGTCGCGAATGATCTTCTCGTTCAAACCCCTCTCGGGTTTGTAGACGTAGTCCTCTTCATCGGACCAGCCGAGCTGATATGCGCCGAGATCGATGTCAACGGTGGTCATGATGTTGCGCTCCCCGAATTTGCACTATGGACGTAGTGGCATTGTACGACTCCTCGGGGGTGAACCGAACGGGAATCGTGCGGGCGGTCCCACCGGGGCAGGAACGAGTGGGAGTGGGGAAGACCGGATCCGCCCCGGCGAGCCGCCCTACCAATGACCAACGCTCCCGGGGCCGCATTCGTTCCCTGTTCCACCCGGATCAGAAGACTTCCTCGCACCACGGGGCGACATCACCGCGGAACATCCGGCCGAGAAGGACAATCGACTCCTGCGCCCCTCTGATCCGTCCTGCTTGGGCCATGGACGAGGTGCTGTTGCCACCGAGGTAGAGGCTCGCGAGGTCGGTCGCACCGAGGTTGAGGTCGGTCAACGCATCATCGACCCTTCGACAAGAGCCAACGCCGTCAGCCACTGCGAGTTCGAAGGATCCGCCGACGTCAGGAAGGGATGGGTCATCGACGGCGAAGCGCGCAACGCCGTCAACCGCGTACGTCCTCGCCTCGAGCGCTTGAACGACGTCGAGGATCCTCAGGTACAGCGCATCCCACCGCTTCCGCTTGATGCGCCGGTGATCCGGGACCTTCCACGCGAGCGGATCGTCAACCGGGAGATTCCAGTACTCAACTTGAGGGAACAGATCGATCGTCATGAGGAAGCGCCACAGGCCCGTATGCGCGTTCGCCGACGGCGCGACGAGTTCGCGGATCGAGATCTTGCCGTCGGGGAACCCCGTCTCCCAATTGGACTTCTGCCGGTAGATGGCATACCCGTCGGGGACCCCATCGGTCTCGTGAAGAACGCACCGCAGCGAAGAGAACCCTTCCCGGCCGGCCTTCGGATCATCGAAACGGTGTTTCCACCACAACCCAGTTCTCGAGAGCATCCCCGGGCGCTGCGAACGCTCCACCTCGTAGACCGCGGGGAACAGTTCGGTCGCCTCTTCGGTCGTCACGAGCCGCACGGAGCCCGCCGGGCCTTCGATCGAGACACGGCTCTGGTCGATCTCGATCGCGTTGTTCTCCGTTGCCACGCCGAATCCATACCGACCGTAGATCAGGCTCTCGGATGCCCAGAGCCCGACCAACGGTTCGCCGCGTCGCCGACCGTCCTCGAGATGGTCGCGCATCATCGCGGTGAGCACTCCACGGCGTCGATGTGTTGCCGCAACCGTCACGATCGTGGTGCCGGCCATTGGGATATTCGCTCCACCGGGAACCGTCACGTCGAACGGGAACGCACCAAGTGTCCCGACAATCAAATCTCCATCGAAGGCAGCAACGGTGCGGTCGAGCGGGACAAGATCATCGAACCATGCCGGTGGGAAACTCTCCTCGTCGAGGTCCTCACCGAACCCGGCGAGGATGGCCTCACGAAAGGGCAGCGACTCCTCTGCGACGATCGGGCGAGTCTTGATGTCCATGGCGAGCACCCTACCGGTCGTCCGGAAAGCAATCCTGCCGACGATACGCTGGGCATCGAGCACCACCAGAGGAGTTGGCCCATGGGGAACGTACGCATCGCAGTCCAGATTCATCCGCAGCACGTCGACTACGCCGGAATCCGCGATGCCGTCATGCGGGCCGAGGACATGAGCGTCGACGTGATCTACAACTGGGACCACTTCTATCCGCTCTACGGCGGAGATCCCGACCCGAACGCAGGCAAACACTTCGAATGCTGGACGATGCTGGGCGCCTGGGCCGAGCAGACCGAACGGATTCAGTTCGGAGCACTGGTGACCTGCAATTCGTACCGGAACCCGGAGTTGCTTGCCGACATGGCTCGCACGGTGGACCACATCTCCGACGGACGCCTGATCTTGGGGATCGGATCCGGCTGGTTCGAGAAGGACTACGTCGAATACGGGTACGAGTTCGGAACGGCCGTGAGTCGACTCCAGGACCTGGACGCCGCAATGCCCCGCATCGTGAGCCGCCTCAACCGCCTCGACCCACCTCCCACCCGTCAGATCCCGATCCTGATCGGCGGAGGCGGCGAGAAGGTGACCCTACGCATCGTCGCCGAACATGCCGACATCTGGCACACGTTCGGCAGCATCGAGACCATCACACACAAGTCCCAGGTTCTCGACGAGTGGTGCTCGAAAGTCGGTCGTGATCCGGCAACGATCAAACGATCGGTCGGCATGCAACCCCACAAACTCGATGAGGCCGACGCCTACGCCGAAATCGGCGTCACCGAGTTCACCCTCGGATTCACAGGACCAGAGATTGATCTCAGCCCGGTGAAGGCCTGGCTGGAGTGGAGAGACAGCGTCAACGGGAACTGACCAAGAGCCAAGAGCCAAGAGCAAAGAGCAAAGAGCAAAGACAGAATGGGACCTCTCCCCTTCTTTGTTCTTTGTTCTTTGTTCTTTGTTGCTACTCCTCGCCGATGAACCGTCTCACCGATTCGGGTACGTCGACACCATCGAGGTTGCGGTCGTCCGGCTCTGGGGTTCCCGGTGTGAGGGTCAGAGGGATCACACCCGCCCAAATCGGGAGTGCGTAGTCCTCGGGTTCGTCGCCGACGTCCTTCTCGCTCACCTTGGAGGAAAACTCCTCGATGGGTACCGCCACGAGCAACGTCGCTTTGTCCTCGTTGCGTGACGGATGCCGCGCCTCTTCCCATCGTCCGGGGAGGACCGCGTTGGTGATTGCCTCGAACGCCACCCCCCGCTCCCCCGGTTCGTCGACCACACGAGCCTGGCCGATGATCACCGCCGATCGGTAGTGCATCGAGTGATGGAACACGGACCGTGCGGCAACGATCCCATCAAGGATCGTGGCAGTCACCGTCACGTGGGCGCCGCTCTTCATCAATCGCAGCATGCGGCTGGCGGCGGAACCGTGAAAGTACAGGGTGTGCCCCACTCTGGCGTGGATCGTCGGGATGACATACGGTGCGCCATCCTGGACGAACCCGACGTGGCAGATCAACGCCTCGTCGAGAATCTCATTCACCGTCGCGCGGTCGTAGTCAGCCTTCTCCGGGATTCTCCGCACACGGGTGCGTTCGGTGGATGCGTCGCTCATGAGACGATCCTAGAGACGCGAAAGGGCACCGACCGTACAGTCGGTGCCCTGCATCAACGTATGGTGTGATCAGGTCTGGTCGTCAACGATGTCCTTGGCCTTCTCGGCGCCCGTGTCGATGTGATCGGTTGCCTTGCCGCCGGTCGCCTTGTCGGCAGCGTCGGCCGCCTTGTCGATGCCGCCCTTGACCGCTTCCTTGTTTCCGCCGACGAGGTCTTTCGCCTTGTCAACCATGTCTCCGAAACCCAATGTCCCCTCCTTGTGATCTGGACGGTCCAATGGTACCGCAACCCCGGATCGTCGCCTTCGGCGGATCACACGACACGAGCTTTCGATCGAGCGAGGGTATTTGGCAATAGGCTGGCTCCATGAGCAGTCCGCTCCTCGCGAAGATCTACGACGCCGTTCTCGCCCCCACCGAATGGATGGGCGTACGCGATCAACGGCGCCGGCTGATGGACGGGCTGTCAGGACGAGTGGTAGAGATCGGAGCCGGAACCGGTCTCAACGTCTCCCTGTATCCGGCCACGGCACGGGAGGTGCACGCGGTCGAGCCAAACCGGCACATGCTCGAGAAGCTCCGATCGAAGGCGAGCGGGTCCAGCACTCGGCTCTATCTCTACCGTGCCGACGCACATCATCTGCCGTTTGCCGACGGTGTGTTCGATGCCGCGATCGTCACGTTCGCGCTCTGCACGATCCCCGACCCGGAGCGTGCCCTGGACGAGGCTCACCGGGTCGTCCACGACGGAGGTGTGCTCCGCTTTCTCGAGCACGTCCGATCTGACTCGAACAGGACCGCCGGGTGGCAGGATCGGGCCGCCCCACTCTGGGGCAGGATCTCGGGCGGGTGCCGGCTGAACCAACCCACCGTCGAGATTCTCGAAGCAACCCGATGGGAAGTCGACGACGTCTGGCGGTCCGGAGGAGGATCGGTGGTCGCTGGTCAGGCGTTCCGCAGCTGATCACGAAGCGCTTCGCCGAACGCTTCGATGGCAGTCAACGGCGTCGTGGCATGCGGCGAAACCCGGACCCACCCGTTCCGCTCTGAGACGATGAAGCCGGCAGTCCCCAACTGCTCAACCGCCTCCGCCGAACCAACCCCGGGGATCCGAAACGTGACGATTCCCGCCCGCTCGCGATCGTTGCGCCACGGTTCGATGAACTCTCCGCCGACCGAACGGACTATCTCCAGGACAGCGCCCGAACGCTCCAGCACGGCTGCCTCGATCTCACCGACGCCCCCGATCTCGATGACTCCTAGCGCCGCGGCACCCGCCACCGCGCCAAGGAGGTTGGGAGAACTCTCGAGGAATCGATCCGCACGTTCGACCGGTGGATGAGGCGGGGGCACTCCGAAAGCAAAGTTGTCTTCGACCCCCCACCATCCGGTGAGGGTCGGAGCGAGCCTTTCCAGGGCCCGTTCGGAGACGGCCATCACCCCGGCGCCCAACCCTGCGCGAAGCCACTTCTGTCCGCCTGCGACGAACACGTCAGCGGCACCGAGCCCGGTCTGCACGGCACCGAAGCCCTGGATTCCGTCGATGAGAACCAGGGCGTCCCTAGCGGCCTCGGCAATGCCGTCAACATCGACGCGGAATCCCGTCATGTAGTCGACGAGGCTCACGGCAACGATACGGGTTTCGTCATCGATGGCCGGAGCGAGTGCCTCCGGCACAACTCGCCCGTCCGCGATCTCGACCGCGCGCACCTCCGGTCCGCCTGCGGCCTCGGAGCGAAGCCACGGATATCGGTTCGCCGGGAACTCGTGGGACGGCATCACGACGTTTCCCCCTGCTCCGATGAGACCGAAGGCAACCTGCATGATTCCCGCGCCGGTCGACGGGACCGACGTCGCGAATCGGTCCTCGACCCCCAGCGCAGCGGCGATCGTCGCGCGGGCTTCGGAATAGGCCGGTTCGATGATGTCCGGAATCGGCCGGTCGCCGACCGCCATCGCGTCAAGCAGCCGTGCGGACGCCGCTCGCGCAGACTTCGAGGCAGGACCGACCGACGCGAAATTGAGGTAGCCGGAGTGCTCCTCGAACTCGTTCAGGTACACATCGATCAACTCATCCCCCGTTCCCAGACTTCGACGAGGCGACGGTACTCGGTGCTGGACTCCACCAATTCGGCATGAGTCCCGTCGGCAATGATCCGTCCGTCTCCGATCATGATGACCCGATCGGCACGTTCGGCCGATCGGAGCCGATGCGCAATGACGATGGCCGTTCGCCCGGCGAGCAACACTCGCAACGCTCCTTCGATCTCGACTTCGGTCTCGGGATCGAGGTTCGACGTCGCCTCATCGAGAACGATCACCGACGGGTCATCAAGAAAGGCGCGCCCGAGGGCGACGAGCTGGCGCTCCCCCGCGGAAAAGCGGCCGCCGCGCTCACGAACCTCGGTATCGAGTCCTTCCGGGAGGTTCCGCACCCAGCCGTCGATACCCATCGCGCGCAACACGTTCCACACGTCCGTCTCGGAAGCATCGGGTGCCCCGTAGGTGAGGTTGGCGCGCAGCGTGCCGTTGAAGAGGAAGCCGTCCTGAGGAATGAGCGCGATTGCGTCGGTTCGAGAATCGATCGTGAGATCGGTGAGATCCGAGCCGTCGATCACAACCGATCCCTGCTGCGGGTCGTAGTAGCGCAGGACGAGTTTTGCGATCGTGGACTTGCCAGCACCGGTCTCACCTACGACCGCAACTCGCTGGCCTGCGGGGATCTCGAGATCAACATCGCGGATCACCATGGTGTCGTCGTCGTAGCCGAACGTCACCTCGCGAAGTTCAATCTTGCCCGCCACCGGGGTCGCAAGATCGAAGGCTCCGGGTCGCTCAACCACGTGGGCTTCGACGTCGAGCAACGCGAACAGCTTCGCGAGCGCGGCGATGGCCGCCTGAAGCAGGTTGTACACGTTCGCCAGGTTCACGATCGGCTGGAAGAACCAATCGAGATAGAGGAGGAAGACGACGAGTGTTCCGAAGGTCAAGGATCCATCGATGACGCGGATGCCGCCAATCACCAGCACCGCGGCGATCGACACCACGCGGAGGAATCCGACCGTCGGGAAGAACCAGGAGATCGCTCTCGCGGAGCTCATGTTGGCCCGGTAGTGAGCCTCGTTCACCCGACCAAACGATGCGGCCTGAACTTGCTCCTGGGAGAATGCCTGCACCACCCGCACTCCCGCAATACCCTCCTGCAGACCGGCAAGCACTCGGCCGATTCGTTCCCTGACCTGGCCGTATGCCCTCGCGGCCTGGCGCTGGAACACCATCGTCACGCCGACGAGCACGGCGATCACGGTGAATGTCGCAACCGCCATCGGCCAGTCGACAAGGACCATGGCAATCGCAACCCCGATCACCGTAAGGGTGTTCGAGACAGCCATGACAGCGCCATCGCCTGCGAACTCCTGCAACGACTCGATATCCGATGTCATCCGGCTGACGAGCACGCCGCTCTTGGATCGAGAGAAGAACGCCGTGTCGGACCGGATCAGGTGGCCGAACACCACACTGCGGAGCTTCAGGAGGTACTGCTCGCCTACCCACGCGATGCCGTAGCGCGAGATCTTCACGAACACGTACTGCACCACCAGCAGCCCCACAAACGTGAGCGCTGCAATCGTCACAACTCGTTTGTCGCCGTCCGCCACACCGCGGTCGATGCCGACGCCCACCGTCAGCGGACCGGCAAGACGGGCGGCAGTCCCGAACGCCGCGGCGGCGAAGGCGCCGAACGCTGGCCACCGGAGCGATCGACCGAGCCCAGCAGCTCGCCTGAGGAGCTCCCCACGACCGTCGACCGAACGTTCTTCGGTGCGTACTCCAGACCTCATCGGGCACCGCCCGTTGTGGTGCGATCGTCGTGTGCGAGCACCGCGCCGTACCGAGGAATCGTCGCAAGCAGTTCTTCGTGGGTACCGACACCGGCAATTGCGCCGTCTTCGAGGAACACCACGAGGTCGGCCAGCGCAAGCGTCGATGTCCGGTGGGCAATGATCAGCGTCGTTCGTCCCGCCATCACGTGGCGCAACGCCTCCTGGATCTCGGACTCGACGACCGCATCAACCGACGAGGTTGCGTCGTCGAGGATGAGGATTCGTGGATCCCGCAGCACACTCCTGGCCAGCGCAACACGTTGCCGCTGGCCACCCGAGAGTGTGTGGCCGCGTTCGCCGACCACGGTGCCGTAGCCCTCCGGCATGGCACAGATGAAGTCATGTGCCTGAGCGAGCCTGGCCGCTGCTCTGACGCGGCGCTCGTCCGCCCCAGGGTCACCGACGAGAATGTTCTCAGCGATCGTTGCCGAGAACAGGAAACTCTCCTGGAACACGATCGCAACCTCGGACCGCAAGTCGTCGAGGCGGAGGTCGCGCACGTCAACGCCGTCGATCGAGACCGATCCTTCCGCTACGTCGTAGAACCGCGGAACGAGATTGGCCACCGTCGTCTTGCCCGAACCGGTTGCTCCGACAAGAGCGACCGCGGTACCGCCCGGGATGACGAGATTCACACCGTCGAGGACGGTGGGCCCCGTCGGGTAGGCGAACCGCACGCCGTCGAAACGAATCTCACCCGGGCGCTCCGAGAGCGGCGTCGGCCGGGGCGGGTCCTCGATGACCGGGTCGGTCGAAAGCAGTTCGTCGATCCGGGAAGCTGACGCCGCCGCCCGCGGCAAGTTTGCGAAGAACCACCCAGTGATCATCAGCGGCAGCACCAGCACGGCGAGGTACTGCGTGAATGCCACGAACTCGCCCTCTGTGAGCGCACCATCGATGACCCGAAGCCCACCGACCCACAACACGGCAACCGTTCCGAAGGACGGAATGAGCTCGAAGAGCGGTGCATACCTCGACCGGTACCTCGCGATCTGGATGGTGTCCTCATAGATCGCCACCGCAGCAGCCTTCAATCGGAGTTCCTCGCGCCGCTCCTGCCCGTACGCCTTCACAACCTCGATCCCGGCAACACTCTCCTCGACAACCTCCGCCAGATCGGCGAGCTTCTGCTGAACACTGAACGACAGACGGATGACGCGACGCGCCAGGGCGTTGGCGTTGAGAACGAGCGCTGGGATGGTCAGCGACGCGACCATGCCGAGGATCGGATCGATCACGATGAGTACCGCCATCACCACCAGGAACATCGCCATGTTCGCGATGACGATTGGAAGCATCATCAGGATCAAGCGGATCTGCGAGAGGTCGGATGAGGCGCGCGACATGAGCTGGCCCGTCGGCGTGATGTCATGGAATGAGAACGCCAACCGCTGAATGTGTGCAAACATTCGGCCTCTGAGGTCTGCCTCAGCCCGATAGGCGAGCCGGAACCCGAAGTAGCGGCGGAACCCCATGCCAATCGCCTGGACGATGCCCACGCCGACCAAGGCGAGGATGAGAGGAAAGAGCAAGTCGCGCTGTTTGGCGAGGATCGCGTCGTCAACGATTGTTGCGACAACGTAGGGGATGAGGACAACCGTCGCCATCCACACCAACGCACCAACGATCGCAACAACACCGTCGCGCGGGTACGAGCGCAGCGTCCGGAGCAGCAGCCCAAGTCCGCTCCGGATGTCGACGGCGGCTCGATCGTCGTTCACGGGGTGGTTCCGCGAATTACGTCAACGATCGACGGCACGAGCGCAGGCACGGAAATGGTGATGAGCCCGAGGGCGTAGGACCATACGAGGATCACACCAACGCTCCCGAAAGCGGCGAGGGTGCTTCCGCCGAACGTCGGAATCAGGATCGCGGCCAACCACGTCGTGACACCGAGGATCGCCGCTGCGGAGACCGCAGATAGGAGCGACATCCGGATCGGTCTTGGCAGACCCCATCGGTAGATCGCGTAGAGGACCGCCACGACCCACAGCAGGATTGCACCCGCGCTGATCCACGCCGCGGAACCCAGATCGATCCCCAGTTCAGCGAGCTCTGTGGTGAGCCAGTTGCCGACGATGACAGCGAAATAGCTCAGGGCAAGGGCGATACCGCCACCAAGGGTGAAGAGCATGCCGAGGCCGCGGGTGACCAGGTAGCCGCGAGACTCCTGGACATCTTCGATCATCCGGAGAGATTTCTGCGTGGCGTAGACGGCCCGAGAACCCGACCACAGCGCGACGAGGAGGGACACCAACAGGACAACGGTACCCATGCCTCCGACCTCCCCTTTTGCGCCCTCCAGAATCGGATCAAAGAACTCCGCGGCACCGGCAGGGAACTTCGCCGCGAGCGTCTGCTCGACACTCTCGAGGCCGTCGGGGTCTCCCCCAATCATCGATATCGCGGCCACGGCAGCGAAGGCCAGCGGCACCAGAGCGAAGATTGCGTTGTAGGCGATCGCCGCCGACATAAGGAACGGATCTGCGGCTGCGATTCGTTTGATGGCAGCCACCAGCGGATCGAGGCGTGGCGGAAGGGAAGGCAGCGAGCGCATAACTGGAGGATACGGGTGATCAGTGCCGAGCAGAAAACCGGCCCGTTCCTACACTCGCACCCAATGCGTCGCTTAATCATCACCGCTGTCGCCGTGGCCGTCGCCGCCACGGCCTGTGTCGCGGGCGCTGACGTTGTGCCGGCTGAGCCGAACGGGACAACATCCACCACCGTCTCGGACACCACGATCCAGCAGCCGGGCACCACAACTCCGGCCGACACCACCAACACCAGCGCTCCGACGACGACCACGGTCCCCGGCCGCCCACCCGGGGTCGTGCCACCCGAGAGTGTGGGCGAACCGTGGGGCGACGTCGTCGGACTCACGATGTTCCGTGGTAATCCCACTCGCACCTTCTACGGCTCGGGACCCGTCCCGAGGTCGGCCCCGGCCGCGGCCTGGAAATTCCCGGACGATGCCATGTGTGGGCAGTCTCCCGTCGGTCAGGAGAACAAGGTCTGGTGTGGGAGCGGGTGGACCGGCCAGCCCGTGGTGTGGGAGCGGGAGGATGGCATCACCGAGGTCATCTTCGGTGCGTACGACAAGCAGATTCACTTTCTCGACGCAGAGACCGGAGAACGGACACGCCCAGACTTCGACATGGGAGACATCATCAAGGGTTCGGTGACCCTCGACCCTGACGGATTCCCACTCCTCTACGCGGGTTCCCGAGACCCCCGGTTCCGCATCATCGCGCTCGACGGCGAAGAGCCGTACGAGGTCTGGTCGCTTCACGCCAAGTCGGTTGACGGCATCTGGAATGACGATTGGGACTCAAACCCCGTGATCGTCGACGACATCATGTACCAGGGCGGCGAGAATTCGTGGTGGTTCGCCGTCAAGCTCAACCGCAGCTACGACGCCGACGGCAAGGTGACCGTCGATCCCCAGGTCGTCTATCAAATGCCGGCGTGGACCGATGAACTCACCGAGATCTTCGGCCGCCAGCACTCGGTCGAGAACTCGACCGCCGTCTTCGAGCAGCGTGCCTACTTCACAACGTCGGCCGGCCGGGTGGTTGGCGTCGACGTCTCTGATATCGAATCCGGGAACGGCGAGGTTTTCTTCGACTTCTGGAACGGCGACGACACGGATTCGACCATCAACATCGACCGCGATGGCTACCTCTACGTGGTCTCTCACGCCGACACGGCGAAGAAGAACAACACGGCGGCCAGACAAGTTCGCGAGGTCGGCGATCTCGCAAAGCTAGATCCGAACAACCCCGACGACCCGGTGATGTGGTCGGTCCACCTCTCGGCGGCACGAGGACAAGACGCCGGCGCATGGGCAACACCGGCGCTCCACGCCGATGCCGGCCTGCTCTTCGTAGCGACCGACTCCGGAGACCTGCTCGCCGTCGATACCACAACCGGTGAAACGGTATGGGAGGACTTCATCGGCGGCAATGCCTGGTCGTCACCCGTCATTGCCGACGACATGCTCGTTGTTGGTGTCGACTGCCTGACGGGTGACGCCGGGTTCCGTGCCTACGATCTCGCCAACCCGAGAGCGCCTCAGCGTTTGTGGGACGTGCCGGTTGGCTCAGGCCAGTGCATCGAGTCAACGCCCGCGATCTGGAACGGCCGAATCTACGTCGGTTCACGCGACGGGTTCTTCTACGCGCTTGGCAACGGATGACCGTTCGCAGCACCGTCAACACCTCGACAGGCCGGAAGTTCGCATCGATCGTGCTGTTCATCATCGGCACCATGGCGTCTCTCGCGACGGTGCTCGGCTTCTTCGGGGCAACGTGGTGGGGCTGGGACCGGCTCGCTGATTGGCGCTTCCCCTTGCTGCTGGTCCTCGTTGTCACGTCCATCGTGTACGGATTCGGGTTCCGACGAGCTGTCTCGGCCGTGTTCCTCCTGGCCGCAATCGTGAACGCGATTCTCCTCGCACCGCTGTGGCTCTCGACACAAGCGAAGCCCGAATCGAGCGACCGTCTCCGCGTCGTGAGCTTCGATACCAGCGGTTCCGGTGACCACCGGAAAGACATCGCCACGTGGATTCACAGCGTCGAAGCCGATGTTGCATTGTTGTACCGAACCACCGGGGACTGGGCCGACACCCTGGCCACCGTTGGCGTCCCGTATCGCATCGTGCCGGCTGCGGTCGGCAGCGAAGCGCTCGGGCAAGCCATCGTCCTCGCTCGTGGCGACATCGCCGTGAACCCGCTCAGCCCCGTGCCCGGCTCCGATCTGACACTTCTCGTTGACCTCGGAGACACCCAGATGAGGCTCGTTGGCCTCGCCGTCCAGAACCCCGGTTCGACGCTCGAAGCTGACCATCGCATCGCGAGGTTCACCTCGATCAACGCCGCGGTGGTGGAATCCGCCGAACCGGTCGTGGTAACCGGCAATCTCGAGACGTCCCGCTGGTCACACGTATTCGACGTGATCGCAGACGGGTTGGACAATTCCGAAGACGGCTTCGGATACGTCGCCACATGGCCGCGAACCGACCCTCCCCTGATCGGCGGCTACATGGGCCTCCCGCTCGACCATGCGCTCTATCGTGGCGACGTCACGGTTCCTTCACGCCGGGTAGGACCCGACCTCGGCCCGGCGCACCGGCCGCTCCTCTTTGATATCTCGCCTGCCGCCGAGTAGGGATCAATCGCTCATCCGCCGGTACCCTGCCGGACATGCTCCACGACTACACGTCCGTTTCCGCCCATGGCGTGGCCGATGTCACCGAGGCCGCCATCACCGAAGCCGAATCCCTCCTCGATGGTGTGATCGGGATCCACGGAGACCGCACCTACGCAAACACGATGGCCCCACTCGATGCGGTCGGTGTGCTGATCTCCGATGCATCAGGAGTGGGATCGTTCATGGCGAAAGTCCATCCGGACGCCGCCGTGCGGACGGCGGGTGTGGAGGCGGGTGAACGGGCCTCGAAATGGGCCGCCGATCTGATGATGCGTCCGGATCTCGCCGCCGCAGTCCGCGCGTACGCCACAACCGACGATGCCGCTTCCCTCGGAGACCTCGATGCCCGCAACCTCGAGTTCTGGCTTCGGGATCTCAAGCGGGCCGGACATGACCTCGCCGAAAGTGATCAGGCGCGACTCCGCGAACTCCGGCAGCGACTGATCGAGCTCCAAGTTGCCTTCAACAGCAACCTCAATGAATGGGACGATGCAATCGTCATGACACGCGACGACCTGGCGGGCCTGCCCGATGTGTACATTGAGCGGCTCGAACCCGGTGAAGCCGAGGGCACCTATCGCGTGTCGATGGAGTACCCGGACTACATCCCGTTTATCGAGGAAGCCCGGAACCGTGAGCTCAGGCGGCAGATGCAGCTCAAATTCTGGAATCGAGCGGCCGAGGCAAACACACCACTGATGGAGGAAGCGGTGGCGGTGCGGAACGAGATCGCGTTCCTTCTCGGCTATGACACCTGGGCCGAGTACGCGATGGAGGTGAAGATGGCCGACCCCGACGGTGTCGACGCCCTCTACGAGTCGATCATTCCCGGTCTCACGACCCGTGCGCATGAGGAACTCGAGGTTCTCCAGACACTCGCCGATTCCGACCTCGACGGCGACTCGATCCGTTCGTGGGACTGGATGTACTACCACACGCACCAGCGTCGGCAGGACTTCGGGATCGATCAGAACGAAGTCGCGGAGTATTTCCCGCTCGAGACCGTCGTCGGCGGCATGTTCGAGATCACCGGTGAGGTCTTCGGCCTCGAATACCGCGAGGTCCCCGAACCGCGCGCCTGGCACGCCGATGTGAAGTTGTACGAGATCCGCAACCAGGGCGAAGACCAGCCGATCGCCTACTTCTACGCCGACCTGTTCCCGCGTGAAGGCAAATTCGGCCATGCGGCGTGTTTCTCGATCACCGGCGGGATGCGGACCGAGGACGGCAGCTACCGGGCGCCGGTCTCCGCTGTTGTGGCGAACTTCACCAAACCGGGACCGGGGTCACCGTCACTCCTCAAGCATGACGAGGCCCTGACCCTTTTTCACGAGTTCGGGCACGTCCTGCACTTCAGCCTGACGACGGTCGACCATCCCCGGTTTGCCGGGTACGACACCGAATGGGACTTCGTGGAAGCACCGTCCCAGATCATGGAACACTGGATGTGGCAGC
>Ga0316197_10001348_pt1 | contig 17538 bp, 13 predicted proteins | sample OudBiesiAoxic_MG_FD_204939 | JGI IMG/M metagenome (GOLD analysis project Ga0316197, IMG submission 204939) | Coastal sediment microbial communities from Oude Bieten Haven, Netherlands - site A oxic | ecosystem: Environmental > Aquatic > Marine > Coastal > Sediment | place: Netherlands... | reverse complement strand
GCTGCCAGGTTACTAATTCCCTGCTGAAGTTTTTTAAAAGTGGTTTTGACCGGTAAGTCCATTCGCAATTTTCCTTTGACATAAGCTCGGGAATAATTTATGTTCCCTTCCAGGATTAATCTATTAATAACTATAGAGTCCTTTTGAACAATATTTATGACTTCTTTATTAATGTCTTTTTGCTTTGAGGCCACTTCTTTTAAGGCTTCAAGATGTTCAAGGGCAGCGACCCTGCCATTTTCTATAATAGCCTCAGCCAAATCAAAATCCATAACCGAAAAGTTCTCAATATCGGGCTTAATATAAATATCGGTTTCCAAGGCCTTTTTCGTCATTTTTTCAACCGTTCTAAAGCTGTTAAGTTGAAGTAATATTTCAGTAGCAGACTGCAAATTCTCACGGCTTCTGAGACCATGCTGAACGTCTACTCCTATAATAATATCCGCTCCAAGTTTTTTAACTTCCATGACCGGGTAATTATTTGTTACTCCCCCATCGATCAAAAGTTGACCCTCTAATTCAGCAGGTTCAAATAGGGTTGGAAAGGTACCACTGGCCATGACTGCTTGCGGAAGATATCCTTTGTCTAGAACAACTTCAGCCCCACTCTCAATATCAGTGCCAATGCAGAAAAAAGGAATAGGCAAGTCATTAAAATCGTTTACATCCTTGACGTGATATAGAAGACGTACAAGTTCATTATAGATTCTTTGCCCACCCGAAATAGCTGAGGGGAAGGATACTTTAAAATCATCAAAAGGAAGAGTTAGTGCATATCTTTCAGAATCTTCTTTTTCATAAAAAGTCTTTGCTCCACGAGGAAGATCATCCTGAATCAGATCATCAAAATCAGCTTCTCTAAATAATGAATCCAATTCATTCGCAGAATAACCAGAAGCATACAACGCTCCAACGATAGCTCCCATACTGGTGCCACCAATATAGTCTATGGTAATTCCTGCTTCTTCTATTACTTTCAGTGCCCCGATATGAGCCATCCCTTTTGCACCTCCTCCACTAAGAACAAGACCTACTTTGGGTTCTTTGTCTGGTTCATTTTGCTGGGCCCAGCCAATCCTAACCCATAGTAACAACGTCAGAATTAAAGCCAATTTTTGCATTAGGTTAAGATATGAGATTAATGGAAGTTTTCATAAATTTTCTTTGCCATAGATTGGCCAACCGTTTTTGAAAGATCCTCAATTGAAGCTTTTTTAATTCTGTTTACAGATTTAAAGGTTTTAAGCAACTCTTCTGCCGTTTTCTTACCTACACCATTAATGCGTTCCAATTCAGAATCAATAGCTGCTTTGCTTCTCTTATTCCTGTGGAACTTTATTCCAAATCTATGTGCTTCATTTCGCAATTGCTGGATTATCTTCAGTGATTCTGACTTTTTATCCAAATATAGTGGTATTGAGTCATTGGGGAAGTAAATTTCTTCCAGCTTTTTCGCAATACCAATTATTGCGATTTTACCTCTCAATCCCAGTAAATCAAGGCTCTTTACAGCAGATGATAATTGTCCTTTTCCTCCATCAATTACAATAAGCTGGGGCAACCCGGAATCCTCCTCCAACAATCTTCTATAGCGTCTGTGAACTACCTCTTCCATTGATTTAAAATCATCAGGGCCATCCACCGTTTTAATATTGAAATGTCTGTACTCCTTTTTAAAAGGTTTTCCGTTTCTGAAAACCACACAGGCCGCAACGGGATCACTTCCCTGGATATTTGAATTGTCAAAACACTCTATATGCCGGGGTTCTTCGGTCAGGCGAAGGTCTTTTTTCATTTGCGCCATTATCCGATTAGTATGTCTGTCCGGGTCCGTTATCCTTACTTGTTTAAATCTTTCTTGTCTATAATACTTTGAATTTCTTTCGGACAACTCTAATAGCTTTTTTTTATCTCCCAACTTAGGAACTGTAACTTTTATATCATCACTTATGGTACATACAAAGGGGAGTAAAAGACTTCTGGACTGGGAATTAAAACGCTGTCTAATTTCAATAATCGCAAGCTCCAATAGTTCTTTGTCAGATTCGTCCAGTTTCTTTTTAATTTCCATGGTGTGGGACCGAATTATGGATCCATGCGAAAGTTGAAGAAAGTTTACATAGGCAAATGCTTCATCTGAAATAATACTAAATACATCAACATTATTTATTTTAGGATTTACAATTGTAGATTTAACCTGATAATTTTCCAGAACTTCAATTTTATCCTTGATACGTTGAGCTTCTTCAAACTGCATCTCTTTTGATAGAGATTTCATCTGAGTTTTAAAATAATGGAGGGAGGATTTAAAATTACCTTTAATAATTTGTCTTATATCATCGATCTGTTTATCGTATTCTTCAGAGCTTTGAAGCCCTACGCATGGTCCTTTACAATTACCAAGATGGTATTCCAGACACAGTTTATATTTTCCGGCATTAATTTTTTCAGGAGATAAATCATAATTGCAGGTCCGTAAAGGATAAACACTTCTAATGAGTTCAAGTAAAACTTTTACGGTTTTCATACTGGTATATGGGCCGTAATATTCAGAACCATCCTTTATTAGCTTTCGAGTCGGAAATATTCTGGGAAAACGTTCATTTTTAATACAAATCCAGGGGTAGGATTTATCATCCTTGAGCAGTACATTATATCTGGGCTGGTATTTTTTGATAAGATTATTCTCGAGAAGCAAAGCATCAGATTCCGTTTTAACAACTATGTGTTTTACAGAATCTATTTTCTTTACCATTACGCGGGTTTTTCCATACTCATGCTTCTTATTAAAATAAGAAGAAACCCTCTTTTTCAGATTCTTTGCCTTACCCACATATAATATCTTACCATCCACATCATAGAATTGATATACTCCAGGACTGTCTGGCAATGTACTCAGCTTAATCTCTAATGGAATTTTAGGCATATAATCGCAGGCAGAATGATTTTCTTTAATACAAAGGTAAGTTACAATACAATTACTATAAACTTCATAGCCTCATATTAAGTTTAAAATCCCCGGGTTTTAAATCAAAAAATAGACAATTCTATATTGTACAAGGTTAGAAACTACCATCCATAAAATGTTGTTATTTAAAATATTTTAAAAATAGAAATAGTATTTACTTTAATTGTTTATAAATCAATTATTTACCCTACAAGCCCTAAGAATTTTGAATTATTTCGTAACAGGGAAATTGTTAAGAGAATTGTAAAAGTTGTGCATTTCACCGATTAAATGGTGCTGTTTATAGGATAATTGACATTTATTTCTTTATATTTATCCAGAAAATTTATTTACTGCATGGAAAATTACGTCATCACATTAGGTATGTACCTTATTTTGATGCTATTTTTTAAAATATATTTTGCTGTTGCAGCAAAAGATTAATTTTATTAAAATAGTTCCCCAAACTAGCTACAGGTTTAATCGGTATTTATGCTAAAAAAAGAGCTTCGATTAAGCTACCTTCAACAAAGAAATGAATTGTCTTCAGAAGCAATTTCAAACTACAGTTTGGAAATTGCGAACAGGCTATTGGATTTACCTGTATGGACATGTAATTATTACCACCTTTTTTTATCGATCACCGAAAATAATGAAATAGATACCAGTTTCATTCTATCTGTTTTACAGGGAAAAGATAAAAATATTGTTCTCCCAAAAGTATTGGACGAAACTGGCCTGATTCATTATTTACTTACCGACAATACCGTTTTAAGAAAAAACAAGTGGAATATTCCGGAACCCGCAGACGGACTAGAGGTGTCTCCAGCTAAAATAGATGTAGTATTTATTCCCCTTTTAGCATTCGATAAAAAAGGCTACAGAGTAGGGTATGGCAAAGGTTTCTACGATAAGTTTTTAAAGGAATGTCGTGAAGATGTAATAAAAATAGGCCTTTCTTTATTTAAGCCGGTTGATAAAATTAGTGATACTCAGGCGCATGATGTTTTAATGGATTACTGCGTTACTCCTGAAAGAATCTTTACTTTTTAAGCTTCTTTTTTTTCGAAAGCCTTTTTATTAAATACAATTAATATCCCTACTCCAGTACTGATAGCGGTATCGGCCACATTAAATACAGGCTCAAAAAATCGAAAGTTATTCCCGCCCACCATAGGAACCCATTCTGGCCAATTTGCATCAATAAGGGGAAAATAAAGCATATCCACTACTTTACCATAAAATAAACTGCCATAGGGCTCTTCAGAAAATAAGCTTGCTACCTGGTTATAACTGTCATTAAAAAGTATCCCGTAAAACAAAGAATCAAGAATATTCCCAAGTGCACCCGCAAAAATCAGGGAAACAGCAGTAATAAGAGTTGCTGTTGCGTTCTTCTTAATAATGTCATATAACCAATATCCAATTCCTACAATTGCAAAAAGGCGAAAAACCGTAAGTACCAATTTGCCAATTTTATCCGATACAGGCAGAATATCACTTAATTTGGCGCCCCAGGCCGCGCCTTCATTCTCAATAAATAGAATTCTAAACCAGGAAAAAACTTCCACTGATTCTCCAAGTTCAAAATTTGTTTTAATATATATTTTACTGAACTGATCTATTAGTAAAACAATTGCTATAATAAGCAGAGACCTCTTTATGTTCATTCTTTTTCAAAATAGATTCGGCTAAAATAGGGATTATTCTACCAACAAAAGGTAAGGCTGTTCAATTTAAATAGTCCTGTAGACAATATGCCTCTGGCGGGTTTATAAAAATACTATCAACCCTTAGCAAAATATATAAAATTCAAATGGAATTGATATAAGTATACTAGTGCTTATAGCCTGAATTCTTAGAAGTATAACCAACAAGAGATAAAGCGTATATGCCTTTTATTTTTGCATGTTTTTAGCCTCAATGCTAAGTGTAGCATGGGGTACCAGCTTCAGGCGGTCTTTATTAATAAGCTTGCCGGTTACCCGACAAATACCATAGGTCTTATTTTCTATTCTGAGCAATGCATTTTTAAGATCCCTAATGAACTTTTCCTGGCGGATTGCCAATTGAGTATTAGCTTCTTTGCTCATTGTTTCTGAACCCTCTTCGAAAGCCTTAAATGTTGGTGAGGTATCATCCGTTCCATTATTCCCATCGTTCATGTAGGAGCTCCGAAGCAGTTCCAGATGGCTTTGTGCTTTCTCTATCTTTTCTTCGATAAGGACCCTAAATTCTTCTAATTCCTTATCGGTATACCTTACTTTTAAATCTTGTCCCATAATTTTAGTGTTTTTGGATAGACAATTTTGTGTTTACATCATCAAAGGAAATGGCTACACCATCTTCCATTTGTTCTTCAAAATTAAGTTCGGAGGTTAAGGTTTCATTTTTAATATAACTTATATTGCTCTTAACCGCTCTTTCGACTAAACCGTCTTTTAATATTCTAATATCAATTTTATCTGTTACTTCAAATCCAGAATCTTTTCTAAGATTTTGAATTCTATTTACAAGTTCCCGAGCTATCCCCTCTTGTTTTAACTCCTCATCAATAGTTATATCCAAGGCTACCGTGAGGGAACCTGAAGTGGCTACCAGCCAGCCTTCTATATCCTGAGAAGATATCTCTACATCCTCTAACTGTAATATAATACTTTTATTTTCTATTTCAAGTGAAATTTTACCTTCACGTTCAATTTTTTGAATGTCTTTTTGATCCAGATTGCCCACTGCGGCACTTATCAGCTTCATATCTTTGCCAAACCTGGGGCCCAGAACTTTGAAATTAGGCTTAATACGTTTTACCAGTATTCCTGAGGCATCATCCAAAAGTTTAATTTCCTTTACATTAACCTCGGTTTTTATTAAATCTGCCACGGCTTCAATTTCTGAACGCTGTTTTTCATCCAAAACAGGGATCATTATTTTCTGCAACGGTTGCCGCACCTTAATTTTTTCTTTCTGACGAATTGATAAGACAAGGGAAGATATCGTTTGCGCTTTTTGCATTTTACTTTCTAATTCCTTATTTACAAATTCAGAATTATATTCTGGAAAGTTAGATAAATGAACGCTGTCAAAAAGATCTTTCCCGGTGGTATTGGTCAAATCAATAAACATTCTATCCATAAAGAATGGTGCAATAGGTGCAGAGAGTTTAGCGATAGTAACTAAACAGGTATATAATGTCTGATATGCAGAAACTTTGTCTTCCTGGTAATCACCTTTCCAAAATCTTCTTCTGCTCAAACGAACATACCAGTTGCTTAGATTTTCCTGAACATAATCTGATATAGCCCTTGCTGCTCTGGTAGGTTCATAATTATCATAAGACTCATCCACCCTTTTTATCAAGGTATGTAATTCAGATAAAATCCATTGGTCAATCTCCGGTCGATTTTCCAAACGTATTTCTTCTTCCAAATACGCAAATTCGTCAATATTAGCATAAAGAGAAAAGAAAGAATAGGTGTTGTATAGTGTTCCAAAAAACTTCCTTTTTACTTCTGCAATCCCTTCCACATCAAATTTAAGGTTATCCCACGGGTTGGCATTGGAAATTAGATACCAACGCGTTGCATCCGGACCAAATTCCTTTATAGTCATCCAAGGATCTGCCGCATTTCCCAGTCGTTTAGACATTTTCTTGCCTTCCTTGTCAAGTACCAAACCATTAGATACCACATTCCTATATGCCACGGAATCAAAAACCATTGTTGCAATAGCGTGTAATGTATAGAACCAGCCTCTTGTCTGGTCAACACCTTCCGCTATAAAATCTGCCGGAAAAGTCTCGTGCTTATCAATACGTTCTTTATTTTCAAAAGGATAGTGCCATTGTGCATAAGGCATGGACCCGCTGTCAAACCAAACGTCAATAAGGTCATTCTCTCGCTTCATGGGTTTTCCCGAATCTGAAGCAAGGATAATCTGATCAACAATATTTTTGTGAAGATCTATCTTATCATAATTCTCTTCACTCATATTGCCTAACTCAAAATCAGCAAACACTTCAGATTTCATAAAACCAGCCTTAACAGATTTGGCCATTTCATCCTTCAATTGTTCCACAGAACCGATAATTATTTCCTCCTTGCCATCTTCAGTCCTCCAAATTGGCAACGGTATACCCCAAAATCGCGATCTCGAAAGATTCCAATCGTTAGCACTCGAAAGCCAATTCCCAAATCTCCCTTCACCCGTAGCCTTGGGCTTCCAATTTATTGTTTGGTTGAGCTCATACATGCGTTCACGAACATCGGTTATTTTAATAAACCATGAATCTAAGGGGTAATATAGTATAGGCTTATCAGTACGCCAGCAGTTGGGATAACTGTGAACATATTTTTCAACTTTAAATGCCTTATTTTCTTCTTTTAAACGAATGGCAATTTCAACATCAACAGAGCGCTCCGGAGCTTTCCCATCTTCATAATATTCATTTTTAACATACTTCCCGGCTAATTCTCCCATTTCCTTGCGGAATTTGCCCTGCAAGTCAACTAGTGGGACAGGATTACCGTTTTCATCCAACACCAACAAAGGAGGTACGGGTGGATTTGCCTTTTGAGCCACCTGCATATCGTCTGCACCAAAAGTGGGTGCGGTATGAACTATACCTGTACCATCTTCGGTAGTAACAAAATCGCCTTCTATAACCCTGAAGGCATTTTCGGGGCTGCTATAAGGTTGTGCATAATCAATTAGCTGCTCATATTTTATTCCTGCTAAATCTTCCCCTATACAGGATCCCTGGAGGTAATAAGGTATTTTTTTATCATCCTTAGAAAAAGATAAAAGTTCTTCGTCATTTTCAACCTCATAAAATTTACCTGTAAACTGCTGACTTACCAGGTTTTTTGCAAGAATAACAGTAATTGGTCTAAAAGTATATTGATTGTATGTTCTTACCCATACGTATTCAATTTTTGGTCCAACGGTCAGTGCTGTATTTGAAGGAAGTGTCCAGGGCGTCGTTGTCCATGCAAGTAAATAAAGTTCATTTTTAAACGGTTCCAGAAATTCAGGCAATGAACTATTTATAAGTTTAAATTGAGCTGTTACTGTGGTATCAGTTATGTCCTGATACGTTCCCGGCATATTCAATTCATGAGAACTTAAGCCTGTCCCTGCTTTTGGTGAATAAGGCTGAATTGTATATCCTTTATAGATAAGGCCTTTGTCGTAAATCTGTTTTAAAAGCCACCAAACAGTTTCCATGTATTTGGGCTTATAAGTGATATAAGGGTCATCCATATCTACCCAATACCCCATTTTTTCTGTGAGATCATTCCAGGCATCTGTATAGCGCATTACTGCTTTCTTACAAGCCTCGTTGTATTCTTCTACGGAAATCTTTACGCCTATATCCTCTTTTGTTATTCCCAGTTCTTTCTCTACGCCCAGTTCAATAGGCAGGCCATGAGTATCCCAACCTGCTTTTCGCTTAACCTGAAACCCCTTCATCGTCTTATATCTGGGGAAAATATCCTTAATGGTTCGTGAAATTACGTGGTGAATTCCGGGCATTCCATTTGCAGAGGGTGGTCCTTCATAAAAAACATAGCTTGCCTTGCCATCTCTTGTGGATATACTTTTTTCAAAAATATCCCGGGCTTTCCAAAATTGAAGTATTTCTTCTCCAATCCTAGATAAATCTAACCCTTTATATTCCGCAAACTTCATACGAATAGTCTCCTTTGGTATAAATTAAGGCTGCAAAATTAAGGAATTAGAATGAAATTATCGATCCTAATGTAATCTCAAAACCGAAAACTTGCTCCTAGTATAAAATTAATGCCTGCAGCAGTAATTCCAGATGAGTAAGGGCGATACCTTTGATTGGTAAAATTCTCAACGGCAAATGTCAGTTTTAAAGGGTCAGCAATTTGATACTGTGACCTTAAATTTAAACTGTACCAGGAAGGTGAATACGGATTTCCATTTGAATCTTTAGCATAGATGTAACTTTTATTTATTTCAGAAATCGCAAGGTCTTCAAAAGATATTTCACCATTATAATTCAAAAAAAGATCTGCTTTCAACCTTTGGTTTCTCCAAATAAGGTGAAAATCAGCAAATGTCGGGGGTACATGTCTAGCCGGAGTATCATTACCGTTTTCATCCTCTTCGGTTCCCTCTGTGAAAGTTAAATTAGAAAGTATAGAGAAATTTTCAGAAAGAAATGCCTGCAACCCAACCTCCAGACCATAAACATATGCATTAGAAGCATTCTGTATGGCCTGTACATTACTTAATTCCCCATTGTAAATAATTTCTTCTTCACCATTAAACAGATAATCCCTTCGGACAAGAGCGTCTATCAGATAGGTATAATATGCAGCACCTTTTAACACTAACTTATCCTTAAAATTCTTTTGTACTCCAAATTCAGCGTTATAGGCATATTCAGGTTTTAGATCGGGATTTGGCACCACTACCGAACCTGGTTCAGAGTCAAATACCTTACCTATATCATCTATATTTGGAGCTCTGAAACCCGTTGCTCCGTTAAGTGTGAACTGCAAGTCGGCTTTTGGAAACCAGCTGAACCCTATGTTCCCGGTAAAAGCCCCATTATTTAAATCTGCATTATCAAAAGGAAAAGGATAGAAGCTTGTATCAAAATCTGCATTAATCCAGACATGGCTATACCTTATACCCGCTAACCATGTGAAATTTGGCTTGGCCTTGAATTCGCTATTTAAATATGCAGCAAGGGTCTGCCATGTAGAGCCATCGGGATACCTGGATTGGGCAGGTACTATCACTTGGTTTTCAATATTGGTCTGACTCCCAACTGATCCTACTTTATTAAAAATATATTCTGCACCATAATACAGCCTTAAATTTCCAATTTTCTTGTTTTCAAAATCAACATTCAAGGATAGTGCATCTATATTTTCTTTTGTTGTATTGCGAATAGGGTCCTGAAATTGCCTTTCATTTCTACTCTCCTTAAAGTTCTGGAAAGCCCCCGTAATTCGCAATCCATCATAAAACCTGCCTCTACCTTTATTAGAAACCTGCATGTTGCCCATAAACCATTTTTGAGGCCCGTAAAACCATTCAGCAGAACGCAAACCAGTTCCGGCACTGTCTGGTCTTATTAATCTATCGTACCTCGAAAAATCTGAAGTCCCGGACAAAAATAATCCCAAATCATAGCTCCAATTGTTATTTGGTCTAAAGGATATTTTTTGCATTAGATTAATCTGATCATAGCCCGTGGGGATTTGGATACGTGGATTTTCATTTTGGACTAATACATCCTGGCCATTTAGTCGTTTTACATACTGATTTCTAAGATAGGAATCCGGACCATACCTACCCATTTTTAGATCACTAAAGTTATTGTAAGACGCACTTGTTAAGAAAGCCCATTTTTGCGACCCTATGTTGATATCAAAATGTCCTGTATTTTCATCATTTCCAGAAGCATATCTATAGTTCATTCCCCCTGTAATATCCAAACTTTCAACAGTTGAAAATTGTGGTTTTTTGGTAATGAAATTCATCACCCCCCCAATTGCATCGCTTCCATATATTACTGATCCTGGTCCAAAAACTACTTCAGTATTCTTAACTGTAAAAGGGTCTATGGATATGATGTTCTGAATATTACCGCCTCTAAAAATAGCATTATTCATACGTACACCATCTACTGATAACACAAGCCTGTTTGTTGCAAAACCCCGGATCATAGGGCTTCCACCTCCTAACTGGCTCTTCTGCACAAATATTTTCCCGCTGCTTTGCAAGAGATCTGCTGAAGTTTGTGGGTTTGTAAATGCTATCGCTTGGGCATTTATGGAGACTATTTTTTGGGGTATATCCTTTTTTTGTTGTTCCCACTTGGAAATAGACATAACCACTTCATCCAGCTGTTCGCGTTTTAAACTAAGATAGACTTTACCTCCTCTTTTCAATAATAGTTGCTTAGTAGATCTTTTGGTTTGATAACTAAGGTGCCTTAGTGTAATGCGTTCGTTCCTGTTAAAAACAGATATATCACATTTTCCGTCAAAATCAGAAAGGGCTGTTTTTGATTTATCATTATTGTAAAGAACGGCATTAATTACAGGTTCCTTTGTTTCCGTATCAAGGAGAGTTATCTCCTGACCAGTTACAAGGTTGGTAAATAGAAGTATAATAAGAAAAATTCCCCTATGCATTTTAGCTAAAAACTTCGTTCAAAATAGCAAGTGATCTGGGTTTTTTAAATCCGTGCAAATGTACTTCAAAATAGAGTACAAGGGATTGTAATAATTCTTGCCTGGTTTTTTTGCCCATCCTAACTTTATGGATAGCATCAAATTTTATGCCCAAAAATGCTTTAAAGAGTTCAAGAGTTTCTTCTTTAAGAATTGGATTCAGCCCCGGGGTTTTAATAAATGCACCTTCAGCCAAATCAAAATACGGATAATTCATATTCGTTGTATCCGGATAAAACCCTAAATATTTTGATAAGCCTAAGAGAAAAAACAAATGAAAGTTGCTAATTTTATCATGGGTATCCAACCATTGAAGGGATGCCTCCAGAAAACGGAATAAGTCTTTGTTTTGTTCCTCTTCAAATATGCTGTTAACCAGTACTTCAGCCAAAAATAAGACCATTGCATTTTTAGCGATATCTGTATGCGCACTTTGATAAGGGTAATTTACTTTAGCATCAATTAGTCGTTCTAAAGTCCCTTTATTTTTGTGATTTACAACTATTTCCAGTTGCATTAAGGGTTGAAAGTAAGCGGTTTTTAATTTTCCTTTTTTAGAAGCTAATATCCCTTTAAGGTGATAGGATTTTAATCCATCTGAATAAGTAAACGCTTTTACAATTAAACTTGTATCCCCATACTTTATAGAAGATAGAATTAAAGCTTTCGTGGTAATTTGCATCTATTGTGCTTAGAATAAAGCAAAGATAGGCTGAATTAATAAAAATCTGAAAGGCGATTTTAGAAGCTTAAACTTTCTCAAAATTGAAAGCTCATTTCCTAAAACCGCCTATTGTCTAAATACTATTTAAATCACTCCTTGTGCAAGCATGGCATCTGCCACCTTAACAAAGCCGGCAATATTTGCTCCTTTTACATAATTACAATATCCGTTTTCTTCTATCCCATATTCAATACAGGAATCATGAATGTCTTCCATAATCCCACGCAGCCTTTCGTCTACTTCCTCTCTTGTCCAGCTTATCCTTAAAGAGTTCTGCGACATCTCCAGGCCAGAGGTAGCTACACCACCCGCATTAGAAGCTTTACCGGGCGCAAATAAGACTTTTGCATCGTGAAAAGCGTGAATTGCCTCAGGAGTAGAAGGCATATTAGCGCCTTCGGCAATACAAATACATCCATTGGCAATTAATTCTTTAGCGTCATTTTCATCCAATTCATTTTGAGTAGCACAAGGCAGTGCAATATCACATTTTACTCCCCAAGGGCGTTCACCTTCATGATAAGTTGCTGATTTATACTTTTTCACATATTCAGATATTCTACCTCGCCTATTATTCTTGAGATCCATTACGAAGTTCAATTTTTCATTATCAATCCCATCCTTATCATAAATATATCCACCTGAATCAGACAATGTCAAAACTTTACCCTCCAATTGTAAAATCTTTTCCGCCGCATATTGAGCAACATTTCCAGATCCCGAAACAACAACCGTTTTTCCTTTAATTTCCTCATTTTTTGTTTTTAACATGCTTTGAGCAAAATATACAGTGCCATAGCCGGTCGCCTCCGGCCGTATTTTAGAGCCACCCCATGATAATCCCTTTCCTGTAAGAACACCGGTGAACTCATTCCTTATCTTTTTATACATCCCAAAAAGAAATCCAATCTCCCTTGCTCCTACTCCTATATCTCCTGCCGGAACATCTGTATTAGGCCCAATATGCCTGCATAATTCCGTCATAAAAGCATGACAAAACCTCATAACTTCATCATCAGATTTTCCTTTAGGATCAAAATCTGAACCTCCTTTTCCCCCTCCCATTGGAAGGGTAGTCAAACTGTTTTTGAATACCTGTTCAAAAGCAAGGAATTTAAGAATGCTGGCATTAACAGATGGGTGAAAACGAAGGCCTCCTTTGTACGGCCCTATTGCCGAATTCATTTGAATACGATATCCCCGGTTTACATGTATGTCCCCATCATCATCAACCCACGAAACTCTAAAGGAAATCAACCGTTCTGGTTCAACCATCCTTAACAAGATGTTTTTACCGTAATAAATTTCATGTTGGACTATGTACGGAATTACCGTATCTGCAACTTCCTGTACTGCCTGAATGAACTCCGGTTCATGACCGTTTCGGGTCCGAACCTCATCCATAAATGCTTCAATGTTTGCGTTCATATTAAAATTAATTAGCTAAGGTTTTTTATTGAATTAAAAATTCTAGCGCAAAATTATACCTTTTCTGCAATTTAAAGGGACTTTTTTTAAAAATATGGCAAAAATTATCCAATTGCCTGTTCCAGATCAGAAATAAGATCCTGGCCATCTTCAATTCCCACACTTAGTCTGATAAGTGAATCAACGACCCCGCTTTTTTCCCGTTCTTTTTTAGGGATACTGGCATGGGTCATACTTGCCGGGTGGCCTGCCAAACTCTCCACTCCTCCCAATGATTCCGCAAGTGTGAAAACCTTTAGTTTTTCTACAATGGTAACGGCATCCTTAAAACTGCTGCCTTTGGGTATAAAGGATATCATTCCACCATATGCTTTCATTTGTTTTGTGGCAATATCATGATTGGGATGATTTTTAAAACCAGGCCAAAACACCTTTTCAATTTTTGGGTGCGCAAGTAAATATTCTGCAATGAGTTTTCCGTTTTCACAATGTCGCTGCATTCTTACATGCAGTGTTTTAATCCCTCTTAGAACTAAAAAACTATCCATTGGGCCACACACAGCTCCACTGGCGTTTTGAATGAAATATAATTTCTCTGCCAAGACTGCATCTTTCACAACTAAAGCGCCTACGACCACGTCGCTATGTCCGCCAAGATATTTGGTGGCAGAATGCATTACTATATCAGCTCCTAAATCCAGAGGTTGCTGCAAATAGGGAGTTGCGAAAGTATTATCCACCGCCATAAGCAGTTTATTACTTTTGGCCAATTCTGAAACCGCCTTAAGGTCTATTACGTTCATCATGGGATTGGTTGGAGTTTCAACCCAAATTAATTTGGTATTTGAATTAATTAAGGAAGCAATATTGGCTACTTCCTGCATACCAACGAAGTGAAATTTTATCCCGTATTTTTCAAAAATCTGTCGGAAAAGACGGTAGCTACCACCGTACAGATCATTAGTTGAAATTACTTCATCACCTGGATCTAATAGTTTTATAACAGCGTCCATTGCCGCCAATCCACTAGCGAATGCCAATCCATAAGTTCCATTTTCAATACTGGCAAGGGCATCTTCCAATGCGCTCCTAGTTGGGTTAGCACTACGAGAATATTCAAAACCCTTATGCTCACCAGGACTAGTTTGGGCATAGGTAGATGTCTGATAAATTGGAGGCATTACAGCACCGTAGGCCTTGTCGGGCTTTTGTCCCCCATGTATTACCTTACTATTAAATCTTAATTCTTTTTCGCTCATATTTTAAATTTATGTTCACAAATGTATTGTTATCTTTTGGAGAAACCAATGAATCCTTAGTTTTGCAATAGATCCAAATTCAATGCAATGAAGCATATTATAACCTACCTTTTTTTGCTTGTATTAATAATTAGCTGTGAGGACAGCCGCAATGTTACATTTGAAGCTTTAAGTCTTCGGAATTCCAAATGTGAGGAGTGCCCGGAGGTTTCCATAGCTGTTCCAAAAGCATCAGGGAATAGTAAACTTGCTAAATCTATTAATCTCGCTTTGCAGGAAGAAGTTATCTCCAAATTAACTTTTGATGATGAATTGAATGCTGAAACCATTCAGCAGGCCATTGAATCATTTACAAATGGTTATTTTGAATTAAAAAAAATCTATCCCGATGAAACAATTGGATGGAAAGCCATAATAAATGGATTGGTAACCTTTGAAGATAATGACCTCATAACAATTGAATTGCAGTCTTATTTGTTTACTGGTGGAGCTCACGGTTATGGATCTACAAATTTTCTAAATTTTAATAAAAAAAGTGGTAAAGAAATAGATGCCCGGGAGTTGTTCGAAGATAAGGAAGGGTTTCAAAAATATGCAGAAAGCCAATTTAGAATACAACAGAATATCCCGGTAAATAAGTCCATAAACAGTACGGGCTTTATGTTTGACAAAGACCTTTTTTATCTACCTGAAAATATTGGATTTACAGAGAAAGGACTTAAACTTTTGTATAATCAATATGAAGTGGCTTCATATGCCGATGGCCCTATTGAACTGACTCTTCCCTATAAGGATATTCAAAAATTTTTATCGGGTAAAATCAAAACCTAGTTCGCCTTTTCCTTTAATAGTATTTTATCCAATGAAAGTATTACTCCAAGATGTAATCCTTCATGAAATAGATTAAACTTTAAAGCGTCCTCAACATTACGCAATATAACCCTGGTACTTGTGGTATATTCATTATACTCCTTGAAAATTCCATTTTCGTAATCCTCCTGTGTCCATTCCGCTGTGGAAAGCAAAAATCCACTAATATGATCTATCTCTTCATCCGTAGGGTGTACATCCGGTAAAGTTCCTTTTTTGAATTTCTGAATCAAAGAATCATCAATACGCGGAATTAGATTACTAAATTTGTAAACAAGTATTTGTTGGGTGGCAACGACATGGGCTATATTCCACCATATATTATTGCGGTAGCCCTCGGGAATTTCAAATAAAAGATTGGGAGGAGTTTGCTTTAATATTTTGTAAAGTATCTTCCTGTTTTGAATCGTAATGTCAAATATTTTTTCCAATGTATGCTAATTTTCCAATTAATAATATTGCGTTTACCTTGAATAAAAATAACATATTCATTTAATAATAATTAGTGGTGGTTATTATAATTTTAATTTCGATAAAGAAATACCATGAAGAAAATTTATTACTTAAGTAGTTGCGATACCTGCAAGCGTATTTTAAATGAACTAAAACCTCTTGATAATGTTGAAATTCAGGATATCAAAACAAATTCAATTACTGTTGATCAAATAAACGAAATGCGCAATTTGGCAGGTAGTTATGAAGCCTTATTCAGTAAAAGGGCACGCCTTTACAGTGAGCGCAAACTAAAAGATCAGCATCTTGAAGAAAAGGATTATAAAGCGCTGATATTGGAACATTACACATTCTTGAAAAGACCTGTTATTTTGGTAAACAATCAAATATTTATAGGAAATAGCAAAAAGGTAGTTGCTTCTGCCAAAGAAATTATTCATTCTTGAGTAAGCGAACGCTAGCCATATTATCCGCCCTGGGTGCTACAACAATTTATGGGTTAAACCATACCATTGCCAAAGGGGTGATGCCGATGTATATTAAACCTTTTGGTTTTATTATGCTTAGAGTCCTGGGAGGCGCCATACTATTTTGGAGCATTTCCTTTTTGGGCCCAAAAGAAAAGATTGAATTTAAAGACTGGGGGCGGATATTACTGTGTTCGCTTTTTGGCATGGCAATAAATATGCTGGCATTTTTTAAAGGTTTGGATTTGTCAACGCCTATAAATAGTGCTGTCCTTGTTACGACCACCCCCATCATAGTGGTGGTTTTATCTTTTTTTTTAATCAAAGAAAAAATCAGGATACTCAAAATCGCAGGTATATTGATTGGTCTTACAGGTGCTCTTTTTCTTGTCTTATACGGTAATGAAATCAGACAGGATGCATCAAATATTCCTTTGGGTAATTCTCTCTTTTTGTTGAATTCCTTATTTTTCGGACTTTACCTTATTCTTGTAAAAAAACTGCTGGAAAAATACCACCCTTTCACTCTTTTAAAGTGGATGTTTTTGATTGGCATTATATACAATATGCCGGTTGCCCTTTCCGAGTTTTTAGAAGTGTCATGGTTTTCGCTACCATTTGAGGCAATATGGAAAATGGCATTTGTAGTCATTGGAACTACTTTTTGCGCTTATTTGTTTAATGTATTTGCATTAACTCAATTAAAGGCATCTACAGTAAGTGCCTTTGTGTATGTGCAACCAGTAATCGGTATTCTTTTTGCTGTAATGAGTGGCAGAGATAATCTCACAACCGTTAAAGTAGCAGCAGCGTGTTTAGTGATGTTAGGAGTTTATCTTGTTAGCAAAAAACCAAAACCAGGTAAAATAGCAGATTAAATTGCTCTCCCTCAGGGGTTCCCTACAAAATCATTACTTTAAGTATTCTTTTGACCCTCTGAGAACTTGCTTGGACAACATTGTATATTCTATACTAATAGATAGTTTTACAAACAGAATTTATCCCTATTTTTAAACTCACAAATAAAGACTATGACTAACAAACCTTCATTTATTAAAGAACTTTCTTTGCCTGCCATCGCAGCACCCATGTTTCTAATCTCTGGTCCTAAATTGGTTATAGAATGTTGCAAAAATGGAATTATAGGTACTTTGCCTGCCCTTAATCAACGTAC
>Ga0316197_10001347_pt1 | contig 17554 bp, 15 predicted proteins | sample OudBiesiAoxic_MG_FD_204939 | JGI IMG/M metagenome (GOLD analysis project Ga0316197, IMG submission 204939) | Coastal sediment microbial communities from Oude Bieten Haven, Netherlands - site A oxic | ecosystem: Environmental > Aquatic > Marine > Coastal > Sediment | place: Netherlands... | reverse complement strand
CGCCAACATCGGGTTCCATGGGCTACAGTGTGCCTGCCGCCATAGCTGCGAAACTTGAACAGCCAGACCGCGAAGTTATCTGTTTTGCAGGTGATGGCTGCTACATGATGCATGGTCAGGAGCTGGCGACGGCTGTGCAATATGGTGCAAATGTTGTCATTATCATTTCCAATAACGCTATGTTCGGTACGATCCGCATGCATCAGGAGCGTAACTATCCAGGGCGCGTGAGTGGCACCATGTTGCACAATCCCGATTTTGCGGAACTGGCACGCGCCTACGGGGCGTTTGGGGTGCGGGTTGATGCTCAGGAAGATTTTCCAGCCGCTTTTGAGGCGGCTTTGAACGCCGGCAAACCTGCTGTGATTGAATTGACTATTGACCCCGAAGCCCTAACTCCACGCCTGACCTTGCAGGGTTTGCGTGGGTAGGTCATGATCTTGCAAGCTGAAATTCAGGATTGAGCATATGGAAAGGCTTGGGGCAAAAGCGGCGGCAGTTTTCCTATTTCTGGGCTTGCTGGCAATGTTGGCGGGCTGGTTTGATGTGGCCAACGACCCGCTGTCATATGTTTTTGCCGCCCTGTTGGGCATGCCATGGATTGTGCTGTTTGATACGCAAGTCTCAGAATCACTGCTTTGGAATTCATTTCTCGCGATAGCGGCGATTTGCCTGAATGCACTGATCATCTATTTCATTTTTTCTTGGATAGGGCGATTTCTCATGCGACGCCGCGGGCATTGAACGACGGCTAATTTCGCCATATCATCTCACCAGTTTGATGCGGAAAATGAGGCTGGGTCCTTTTTGTGCGTATTTTTCACTGGTTTGCTGTCGTGGCGATTTCGCTTTCCCTTCCCGCGTGTGGGGCGCGGGTTGATTATATTTCCGTTCCGGAACCGCAAGTTGAAAACGCCAAAGTAGGCGGGTACAGCAGAATCAGATTTTGGGGCGATGAAGCGCCCGATGAAATCAGCACAATGATTGCTGAAAAAAATGAGCAATCTAAGTCGCGGTTTCAGGCAAAAAGGAAAAAAAGCCGCAACGGAAAACTCAACCTTGCTTTCATCTCTATTTCAGGTGGCGGTGCGAACGGGGCGTTTGGAGCGGGGTTGTTGAATGGCTGGACAAAGAAGGGCGACAGGCCCGAATTTGAAGGCGTAACAGGCATTTCTACCGGCGCATTATCGGCGCCATATGCATTCCTTGGTTCAGCATATGATAACAGGCTTAAGGACGTTTACACCACCATATCAACCAAGGATGTGTTGGTGGTTAAGGGGATCAGTGGTGTTTTGGGTGGCACATCGGCAGCGGATTCCACCCCACTCTACAACTTGATCTCAAAGCATGTGACACCCAGCCTCCTGGTCAAAATTGCTGCTGAACATGCCAAGGGCAGGCGGTTGTGGATAGGCACTACAAACCTTGAAGCGGGCCGCCCGGTGATTTGGGATATGGGTGAGATCGCTTCAAGCGGCAGGCCGGATTCCTTGACACTATTCCGCAAGATCATGCTTGCATCGGCATCAATTCCCGGTGCCTTCCCCCCAGTTACCATTAAAGTCAACGTTGATGGCGTCAATTACCAGGAAATTCACGTAGACGGCGGAACCACGAACCAGGCGTTCATCTATCCCGGCCAGTTGAGCATTAAAACATACAGCAAGGCCGGAATTGCCAAAGCCGAGCGGCGAATTTATGTCATCCGCAACGGCAAGGTGCGCCCGGAGTGGAAAAAGGTGAAGGGTCAAACCTTGTCGATTGCGAGCCGTGCCGTAGATACATTGCTCACCAGTCAAGGCGATAGCGATATGTACAAAATCTTCGCAATCACGAAGCGCGACGGTTTCGATTTCAACCTGACATACATTCCTTTGGATTTTGTCGTTCCCATCAACGAGCCTTTTGATAAAGCTTACATGAACAAACTATATGATCTTGCTTACACTCGCGGCGTAAATGGGATCAAATGGCAGAAGAACCCGTATAGTTTCTAGAAAGCTGTTGGTGGTTCTTGGTCCGCGGGATACGATGCAAAAAAAAGGTAATTTATTGGGTGGAATATGACTGAAAATCCTGTTGTCAGAATGCAGCATTTAGCGCTTGAAGTGACCGATATGGAGCGCTCGATTGCCTTTTATCGCGACTTTCTCGGTATGAAACTCTCAGAGCGTCATAGTGCCGGGGAGGTTGAAGCCATTCCGGTTGAGCTGTGTTTCATGCGGCTGGGGCCGGTGCATCATGATCTGGTTTTAGTGCACAATCCCGGCAAAACCTATGCCGCGCGCCCAGCAAACCCAGCTGATGATAATGCAGGTCAACCCTCGTTCCATCATTATGCTTTTGAATGTAGGGATCGTGAGGCTTGGCTGGCGACGTTGAAAAAGGCTGAAGATATTGGTTTGAAGGTTGTCCGTGGCCCCGTTGTGCATAGCCCGTGGGATCCTCGGGGCGACGGCTCGTGGGGCGAAAATGAAAGTTTTTATGTGCTTGATCCGGACAATCACCGCATCGAGATTTTTTGCGATATGGCGGAAATTGCTGCCGATGGCGTGTACATAAATGCCCGTGGTGAACGCATTGAAGAGGCGAGGGCAGAAGAGGTTTAACCATCGTGGCGGGCTCCCGGCAACTTCCCAAACATGTGCCTGTGCTTGTTGTTGGTGCGGGGCCAACCGGGCTTCTGAGCGCCAATTTGTTAGGCACTTATGGGGTTGAAACCCTGCTGGTGGAACGCAACGCAACCACATCTGACCTTCCAAAGGCGATTTTAATTGATGATGAGGGTTTGCGGTCCCTTCAGGCTGTCGGGTTGGCAGATGAAGTGGTTGGGCGGGTAATCTCGGGCTATGGCGCGCGCTACTATGCTGCTGATGGCTCATGCTTTGCCATGGTCGATTCTCCAATTACCCGCCACGGATATCCCCGCCGGAATTCCTTTCTGCAACCCGATCTGGAAAAAATCATGGCTGCCGGATTGCAACGCTTTGCCCATACCGATGCAATTTTTGAAACGCAATTGCTGTCGGTGGATAACGTCGAAGACGGATGCGTGGCCCATCTGCAGTTAAAAAATGGCAGCCAACACAAACTTCATTGCGATTTTGTGTTGGCCTGCGACGGTGCCCGTAGCACATTGCGCGACCAATTGGGCATTGCCATGCCGGGCATGACAGATTCCCGCGATTGGGTTGTCATTGATACGATCAACGATCCGGACCTGGATCGATTTTCCAAGTTCTTCTGCGACCCGTCGAGGCCAATGGTTTCGATCCCCGCGCCAGGCGGCGGCAGGCGTTATGAGTACATGATCCATCCTGGCGAAGACCCTGCTGAAATGTCTACCAGAGAGATGATACGGTCGGTGCTGTCTCAGTTCAGGCATGTGCCGGATGAAGATATTGTTCGAGCAGTGGTCTATACGTTTCATGCCCGTGTCGCCGAGCGACTTGGAGAAGGACGGATCATGATATTGGGCGATGCCGCGCATTTGACCCCGCCGTTTGCTGGCCAGGGCATGAATGCTGGCTTGCGTGATGCATTTAATGTGGCCTGGAAGTTGAAGCTTGCGCTTGATGGCACTGCATCAGCAAAAATCATTGATACTTATGAAACCGAGCGTAAAGGCCCGATCGTCGAAATGGTGGAATATGCCGTGGCGTTGGGTGAGATTGTCATGCCTGTTGGCGGACTGGATGAGGCGGCGAAGGCTGAAATTCGAGCCAATCTCATTGGCGAGGGCGAAAAACCGGCAGAAGATGTGGCTGTTATGCGCGCTAAGCCGCTGGCAGCTTATGAGGCGGGATGGCGTTTACCCTTGCAACACAAGGCTGGTGGAGGGTTGACCGGGCAGGCGTTTCCGCATGTTCAAGTGAAATTGGAAAGTAGCAAGACTGCGCGTTTTGACGATATTTTGGGCCCAGGGTTTGCACTGGTGGCACTTGGGAAAAATGCAGCTGATGCGCTTGGCCGACTGGAGGGTCTCGACCGCCTGGAATTACACTTGAACTCAGTTGCCATCAGTTTTGTTGAAATGGGCGGATTGCCGGTTGTGATGGGTGATGATTTCGGACTTCGCGCTTATCCAGATACAATCGTTCTGATCCGGCCAGACCGCTTCGTGGCGGCACACTGGGAACTGGAACATGTTGCAGCGATTCCAGATGATGTTTTTAGCTTATGCGGATGAACCAAGCGGATTTGAGTACCCGGTGTGATCCTGATGGCGGTGAGATGTAAGCCATGCAGCCAACTGAATGCCAAGGCGAACAAGTGGAGCGAACGGGTAATTTACATAGGTTGCTTCAAAACTGTTTTTGGTCACGGTAGCGTCCTTTACTGCGGCAAGTTTCCCGCATCACTATTTGTATAGGACTCATATAGTGAGTTTTGTGCAATGCACAAGTAAAACTCTAACGCATTTAATAAAAACGGTTTAATTTTGCTGCGATGCGGGAGAGAGGGCCTGCGCCAGTGTTTTGAACGGGATTAGTGCAAGGATGGCAATGAGCATTTTGACGATAAAGTCGCCTATTGCGAGGCTCACCCAGAACGGTGCCAAAGCGCCAAAACCAAGGAGCGGGACAAGGCCGGTGGCCCAGTCTTCATTCGGTCCCATAAATACAAAGCTGGCACTGAATGCCAGAGTGAAGAAAATTGCCGTATCGAGCGCGCCGCCAAACACCGATGAAACCAGAGGTGCACGCCACCAGGCGCCATCGCGCAATCGGTTAAAAACTGCCACATCAAGCATTTGAGCGACGAGGAAAGCTACCCCCGAGGCAATAGCGATGCGCGGTACAGCGAGCCACAATGACAAAACCACCCCGGTGGCGAAACCGGCCAGTACAACGCGGCGTGCGGCTTGGGGACCAAGCAGGCGGTTGGTGAGGTCGGTTACCAGAAATGCAAACGGGTAGGTGAAGGCACCATAAGTGAGGAAATCACCAACTGGGTAGCGCACAAGAATGTTCGATGCAGTAACAACCACCGCCATTGCCAGAACGCCGAGAGCGATGCCCTTCTGGTTCGCTGTCATGATTGTCTCCACTCGTGCCCAGTTGACTTGCGGATCGCTGATAGCAAGCTCTAGAACTTAAGTCTAGTCGATGGCTGCATCGTCAGAATCAGGACCGGTGTCGCGCTCCGGGAACGTTGGGTAAACCCCTGCGACCCGCCCCATCTGCTGGGTTAGTGCCAGCACCGCATCGATATTGGGTGTGTCGACGTCCACCAAACGACCCATTTCCTGCACGGAAGTGAGTAGAGCGTCAACTTCGATCTGGCGACCCTTTTCAAGGTCCTGCAACATTGAGGTGCGGTGGGCACCAACACCGGCTGCACCATTGATGCGGCGTTCTACATCAACCCGGAAATGCACCCCGATGCGCCGACCAATGGTTTGCGCTTCGAGCATCATATTACGGGCCAGCGCGCGGGTGCCGGGGTCTGTGGCGACCACATCAAGAGTCGCGCGGGTGAGGGCAGAAATCGGGTTGAAACACAGATTGCCCCAAAGCTTAAGCCAGATATCATTGCGAATTTCCGGGTAAATGCGCGGGCTCAGCCCACCGGCTTCCATGGCATCAGCAAGCTTTTGGGTGCGCTCGGTTTCCTGGCGATTAGGTTCGCCAATGCCAAATCTGTTTGAATAGATGTGTTTGATGACCCCGGGCGAGGTGATTTCAGCAGCCGGATAAACCGTACAGCCAATAACGCGCTCTGGGCCGATAGCGTTCCATTGCCGGTCTTGCGGGTCCACACTCTCAATGCGCAAATTGGAATACTGGCCTTCAAATCCATAGAAATACCACCAGGGCACACCATTTTGCGCGGTTACCACTGCCGTGTTTTGGCCAAGTAATGGACCCATCTGATCGGCAACTTCCCAGGCCTGATGCGCCTTTAAAGCAACAATGACATAATCCTGAGGGCCAAGCTCGGCAGGGTTGTCGGTCGCCGTAATCCGGGCGGTTTTCTCTTCGTCTTTGAATACAACCTTGAGGCCGTTTTCACGAATTGCAGCAAGGTGTGCGCCGCGGGCGATTAACGAGACATCAGCTCCGCCTTCATGCAGCATGAGGCCCATATATCCGCCGATGGCACCTGCGCCATAGATACAAATTTTCATTTAGCGCTCCAACCTTGTGCTAGGCAGCCGATGGCGCTGTCGCATTTACCTCGGCGTCCACATATGCTTCAAACTTGCGGAAGTTCTCACTGAACATTCCTACGAGTTTTGCCGCCTGTTCATCGTAAGCAGCCTTGTCTGCCCAGGTTTCGCGCGGGGTCAGGAGTTTATCGTCGATGCCGTCCAGGGTCAGTGGGACCTGAAATCCAAAGAATGGATCAGTCCGCATTTCGGCATCTGCCAGCTGGCCATTCAAAGCAGCGTTGAGAAGTGCCCGCGTCGCCTTGATTGGCATGCGGGAACCTGTGCCATAGGCACCACCAGTCCAACCGGTGTTTACCAGCCAGCATGTGGCGTCATGGCGTGAAATCAGGTCGCGCAGAAGATTGCCGTAAACGCTTGGATGGCGTGGCATAAACGGTGCACCAAAGCAGGTCGAAAACGTTGCTTGTGTTCCCGCAACGCCTTTTTCAGTGCCAGCAACTTTTGCGGTGTATCCGGAAAGGAAATGATACATTGCTTGGCTCGGCGTCAATTTCGCGATTGGTGGCAAAACGCCGAACGCATCTGCGGTCAGCATGATAATATTTTTAGGGTTCGGGGCCATGCCCGTTTCACTGGCATTCGGGATGAAATGCATTGGGTAAGCCACCCGGGCATTTTCCGTCAGCGATCCATCATCAAAGTCTGGAAGGTTGGTGTCTGGATCAATGACAACGTTTTCCAGAACAGATCCCCAGCGCTGTGTTGTTGCGTAGATTTCAGGCTCAGCCTCGGCAGAAAGACGGATCGTCTTCGCGTAGCAGCCGCCTTCGAAATTGAAGATGCCGTCATCGGACCAGCCATGCTCATCATCGCCCACAAGAGTGCGGCTTGCATCAGATGAAAGGGTGGTTTTTCCAGTGCCGGAAAGCCCAAAAAACAGAGCTGAATCATCGTTTTGCCCAACATTGGCCGAGCAGTGCATGGGCAGCACGCCCTTGGCAGGCAAGAAGTAATTAAGAACGCCGAAAACAGACTTCTTCGTTTCCCCGGCATATTCAGACCCGCCAATCAGAACCAGTCCGTTCGACAGGTCTACAGCGATCACAGTTTCGGAGCGCACACCATGACGTTCTGGGTCAGCACGAAAACTCGGTAGATTGATGATTGTCAGCTCAGGTTGAAATTCTGCAAGTTCTGAAAGCTCTGGCCGGCGAAGCAGGTATCTGATGAACAATGCATGCCAGGCGAACTCAGTGACCACACGCACATTGATGCGATAGGTCGGGTCAGCGCCTCCGAAAAGGTCCTGGACATACATTTCTTTGCCCTGGGCATGTTCAAGGAAGTCCGCGCGCAAAGTTTCGAAATGTGTCCGGTCAATGCCCTTATTATTGTCCCACCAAATGGTATCTTCGGTGTCGGCATCGCGAACGATAAATTTGTCCAAAGCTGAACGCCCGGTATGCACCCCAGTCGTGACCGCCAATGGGCCCTTTTCCGTCGCAATACCTTCATTGAGGCGCAATGCTTCGTCATAGAGTTCTTTGTCTTGATGATTCCAGTGCGCAGCCGCCAGCCCGGTCAAGCCGGAGTCTTCAAGGCCGTATTTGCTCACAACCGAGCCTGTCTGTTTCACCTTACACTCTCCGTCTGCCAGTTTTGCCATGCAACCAGTGGCGAGCTTGCCAGCGTTGCTTTTCCCGCGCCTACATAGAGGAATGGGGCTGTGAGTGCTAGAATTTTGTTGAATTTATGCGTGTGTCTAAAAGTCGTAGGGTTCACTGTTTCAATGCGTCTGCCATGGTCTGACCGACAATAGCAGCATTGCTTGCGATGATTACACCTGCTGACTTTAGCGCCTTGATTTTTGATGCTGCATCGCCTCGTCCGAAAGCGCTTAGTGTTCCAGCATGGCCCATACGTCGCTCAGAAGGTGCGTGAACCCCCGCTACCAGCGCAACCACTGGTTTCTTGATCTTGTTTGCGGCCAGGTATTCAGCGGCTTCTTCTTCCTCTGTGCCGCCAATTTCACCAATGAGCACGATGCCGGCGGTATCTTCGTCTGCAAGCAGTAACTCCAAACTGTCTACAAATCCCATGCCATGCACAGGGTCGCCGCCAATGCCAATGGTCATCGATTGACCCAGTCCGACATCGCTGGTTTGGGCGACAATCTCGCTGGTGAGAGATGCAGAACGCGACACGATGCCAATCGGACCAGGTTGCGCGTGGACTGTTGACATAACCCCGATCTGGCATATGCTGGGCGCTAGAATGCCCTGTGAATTAGGACCAACAAGGCGGGTAGACGCGCCATTCAAGGCGCTTTTTACGCGCACCATGTCGAGCACCGGGACACGTTCTGTGACACATACAGCCAGTGGAATTTCGGCTTCGATCGCTTCGATCATTGCATCGGCGGCATTGGCTGCTGGCACGAATATCATAGTGGCGTCAGCGCCGGTTTCCTTCATTGCGTCGGTGACTTTGTCAAAAACGGGCAAATCAAGATGTTTCGTCCCACCTTTCCCGGGGCGCACACCGCCAACCAAATTAGTGCCATAAGCAATGGCACGGTCAGCGTGAAATGTTGCCGTCCTGCCGGTAATGCCCTGGCAGATGACTTTTGTATCTTTGCTAACAAGAATGGTCATGTCCGCTTTCCTCCGCCGGCCAAGGCAACTGCATGCTCAACCGCATCTTTCATGTTGCGGGCATCTGTGAACGTGATGCCGCAGTTTTTCAGCACTGTTCTGGCGAAATCAGCATTATTGCCCGCTGCCCTGAAGACGATTGGCACTTTCCGGCCAGTGCGACGCATGGCAATGCCAAGCGCTTCAGCGATGGTGTCACAACGTGTCATTCCACCACCATGGATGTTAATCAATACCGCCTGAAGGTTAGGGGCGTTGAGCAACAGATCAAAGCCGCGTGAAATTTCAAGGCTGGTAGCGGTTGTGCGAATATCCATAAAGTTTGCCGGGTTGCCACCTGCATCCACCAGCATATCATTGGTGGCAAGTGCCAGACCGGCACCGTTTACAGCGACACCGATATTGCCATCCATGCGCACGAAATTGATATCGTGGCTCTGAGCTTCCAGTTCTACCGGATCGAGCTCATCGTCGTCGCGCAAGTCTGCCAATTCTGGATGGCGCGCAAGGGCGTTGTCATCAATGGTAACCTTGGTGTCGAGGGCGACCAAACGACCATCCTTGGTAATGGCCAAAGGGTTGATTTCGATCAGGCTTGCATCAAGATCTGAGAACGCCTGATGCAGGCCTTCAAACAATGAAACCGCATCAGAAGAAAGAGCTTTTGGAATATCGAGCCAGGCAGCGAACTCTTCCATTGCAGCGGAGCTTCCTCCGTGCAGATCAAGCAGAACTTTGCCAATAACGTCAGGATCTTTAGCTGCACGTTCTTCGATGTCTTCTCCACCCACCTTCGCGCCAATCAGGGCAATTTTACCACTTTGCCGGTCAACGAAGAGGGCGGTGTAAAGGGATCTGTCAATGTTCTCCGCTGCTTCGACATAGACTTTTCGGATTTGCCTGCCTTCCGCACCGGTTTGTTCAGTCACCAGAACCTTGCCGAGCAGTTCTTTAGCGGCGTCACGTGCAGCCTGCGCTGTTGCAACAAGTCGAACGCCGCCAGCTTTTCCACGTCCGCCGGCGTGGACTTGCGCCTTGACCGCGAACCTGGTCGCATCGAGATCCTTTACAATCGCTTCAGCAGCCTCGGCAGTGTCGGCAATGGCGCCGGGCGGCACGGGAACGCCGTAACGGGCAAGAATTTCTTTGGCCTGATACTCGTGAATGTTCATGAAGGCGCTCCCCGGGGTTGAAAATACGTCTTTGTGCGGTCTGCGTGGTTACTGTTCGTGCTTGAATTACAGCGCGGTTCAGTTTGTTGGCATACCATATACCAAAATTTTTGACCTGTCGAGACTATCGGGGAAACTCCCTATTTTTTCCCCAAAAATTACCACTTTTACCAATTAATTTTGGTTGTCAAAAACACTATATAGCATTCTTGCTATTGAAAAAAACATATGGTATACCAGAGACCAGATGCCGAAAACGGTAATCTATCCATGATAGGCGTATCCGTTTTTGTCACGTCGCTATCTATAAGAGAACGTTAAGTTCCAGGCTGCAAGGCCATTTCCGTGTTACATGGACACTTAACGAAAATACAAAAGCCGTCAGAACACGCGTAAGTTTAGCATGGGACCGCAATGAGTAACGAAGCAAATATCGATGAAGCGACCGGCGATCTGACGGACGGGTTTCACCTGCTGATCGACGAGCTGAAGCTGAACGGGATCGAGAACATCTATCATGTTCCGGGTATTCCGGTCACGGATCTGGGCCGCATGATGCAGGCCGAAGGTATGAGGGTGATCTCGTTCCGCCACGAACAAAATGCCGGCAACGCAGCAGCCATTGCTGGCTTTTTGACCAAGAAACCCGGTGTCTGCCTGACGGTTTCCGCACCAGGCTTTCTCAATGGTTTGACGGCGCTCGCCCATGCAACGACCAACTGCTGGCCGATGATTTTGATTTCCGGATCTTCTGAGCGCGAAGTGGTCGACCTGATGCAAGGTGATTACGAAGAGATGGACCAACTCGCGATTGCCAAGCCGCTCTGCAAAGCAGCCTATCGGATACTCCATGCCCAGGATATCGGCATCGCTGTTGCCCGCGCCATTCGCGCTGCCGTTTCCGGCCGTCCGGGTGGTGTTTATCTCGACATTCCCGGCGCATTGCTGGGGCAGGTGATGGACGCTGTGGAGGGTGCAAAATCGCTTGTTAGGGTGATCGACCCGGCTCCGGCACAGATTCCGTCATTCGATTCCGTCAAGCGTGCGCTCGATGTCATCAAAGGTGCCAAGAAGCCGCTGATTATTCTTGGCAAGGGTGCGGCCTACGCACAGGCCGATGACGCGGTGCGCGCGTTCGTGGAAACCTCCGGCATCCCATATTTGCCGATGAGCATGGCCAAGGGATTGTTGCCGGACACGCACGAACAATCTGCGGGGCCGGCGCGCTCGCTGGTTCTGAAGGAATCCGATGTCGTGGTTATGGTCGGTGCGCGGCTCAACTGGCTGCTGTCGCATGGCAAGGGCAAGCAGTGGGGCGAACCGCACTCGACCAAATTCGTGCAAATCGATATCGAACCGAAGGAAATGGACTCCAATGTCGAGATTGTTGCTCCGGTGGTTGGCGATATCGAATCCTGTCTGGTCGCCCTGACGAATGCGATGGGCAAAGACTGGAGAATTCCGCCAAAAGACTGGACCGATGCGGTTCGCGAAAAGAAAACCGCCAATATCGAGCGCATGGCGCCGACGTTGCAAAACAATGCTTCGCCGATGAACTATGCTGGCGCGCTGGGCGCAATCAAACGCGTCATTGACAAGCGGCCGGATACAATGTTCGTCAATGAGGGTGCCAACACGCTCGATTTCGCCCGTTCGATGGTCGACATGCACCGTCCGCGCAAGCGTCTGGATGTCGGCACCTGGGGTGTGATGGGCGTCGGCATGGGAACAGCGATTGCCGCCGCCGTCGAGACCGGATTGCCGGTGCTGGCCGTCGAGGGTGATAGCGCGTTCGGCTTTTCCGGCATGGAAATTGAGACGATCTGCCGATACAAATTGCCGATCTGTGTTGTCGTATTTAACAATAACGGCATCTATCGCGGCACTGATGAAAACCGGTTTGGCGGCGATGATCCGGCACCAACGGTGTTCGTGGAAAATGCCCGCTACGACATGATGATGGAGGCGTTTGGCGGTGTTGGGGTGCATGCAACCAACCCCGACGAATTGCATCGCGCTGTTAGCGAAGCGCTGGACTCCGGCAAGCCGACACTCATCAATGCTGCCATCGATCCTAAGGCGGGCAAGGAAAGCGGCAATATCGGCAATCTCAATCCCACCGGTGCAGCCGTTAACCGGTCAAACGCCGAAGCACTAAAAATCATCAAACAGAAAGCAGCACAATGAAGGCTCTTGAAGGCATCAAGGTTCTCGATTTCACCCACGTTCAGTCGGGACCGACTTGCACGCAGTTGCTGGCCTGGTTCGGCGCTGATGTGATCAAAGTGGAGCGGCCCGGTGTCGGCGATGCAACGCGTAAGCAACTGATCGATGTACCCGGCGCGGATTCGCTGTATTTCACCATGCTGAACCACAACAAGCGTTCCATTGAGCTCAACTCCAAAAACGAGACCGGCAAGGAGATTCTGACCCGGCTCATAGAGGAATGCGACGTGCTGGTGGAGAACTTCGCTCCCGGCGCGCTCGATCGGATGGGCTTTCCATGGGAACGCATCCAGGAGATCAACCCGCGTATTATCATGGCCTCGATCAAGGGGTTTGGGCCGGGCAAATACGAGGACTGCAAGGTCTATGAGAATGTCGCGCAGTGCGCTGGCGGCTCGGCCTCGACCACCGGTTTTCGCGACGGCCCGCCGCTGGTGACCGGCGCTCAGATCGGCGATTCCGGCACGGGGCTGAATCTGTGTCTCGGCATCGTTACGGCCTTATTCCAGCGCGAAAAATCTGGGCGCGGGCAGAAAGTCTCTTGCGCCATGCAAGACGGCGTCCTCAATCTTGCGCGCGTCAAATTGCGCGACCAGCAACGACTGGATGTCGGGCCGCTGAAGGAATATTCGCAATTCGGCGAAGACGTTCCATTCGGCGAGGCAACGCCACGTGCAGGCAATGATTCCGGCGGCGGGCAGCCGGGGCGTATTCTCAAATGCAAGGGCTGGGAACAGGATCCCAACGCCTACACCTATTTCATCATTCAGGCAGCGGTTTGGGAGAAGGTCTGCGATGTGATCGACAAACCCGAATGGAAGACTCAGGAAGGCTACGCGAAGGCGCCTGAACGGCTCGATAAACTCAACGAGATTTTCGAGACAATCGAACAATGGACGATGACCAAGACCAAGTTCGAGGTCATGGACATCTGCAACCCGCACGACATCCCCGTCGGCCCTATCCTTTCCATGAAAGAAATCTCGGAAGACGACGGTCTCTTCGCCACCGGCACGATGGTGAAGGTCGATCACCCGGAGCGCGGCGAGTATCTGTCTGTCGGTTGCCCGATCAAACTGTCCGACAGCGAAGTGAAGGTCGAACGCTCACCACTGCTTGGCGAGCACACCGAAGAAATTTTGGTGAAAGTACTTGGCTATTCAGGCGATGATCTTGATCGAGTCATAGGCTCCGGTGCCGTGGGCGAAGTCGCGCGCGATGCGGCAGAGTAAGGAGTAGATTGATGCGCATCATCGTCATGGGACAACAGGCATTCGGCAAGGATGCTCTTGCAACAATTCTGGATGCAGGCACAGATGAGGTGGTTGCGGTGTATTGCGAGCCCGACAAAGATGGCAAGCCCGTCGATCCGATCAAAGAGTTTGCACTTGAGAAAGGTTTGCCGGTTCATCAGCCTGCGAAGTTCGGGGACCGGGTGACGCTGGACACGCTGGCATCGCACGACGCAGATCTCATGATCATGGCTTTCGTGAATCTCTTCGTTCCCGAAGCCGCCCGTGACACGCCGAAACTGGGGTCGATTTGTTTCCATCCGTCACTGCTGCCGCTTCATCGGGGCCCGTCAGCGGTCAATTGGCCGATCATTATGGGAGCGACCAAATCGGGCTATTCATGGTTTTATCCAAGCGATGGATTGGATGAAGGTGACAGCCTTTTGCAATGGGAATGCGGTATCGATCCGAACGACACGGTGATCAATCTGTATTTCAAGAAGATTTATCCCTCAGCTGTCGATTCCGTGCTGGAAGTTTGCGATCTGTTCCGTTCAGGCAATCCTCCACGTATCGTTCCTGATGAAAGTCAGGCGACCTACGAACGGCGCTGTACCAAGAAGCATGCAAAGATCGATTGGAACAAGCCGGTCGGCCAAGTCCACAATCTGATACGAGGAACTGATCCCTCTCCAGGTGCATGGACGACGGTAAACGGGGACGAGCTTGGAATATTCGATAGCGTGCGCACTGCAGGCGATGGCGTTTCCAGCAAGATAGTGGCCATCTCCGATGATGGCATAACGATTCAAGCCATTGGAGGCCGGGTGCTCGTCAAACGGGTCCGGCCCGCTGGTGGTGACAAACAAATGGCTGCCGACTGGGCTGCTTCGAAAGGACTTGCTGTCGGCGATATGCTGGGCACATAATAACAAGAACGGAAAGAAATTGACATTCAAGACAGATATTGAAATTGCACGGGAAGCGAAGAAGCGTCCCATTCGGGAGATTGGTGCGAAGCTTGGGATTGGCGAAAAAGATCTGGTTCCTTATGGCCATGACAAGGCGAAAGTTAGCGCGGAGTTCTTGAAGGCTCAGGAAGGTAAGAAGGACGGTAAGCTCATTCTTGTGACAGCGATTAATCCAACACCCGCGGGCGAAGGCAAGACGACAACGACGGTTGGTCTGGGTGATGGGTTGAATGCGATTGGCAAGAATGCCGCGATCTGTATTCGTGAGGCCTCGCTTGGCCCGTGCTTTGGCATGAAGGGCGGCGCCGCAGGCGGTGGATATGCGCAGGTTGTGCCGATGGAGGAAATGAACCTCCACTTTACCGGCGATTTTCACGCAATCACCTCAGCACACAATCTGCTCAGCGCGATGATCGATAACCACATCTACTGGGGCAATTCGCTAGGCATCGACAACCGCCGAGTGGTGTGGAAACGGGTGCTGGACATGAATGACCGTGCCCTGCGTGATATCGTGACTTCACTGGGCGGCGTGCCGAATGGTTTCCCGCGCCAGGCGGGCTTTGACATTACGGTAGCCTCAGAAGTTATGGCGATCCTGTGTCTTTCTAATGATCTGGAAGACCTGCGGGATCGGCTGGGCAAAATCATTGTTGCCTATACCCGCGAACGGAAAGCAATCACCTGCAAGGACATCAAGGCCGATGGGGCCATGGCGGTTCTATTGAAGGATGCTATGCAGCCCAATCTGGTGCAGACGCTGGAGAACAATCCGGCCTTCGTCCATGGCGGCCCGTTTGCCAACATTGCTCATGGCTGTAACTCGGTTGTTGCGACCAAGACGGCACTGAAGCTTGCTGACTATGTGGTGACGGAGGCGGGGTTCGGAGCGGATCTTGGTGCCGAGAAGTTCATGAACATCAAATGTCGCAAGGCTGGTCTTGCTCCGTCTGCGATCGTGATTGTCGCCACCATTCGCGCGATGAAGATGAATGGCGGGGTAAAGAAACAGGACCTTGATGCTGAGAACGTGCAGGCGGTGAGGGACGGGTGTTCTAACCTTGGTCGGCACATCGAGAATGTGAAAGGTTTTGGGGTTCCAGCAGTTGTTGGCATCAACCACTTTACCGGCGATACGGACGCGGAAATCCAAGCCTGTAAAGAGTATGTAGAGAGTCTGGGTTCGGAAGCCATTGTCTGCAAGCACTGGGCGGAGGGTTCGAAGGGAACGAAGGAACTGGCGACACGCATTGCGGAGATCGCTGACAGTGACATGGCTCAGTTCCAGACACTTTATTCCGACGACATGCCGTTGTATGAGAAGATCGAGGCTGTAGCCAAGCGCATCTATCGCGCCGACGAAGTGTTGGCGGACAAGAAGATCCGCGATCAGTTGAAACAGTGGGAAGAGGCCGGGTTCGGCAATCTTCCTGTGTGCATGGCCAAGACACAATATTCGTTCTCGACGGATCCCAACCTGCGCGGAGCACCGACCGGTCACTCGCTTCCTATACGAGAGGTTCGCCTGTCAGCGGGCGCCGGCTTCGTCGTCGTCGTCTGCGGTGAGATCATGACCATGCCCGGCCTCCCCCGTGTGCCATCATCCGAAAGCATCATGCTCAATGACGATGGGCTCATCGAAGGACTGTTCTAGGGAGTAATGGTGTGATCCGAAAAATACTCATTCCGGTTCGTGGTGATGGCAAGGGCGACAACGTCCTCGCCCACGCTGCTGCGTTGGCGCACCGGTTCAAGGCCCACGTCAAAATTACTCACTGTAGGGCACGGCCGGAAGACCTGATGCCTTTCGGGGTGCCAATTCCCGCCTTCCTGAAGAAGCAAATACTCGAGCAAGCGTCCGGTGTTGCCGATCAGGAAGAAGTCATTCTGAAAGCCGAAATCTTCGCACTTGCGGAAATGCTTAAGCTGCGCATGACCGAGGAACCGACGGGTAAATCTGCCAGCGCGTCTTGGGTGGAGGAACCCGGGCGTCAGATAGATGTCATAAAACGTCACGGGCGATTGGCCGATATTATCTGCGTGGCTAAGCCTGATGTTGATCGCAACCTTGGCACTAATTCGCTGAAGGCTGCACTTTTTCATACCGGACGCCCGGTCATCATGTGTCCGCATAACGACGATGTTACCGACGAATTAGGCAAATGCATCGCCATTGCATGGAACGGTTCAATAGAGGCGGCACGGGCCGTTGCGCTGTCACTCCCTCTGATCGAACACGCTGAAAACATCACCATCCTGACCACCGGTCGGGAAGCGAGTGGCGCTAGCACAGATGATCTGGTGAGCTATCTGCATCTGCGCGGTATCGACTCAACCGTCAACCGGTTCGAACCAAAGCGAGTTGTGGGAATGGACTTACTGAAACATGCAAAAGAAGCAGGGGCGAACCTGCTCATCATGGGCGCTTACGGCGACAGCCATGAAAAAGAGACAATGTTTGGTGGCAACACGCAGTACGTTGTTGATAATGCAGAAATGCCGGTGATTCTGGTGCATTGAGGAGTGCGCACGAAATTTCGCTGACAAAGAGCGAAGGAGCAGCCGAGCAATCGGCTCAAGAAGCGACGCGTGACGCTTTCACGCATAACAACAACAGTATCTGTTGGGAGGAAAGTATGACTATCACTAAGAGACTTTTCATAAGCATGGTTGGCGCAACTGCGCTGGCCACAACCACCTTTGTCGGTATCGCCCAGGCTTGGGAACCAACAAAGCCGATCGACTTTGTTATCATGGCGGGCGCTGGAGGCGGTGCTGACCAAATCGCCCGCTTTATCCAATCCGTTGCAGAAAAGAAAAGCCTAACCACTCGACCGCTGATTCCAAACAACAAGGGCGGTGGTTCCGGTGCAGAAGCGCTGATCGCACTGAAAGGTGCCAGTGACCCTGATCACACGATCCTTGTGACGTTAAATTCCTTTTTTGCTACGCCACTTCGCCAGCCAAATCTTGGTATAGACATCAAAACCTTCACGCCAGTGGCGATGATGGGCGTCGATCCATTTGTTCTTTGGGTCCACAAAGACAGTGGCATTACCACGTTTGAGCAATGGCTGGAGAAGGTTAAGGCTGCAAATGGCGAATATGTCATGGGCGGAACCGGTAAAGGCCAGGAAGACAGCACGGTCGTCGCCTGGATGGAGGGAAACTACGGTGTCAA
>Ga0316197_10001346_pt1 | contig 17565 bp, 13 predicted proteins | sample OudBiesiAoxic_MG_FD_204939 | JGI IMG/M metagenome (GOLD analysis project Ga0316197, IMG submission 204939) | Coastal sediment microbial communities from Oude Bieten Haven, Netherlands - site A oxic | ecosystem: Environmental > Aquatic > Marine > Coastal > Sediment | place: Netherlands... | reverse complement strand
TTTGCGTCATCTTCTACCTTTGGTGGGCCGGTACCGACCCCGGCGCTGGATAAGCTGGCGACTGAAGGTCTGCTGTATAACAGGTTTCACACAACCGCCATGTGTTCACCAACCAGGGCATCCATGCTGACAGGACGAAATTCCCATATGGTTGGAAGCGGGATGATCAGTAACCTGGGCACCGGCTACCCCGGCTACTCAAGTGCCATTCCCAGAAGCGCCGCAACAATTGGCCGTATTCTCACGGGCAACGGTTACAACACTGCATTTCTTGGCAAGCACCATAACGTCCCCGATGAACATTCCAGTGCAGCAGGACCCTTCCATCTATGGCCGACGGGTTTGGGTTTTGAGTATTTTTATGGATTTATCGGTGGGGATACCGACCAGTTTCACCCCAACCTGTTTCGAGGTATCCAGGCCGTTGAGCCCCGGCTGGAATCAGACAACTTTATCCTCGACAAGGCCCTGGCAAATGATGCGATCCGGTGGCTACGAAATCAGGCCGTGGCGGCCCCCGACAAACCGTGGATGATCTGGTACGCGCCCGGGACAGCACATTCGCCACACCAGGCTCCGCAGGAGTGGATTGACAAGTTCAGGGGTCAATTTGATCAGGGCTGGGATATTGTGCGCGAGGAGAGCCACGCCAGGCAAAAAGCCCGGGGGGTGATACCCGATTCTGCAAAATTGACACCCCGGCCATCAGAACTGCAAGCCTGGGATTCACTGACTTCAACTCAAAAGCAAATTGCGGCCACCTATATGGAAGTATTTGCTGCCACGCTGGCGTTTCAGGATGAGCAGATCGGTCGCGTCATCGATGAACTCAGGCAGAGTGGAGATTTTGAAAATACACTTATCATGTTTGTGCAAGGTGATAACGGCGGCAGCGCAGAGGGCGGTCTGGATGGTCACCTGAACGAAATCGGTGATATGGCCAACCAGGTTGAAGAGCCGGAAAACTGGGTGTTATCCAGATTGGGCGCGATGGGTGGTCCCGAGTCATATCAGAACTACCCGGCCGGTTGGGGCTGGGCCATGAATAGTCCCTTTCAATGGACTAAGTCAGTGGGATCCCATTTGGGCGGAACACGTAACGGGCTGATTGTTTCCTGGCCAGCAGGCATTACTGCAACAGGTGAAGTCAGGGATCAGTATCACCATGTGATCGATATCATGCCCACCGTGATGGATGCTGCCGGCATTGAACCGCCGGAGGTCGTAGACGGTATCGTTCAGCAGCGCATTGACGGTATCAGCATGCGGGAGTCATTTAACAACCCACAAGCCCAGGGGCGGCAGACCCAGTATTTTGAATTGTATGCAAACCGGGCAATTTATCAGCAGGGATGGCTGGCCAACACACGGCCTGTCGTCTTGCCGTGGCAACAGGATTACAGCGGTGGTGATCCATTATCTGACTACAGTTGGGAGTTGTATGAGCTCGACAGAGACTACAGCCAGGCCACGGACCTTGCCAGCCAATTCCCCGAAAGACTTGATGCAATGAAGCAACTCTGGTGGGAGACGGCTATAAACAACAACGTATTGCCACTCGACGACCGGCGCGGTGCCGCGCGTGTGTGGGAGCGCTTTTTGAGGTATTGGAATTCGGGCAAGGAGGCTGTTTTCCGGGGCAAGCAGGTTTCAGCAACCTGGGCAGTTGCTCCACCCCTATTTGCCAGGGACTTCACCATTACAGCTGATTTATCAACAGAGTCTGCTTCCGCCAATGGCGTTATTCTTGCAATGGGTAGTTGGTTTGGTGGCTGGAGCTTCTATCTGGACGAAGGGCGACCGGTGGCCTATCACGCGTTTTCACAAAGACCGGAAGATCAATTTATCGTGATGGCTGAACAGCCTTTTGGTGCAGGGTCTTTTCAGTTGGAATTCAGATTTGAATATGATGGTGGTGGCATCGCCAAAGGCGGAACAATGACGGTTCTTGGCAATGGCGAGGTAATCGCACAAGGGCGGGTTGAGCGAACGATCTCAATCCCGGCAGGTTTGGGCGAGACCATGGATACCGGACGGGATACAGGTGTGCCGGTTACATCTGCTGCAGCTGGTCAAACCATCTTTGAAGGCGAGATTGACGAGGTGAGAGTCCGTTCAGGCAAGCTGGGCCTGATGCCGTTTTGACAATTTTGGCACTTGACGCTGACTCCCATTTATCTCCTCAGGGATTGAGTAGGCGATCGAACCGTTCGTTTCCACGCAAGTTTTTGAAGTCAGGTTCCTCGGCGGCATAGTTACGATACGATTGATCCGCAACCAGCATTTCTTCCAGGCTTAATAATGTGGCCTCTTCATCACCCACTGCGTGAAATACCAAGGCCGCATAAAGTAATGCCTCAGGATTGCGATTTGAAACACTCAACGCAGTTTCAATTTGCTGCAGGGCATCTTCTCCCCGACCGATGTGAACCAGGTAGCTTGCCAGCATTGCGTGGGTGCGCCAATCCTGATCGTTGATTTCAAGCCTGGTCTCTGCCAGTGGTATGGCGGTGGCATAAGCCTCTTTTTCAAGGTTTTCATTTCCACCCATGGCCCGGTAAGACTCAGCCAGTCGACCCCAGGCACGATGATCACTGGGTGCCAGTTCAATCGCCTTTATTTGCATTTCTGCTGATTCAGCATACTGACCTTCATAAAAATATTGCAGTCCACGATTGGTATAGGCCGTGCGCGTTGGTTCCAGTTCCAATGCGCTGTCCCAGGCGACTTTGGCGGCATCATACTGCTGCAGGCTGTGATAGGCCGTTCCCAGGTTATTCCAGGCTGCAGAGTTTTTCGGGTTCAATTCAACCACACGCATTGCATGTTTGACGGATCGCTCATACCGGTCCGGCTGGTCATCGAAATGGCGATAGAGGCTAAATAGAGCATCTTGCACAAGCCAGTGATCAGGCTGTAGCAATTCAGCCTTTAGTAATATCGTTTCTGCTTCGCGTATTCTTCCCTGTTCTGCAAGTGTCATGCCCAGTTCGACCATCGCATCCACATTTTTTGGTTCCGTTTCCAGGGCCTTTCTCTGTGCGCTTTCTGCAAGCTGATAATCACCGTGATTTCTGAATAGGGAGCCCTTGGCAATATGCGCTTCTGTCAGGTCTGCATCAATTGCCAGTGCCTGGTCGCAGGCTGATTCTGCTGCTTCAAAATGACTGATATCACCACGCTTGCTGTACAGACCGAGCTGGGCCTCGCACAAACCCGCGTAAGCCATTGCAAAGGAGTCGTCTTTTGAGAGTGCTTCACCGAAGTAAGCCAGAGCGGCTTCATAGGCTTCGATACTGTTCCCCGAAAGACTCTGCTTACCCATCAGGTAAGCATCGTAGGCGGCCAGGCTATCTGTCGGAATGCTTTCCAGTAGGTTGTTTTCGTCATTGGATAGCTCCGTATTGAGTGCGACAGCTATAGCGCGGGCAATGTTGCTCTGAATCGTGAAAAGGCTGGCCGTTGACAGTTCCCGGTCAAACGTCTCAGCCCACAAATGATCGTCACGGCGTGTATCAATCAGCTGTGCATTGACGCGAACCTGGTCACCATCCCGCTGTACCGCACCCTCCAGGATGTAGTTCACACCAAGTTCACTACTGATCTCGGGGATACTTTTTTTGCTGTCCTGATAACGCATTACCGATGTGCGGGATGTCACGCTAAGTGAATTGATCTTGGCAAGCATGGTGAGCAGATCATCATGAATACCGTCTACAAAATAGGCGTTTTCCGCCAGCCCGCTACGATTGGTAAATGGCAAAACTGCCAAAGAGTACTGACCGGCACCCGGTTCAACCTGTTCGGAGAAACCACCCTTAAGCGGACTTCCGATCCAACCCGTTTTATCCAGGGAGAACAATATGACAGCTGCACTTAACATACTGATAATAATTGGATTTATATAGCGCCTGAAAGCACGTAACTCTGCCTCATGCAGTGCCAGGTCAGCGCTTTTGATCAAGCCGTCCGTGGTCAATTCAAAGAACCAGGCCAGAATCAGTGCAACCGGAAAACCGATTGCCAGCAGGATAATAATAGACTTGAATATCCACTCGGGCGCGCTAAACGCATCCAGCAGCAACCCTGCAACCTGAACCAATAACCACCACACCACGGCATAAGCAAATGCAGCCCGAAATACATTGCGACGTTTTAGTTCTGAAACAAACGACATGTGCGTTGTCTGCCTATGGCCAGGTGACTGCTAGTGTTGTAAGAGTTCACTGATTTCAGATTAACTTGTTGCCTCAAACTACAATTTTACAAAGTTCCTGTTCCTCATATTACAGTAGAGTGTTGCCTGTTTTGGATTTTTCCACCAATGGTAAAAACGCCACTTGATTAAGGAGGGTATCCAAAAAACATCAACCCACCGATGGCCGCCCAATAGCATGGCAGGTAAACCCATGCTTCAGCGCTGCTTCCTGCGGCCAGAGATTTCTGCCATCGACCAACACTTTCTGTCTCATCCTGGCTGCCAGCTTTTCATAGTCGGGAATCCAGTAGAGCTTCCATTCGGTTACCAACACCAGCGCATCGGCACCCGTTGCTGCATCGTATTGGTCATCATGCACTGAGAATTTCTCGTTATCCCCGTAAATATGTAAAGCCACTTCCATGGCCTCCGGGTCATGTGCACGTATGCTGGCACCGGCTTCAAGCAATGCGTCTATCAGCACACGACTGGGTGCCTCGCGCATATCATCGGTATTTGGTTTAAACGACAGACCCCAGATACCGATCTGCTTACCGGCCAACTCATCGTTAAAGCCTCTTCTTAAAATCTCAAACAGGTGGGTCTTCTGTCGCAGGTTGACATGCTCCACTGCATCCAGGATTTTTGCTTCGAAGCCATACTCTTTTGCCGTATGGCTCAAGGCCCTTACGTCCTTGGGGAAACACGAACCACCATAACCCGGACCCGCATAGATAAAGGCATATCCAATACGCGGGTCAGACCCAATACCCTTACGGACATGTTCTATATCCGCCCCTACCCTTTCGGCGATATTGGCCAGTTCATTCATCAGGCTGATCTTGGTTGCCAGCATCGCGTTGGCGCTGTACTTGGTGAGTTCAGAGGAATGCACATCCATAAAAAGAATTTTTTCGTGGTTCCGGTTGAACGGCGCATACATCTCCCGCAACAGGTCTTCGCTGTGTTTATTTTCGACGCCGCACACGATCCGGTTGGGCTGCATGAAATCCTTGATGGCTCCGCCTTCCGCCAGGAACTCCGGGTTTGAGGCGACGCTGAATTCAATCTTTTCACGACGACTATCCAACTCTTTTTGAATCGCCGCACGCACCCGGTCACAGGTGCCCACGGGCACGGTCGACTTTACAATCACCAGTAACGGTCTGGTCAGAATTTTGCCGATACCCGTCGCAACAGCCAACACATGTCCCAGGTCAGCCGATCCATCTTCCGAGGGTGGCGTACCGACAGCGATGAGCAGCGCCTCGGCATGGTTGACAGCCTGTTCAAGCGAAGTGGTAAAAGTCAGGCGACCGCGTGCGGAATTATCAACCAGCATTTCGTCGAGACCAGGCTCATAAATGGGCGATTTACCCTGGCGCAGGTTTTCGACACGATCAGCGTCTACATCCATGCAAACGACGTTATGACCCGCCTCTGCGAACCCTGCTCCACTGACGAGACCAACATAACCACTACCGATTATTGAGATTTTCATTTAGATGGGCTCCCTTTTCTGATGTCCGGAAAACTAGGGAAATTTTACAACTTTTACCCGTCCCGGTGTGTAATAAAGCAACATAACGCCCATCGGGCATGGCATGTCACAAGCTGAAGCAAAACACGTAGGCCAAATCCGATAATGTGCATAGCTACCACAGAGCGTAATGACGTAATATACCCGCCATGCAAAATAAACTCAGTACCGCCGGGTTTTTCATCCTGGTTGTAACACTCTTACTTACCGCCTGTACCACCAACCCGCACGTGACGGGGCCCGATAAGTCCATTCATACCATGGATAAGGAGACTTCCGATCTGGCCGATGTCACCGCGGATGCATTGCAACTCATTGAGAGAACAGACCGGAAAAACATACTGGTGGTGTTTGATATAGACAATACCATTCTGGCCATGGAACAGGGACTGGGTTCTGACAGCTGGTATGAATGGCAAAAAAACCTCAGTGAGGAGGACCCATGTAACCCGCACTACGTCGGAGACCGTTTTGCAGCGCAGGGTGCCCTGTATTTTGCCAGTGCCATGCGACGCACACAGGAAGACGGTGCAGACCAGGTCAGGGCAATCCAGGACCAGGGTTTGAAGGTCATTGCACTGACTGCACGCGGAATGGATTATCAATTACAGACATTTCGCGAGCTACGACGTAACAACTTCAGTTTCAGCTATTCGGCAATCGGACCGGCAGGTGGCTATATTGATGCCTTTGTGCCAGTGGAAAACGGACGCCCTTCCCTTTATGAGGACGGCGTATTTCTGACTGCCGGCCAGCACAAGGGGCAAATGTTGCTTGCCTTGCTGGAGAAGACGGATACCCCCATGCCAGTAGTTATTGTCATGGTCGACGATAAGCAGAAAAACCTGGATGCGATTAAAGAGACCTTCTCTGCATTGGGTATTCCGGTACATTCCTGGCGCTATACCGGTGAAGATCAAAACGTCAGGGACTTCAACCCGGACCAGGCTGACCAACTTTGGACCACCATCGCGGACCCACTGCGGGAGGTTCAGCAGGCACTGGGCCCGGATAACTATGATTTAAGCGGCGCAGTCCCACCACCGGAGTGCGACCAGCCACTGTCATCATCACCTGTCTCGGGTGATTGACCAAGCACTTCACCCGAGGTATTGACCCCCAGCCCTGAGACCGTGCGATTGGCATAGCAGAAATAGGCGGTCACCTGGTTGATTTCCAGGATTTCGCCGTCATCGAAGCCAGCATGTCTTAATTCGTTGATATCTGATGACTCAATCTGACCGGGTTTTTGAGTCAGCTTGCGCGCATAGCTCAGCCCCATCCTCTCGCGCAATGTAAAAGGATCCCTCGGCTTTTCCTCTTCAAGTGCCCCGCAATAAGCCGTAGAGTCGAGTGCCATTGTCTTCAACAAACGTTTCAGTCCCTCGGCATGATGCTGCGCACAGTAGTCACAGCCATTGAGGCGACTGACAAGAACACCGATGGCCTCAAGGTACCACTCCGGCAAGCGGTTACCGCTGTGATGCAAAACCGCCTTGTAAATGGCCATATGGCCTTCCAGCGAGTGTGGGCGCAAACTGTGTATCTGCAACACGTTGTCGACCTGGCCGTCTGGTGCCTTGACACGTTCATAAATCTTCTTTAGCCGGCCGCCTGCCTGCTGTGGTGAAATCACCTTTATAAATGCCATGAACCCTGTTCCCTGATTACCAGCTGCTGTTTGTATTATCATACCGGCTTTCAAAGCAAGTAAATCCTATGCGCCCGGTTCAATTTGTAATTTTATTGCTCTGCACTCTCGCACTGTCACACCCTGCCCTGGCTGTTGATGACGACCGTCAGCAAATCCGCTTCGCGACCTTCAACATTGCCATGGGGCTTAAATCAGAAGGTGAGTTGTATGAGCGCCTCAGATCGGGTGAAGACGAGGCACTTAAAAAAGTCGCGGCCGTTATCCAGAAAGTCAGACCGGATGTTTTACTGCTTAACGAGTTCGATTATTTTGAACTCGATTCGGCTCTTCTTTTTATTAACAACTACCTCGATACGCCGCAGTTCGGGAATGAGGCCATCAGTTTTGCACACGCCCTGAATGGTGCAGTGAATACCGGCTCGAATAGCGGTCTGGATCTGAACAATAATGATGTTTTGGGGGAACCTGAGGATGCCTGGGGTTTTGGCAGGTTTCCAGGACAGTACGGGATGATGGTTCTGTCCCGTTTTCCTATGCAACTGCAACGTAGTTTCCGTTTATTCAAGTGGAGCGACATGCCGGATGCATTGATGCCATTGAATCCAGATGGGTCCCACTGGTACCCGGATGGGATCTGGAAAGAACTCCGCCTCAGTTCAAAAAACCACTGGGATATCGAAGTGACGCTGGATAACCAGACCATTCATTTTCTCGTCAGTCATCCGACACCGCCGGTATTTGATGGACCTGAAGATCGCAACGGTACACGTAATCACGATGAGATCAGGCTATGGGCCGACTACGTGGAGCCGGAGCGATCAGCCTATATTTATGATGATACCGGTGTCGAAGGCGGTCTGCCGGGTAGCGCAAAATTTATAATCGCCGGTGATCTGAACGCGGACCCGGTCGATGGCGACTCCAGCGCCAGGGCCATTTTGCAGTTACTGGATCACCCGAAGATCAATGCCAGTTGTGTCCCGCTTAGCGAGGGCGCTGAAGAGGCGAACCGGGAACAGGGTGGGAAAAACCTCGAGCAACGGGGCAACCCTGCTGCCGACACGGGAGATTTTAATGATCAATATACCGGCAATATGCGTATCGATTACGTATTGCCTTCAACGACCCTGACGGTAGCTGGATGCGGGGTCTTCTGGCCGGCTTCAGACCAGGATGGACATGATCTGACGGATGTCTCTGACCACCATCTCGTGTGGGTGGATATCGAACTGTAGGGCGGGTATCTTTTTATTCGCGAATGGTCCGGCAGGTGGTGATTTTTTCGCCCTGCCATACAACAGGTTTCACTCATCAGCTTTTTAAAACCTGCTCTTTTAGCCGTTTGATCTGATCCCGCATTTCTGCGGCTTCTTCGAACTCCAGCATCTGGGCGTGCTGGATCATCTGCTTTTCCATCCCTGCAATGGTCTTGCCCAACTCGGCGGGACGCATGTGCTGGTATTGTGCTGCGGTCTCAGCCACCTTTCGCTGTTGATCCCGCTCTGCAGGTGTCAGGGAGCGCGCATCCTCCATGATGTCGTTGACCGCCTTGATGATACTGGTCGGAGTAATCCCATGCTCCTTGTTGTATTCTCTTTGGACTTCGCGGCGACGATCAGTTTCAGCAATGGCCCGTTGCATTGAACCGGTCACCTTGTCAGCGTAAAGAATGGCCTTGCCTTTGACATTACGGGCAGCCCGGCCGATGGTCTGGATCAACGCGGACTCCGAACGTAAAAAGCCCTCCCGGTCGGCATCCAGTATGGCGACCAGGGACACTTCAGGCATATCCAAACCCTCGCGAAGCAGGTTGATTCCCACCAGCACATCAAACTCACCCAGACGCAGATCACGAATAATCTCAACACGTTCAACGGTTTCCACATCAGAGTGCAGATACCTCACCTTGACGCCGTGGTCAGCCAGGTAATCGGTCAGGTTCTCGGCCATTCGCTTGGTCAGGGTCGTAATCAGCACCCGCTCACCGACGGCTGTTCGCTTTGTGATTTCAGAAAGTACATCATCGACCTGGTCGCCTACCGGTCGTATCTCGACCTCAGGGTCAATCAGACCGGTCGGGCGCACAACCTGTTCAACGATCTCTTCTGAACACTCCAGTTCATAGGGCCGTGGCGTGGCTGACACGAAAACCTTTTGACCCGCCCTTTGCTCCCATTCATCGAACCTGAGCGGCCGGTTATCCAGCGCCGAAGGCAACCTGAACCCGTAGGTAACAAGGTTTTCCTTTCGTGACCTGTCACCCTTGTACATACCGCCCAACTGCGGAACCATAACGTGACTTTCATCCAGAACAAGCAAGGCATCTTCCGCGAGGTAGTCAAACAACGTCGGTGGTGCCTCGCCTGCACCGCGACCGGTCAGATGCCTTGAATAATTTTCAACGCCGTTGCAGTAACCCAGCTCCAGCATCATTTCCAAATCATAGAGCGTTCGCTGTTCCAGACGTTGCGCTTCTACCAACTGCTGGTTTTCCCGCTGATGGGCAAGCCTTTCTTTTAACTCAGCGCTGATCGCAGCAGCCGCGTCAATGACCGTTTGCCTGGGTGTCACGTAATGAGATTTCGGAAAAACCGTCACCCGTTGAATCTTGTTCACCACTTCACCGGTTAGCGGATCAAACTGGGATAAAGATTCGATCTCCTCGTCAAACAACTCGACACGTATCGCGCTTGTTTCCTCATCACCCGGAAATATGTCGATAACCTCACCACGTACCCGGTAGGTACCCCGCCGGAGCTCCATATCGTTGCGGCTGTACTGCATCTCGGCAAGTCGCCGCAGGATACTGCGTTGGTTGATGAGTTCGCCAACGGACAAATGCAGAACCATGCTCAGGTACTGGGACGGGTCCCCGAGACCGTAGATGGCGGAAACCGTTGACACGATAATGGTGTCACGGCGTTGCAAAAGCGCCTTGGTGGCCGACAGGCGCATCTGTTCAATATGTTCATTGATGGATGCGTCCTTCTCGATATACGTATCGGACGAGGGCACATAGGCCTCAGGCTGGTAATAATCGTAATAGGAAACAAAATACTCAACCGCGTTTTCAGGAAAATAATTACGAAAATCGCCGTAGAGTTGCGCGGCCAGTGTCTTGTTGGGCGCCATTACCAGGGTTGGACGTTGCAAATCCTGGATGACATTGGCCATCGTGAATGTCTTGCCCGATCCTGTCACACCCAGCAATGTCATGTTTTGCATGCCACCACGTAATCCGGACGTCAAAGCACGTATGGCCTCCGGCTGGTGACCGGTTGGCTGATATTCACTGTATAGCTTGAAGGGTTTGTTTTGCAAAGTTTGTTTCTTCGTAAGCGGCCAAACTTGTTATTATAGCGCCCCTGATTAATTTTTAGCTCCCTGGAGATTACATGAAATACCTATTTTCCTTAATTTTGCTCTTGTCCTTTTCAACCGCTGTTTCCGCACAGACTGCACTTGACGAACAAATAGCACTTACGCGTCAGTCGGCCCATACCGATCGCAAGATCATACTGATGGGTAATATGACCTTCACCGCCGATGAAAGCGCACAGTTCTGGCCGGCATGGAACGAATACCGTGCAGCCGAGGCTGCCAATGGTGACAGGACATTGGCTCTCATCAAGAATTTTGCTGCAAACTTCGAGAACATGACCAATGAAAAGGCCAGTGAATTAATGACTGATCATTTTTCAATTGAGATGCAAAACCTCGTGATTAAACAGCAATTTGCTCAAGATATCAGCAAGTTCATGCCGGAAACCAAGGTCATGCGGGTTATCCAGATTGAAAATAAACTGGACGCTGCAATCGATCTTCAACTGGCATCAGAGATACCTCTGACCAAATAGTTTGTCAGCGTATTAGACCATGCACTTCGGGGACGAGGTTTCTCGTCCCCGATTCATAATTATTGTTATTATGGTTAACGGTCGGACACCTGTTGCATTCAAGCCATCATGTGTCATGATCAGCGTAGTGCTCAATTGCATCGCGTCTTAAAACATTGTCAGGTCGGGGGACTTATAACGTGTCATTAAAAATTTCAAACCGTGTAATGCAAATCAAGCCGGCTGCGACCATTGTGGTCAGCATGAAGGCCACTGAACTCCGTGCACAGGGCCGGGATATCATTTCCCTGGGTTTTGGCGAGCCCGATTTTGACACCCCCGATCACATCAAGAAGGCGGCTATTGAAGCCATCTGGCAGGGTAAAACAAAATACCCGCCGGTAGACGGCACCAAAGAATTGAAAAGCGCTATCGTGCGCAAGCTTTCAGCAGAAAACCAGCTGGATTTTGACAGCGGGCAGATTATCGTTTCCAACGGCGCCAAGCAGAGTCTTTCAAATCTATTGATCTCGCTGCTTAACCCGGGTGATGAAGTCATTCTGCCTGCACCCTATTGGGTTTCCTATCCGGATATGATCAAACTGGCTGAAGGCCTGCCGGTGATTTTGAACGCAACAGCCGAGAACGACTTCAAAATCACGGCCAAGCAACTGGAGTCCTCCATTACCGACAAGACCCGGTTGTTAATCATCAACTCGCCTTCCAACCCTACCGGTAAGGTCTACAGCGAAGCGGAATACCGTGAACTGGCAAAGGTGCTGGTAGAACACCCCAAGGTCATGATCGTCTGTGACGATATTTACGAACACATTTACTGGGGCGAAAAACCCTATCGGACACTGTTAAATGTCTGTCCCGAGCTGAGAGAACGGATCATCATCATCAACGGTGTTTCAAAGGCCTATGCGATGACGGGATGGCGGATTGGATACGCCGCGGCCCCCCGGGAACTGACAAAAGCAATGCTCAAGGTGCAAAGCCAAAGCACCTCCGGTGCCTGCTCTATTTCCCAGGCTGCCGCAACAGCCGCACTCAATGGCCCTCAGGATTGCATTGTAGAAATGCGAACTGAATATAAACGCAGGTATGAGTATCTGCTCGAGGCGCTTAATGCCATTGACGGTATTGAATGCGAGGACTGCGATGGTGCCTTTTATGCGTTCCCCTCGTTCAAGTCCGTCATCGATCGCCTGCCGGACATCCGTGATGATGTCGAACTGGCCGCCTGGATGCTGGAAAATGCCGGGGTGGCCATGGTTCCCGGCACGGCATTCGGTGCACCGGGGCACCTGCGTCTGTCTTTTGCCACTAGCATGGAAAACCTGCAGTCCTGTGTTCAACGCATAAAGGGAGCGCTTGAGACGGCGCTGTGAGATTCTGATATTCAGGTCTCTTTAAGCAAAAGGCGTTTTTCCCACATCATTTAAGTCCCGGGCTTATTCAGGCACACTGAAATTTGCCATTACCTGGCAAATGATCTTTCGACTAATCTCTAGCAATGAGTACGAGAGATCAGAAGAGAGATCAGGCAGGCTTAACTGCACTTGAGTTGATAGTCACCATGGCTATCATCGCGGTTCTCTTGGCCACAGGTGTTCCCGCAATGAAAAATTACAGCTGGAACCTGCGTATGAAAACCACGATGGACCAGCTACAGACCGGCCTGCACCAGGCACGTAGCCATGCGATAAGCCACAATAGCCAGACCGTCATCTGCCCGGCGACTGACGATAGTAACTGTTCAGGAATATCGGTCTGGCAAAATGGCTGGATTATATTTACCGATATCAATAGTGACCGTCAAAAACAGGATTCGGAACCACTGCAGCACCATGCCGATGCGGTTTCAATGCTGAGCATCAGTAGCTCCATGTCACGCAATTACATACGTTTTTATCCCAATGGCAGCGCCCCGGGCAGCAATGTCACCATTCTTTTCTGTGATAAGCGCGGCGCTGCATATGCAGGGACCATAACCGTCTCCAATAGCGGCAGAATTCGTATGCAAACAAATGGTATCGAGCCATCTGAAAATTGTCCTTGACTCATCCGCCCAAAGTACGCAAAATACCGCGCCTTAGGATATTCCCCGGTAGCTCAGCTGGTTAGAGCGGGTGACTGTTAATCACTAGGTCGTTGGTTCGAGTCCATCCCGGGGAGCCATATTCAATAACAAAGACAGGAACTTAGCAGAGATGCCGGGTTCCTGTTTTTGTTTATGGGCAAACGGTCACCAAATTGGTCACCATTTAAAAACAAGGGTAAGTGAAGGGAATATAAGGGAAAAGAACCGCCAGAGGGTTGACGGCATCTGCCTAGTGATTTGTCCATTTTTTGGACCGCCTTCCGCTCTGCTACTCCTGAGGCTTATCGAAGCCCCAGGTCAGTAGCAGACATCGCCGCATAGCAACTACGGCTTAAGGCGTGTACCAGATCGGCGATGTATACGCTCGGTCTTGTTGTGATGCCGGCACATCATCGGCCAGATCTATTCCATAGCGAACGGCATCGTAGGTGGCCGTTGCGACATCAACCGTATTACCAACAGGTGCGTTACAGCGCATCTCTGCGACAACCCGGTCGCCACTACACACGACATCGTATACCTGCTCCTGGGTGTTATCTTCGGCATCCAGCCAGCCTTTGATCACCTGCACCCGATCAAGGTTACCGGTGTCGGGATCTTTCAATGCGGAAATCATCAAACGTGGAGCCTGTCCCTCGGCGGCACTACTAAGATCACCACCCATGGATACGCCCTTGCTGTAACCGAGTTGTACGAAGTCGTCGCTGTTCAAATCTGCTTCGCTGAAGTCCCAGCCTGCAAATACGCGAACCTGCATACGCGGACCGGTCGAGGCATACGTTTCCTTGCGCTCCATGGCATCAAAAATTGCCTCGCGGGTATTTTCAGTCGCCCATACGGCGGCTAAGCCCGAAGCGATGGTCTCGCGGTAATAAACGGTTCCCGCAGGACCGGATATAACCGGGTCGGTCATCCGCGCCGGCCCTGGCTCCATTGTCGACATCTTGCCGAAGAAATTATCCTGCTCGGTCGTGGCCAGGCTGGTGTGGCTATCGGTAGAGCCGATCAAGCCAAACTTATAGGGGTTGGTACCCAGACTTGCTTCGAGCGACAGGCCTCGTTTAAGGGCTTCGCGACCATATTCACCCGCCAGCATGTCATCTGTCTTGGCGACCGAGGCATCAAGGTTGCCCACATCCCATGTTTCATAGTCGGCAAACTCATCGTTGGGTGACAGGAATGGATGGGTCTCCCCATCACCTTTCATCTGCGTAATTTCGTACAGCGGCTCCCAACGCATCCGGGTGGTTACGTATTCCTCGTCCAGCGCAAGGCCGTCGAATTGAGCTTCCAGCGGGAACATGATGCCATTGGCGAGGTTGCCGTTATGAGCAATCGCAAGAAGGCGGGCAAATATCACCGGCGAACGCACTGGTCGGCCGCGCAGGTTGGAAGCTGTTCTCTTGATCCAGGTCATTATGCGAATGAGAATCATTGCTATTATCCCCCCCTGTCGCCTTGGCTGACGGTTCCTTATCTCCCCCCCTTCCAGGAACTGTTACCAAGGCGGCACCTATAGTGCAATCCGGTAGAGAGCTTGACCGAAAGGCAGGGTGCGTACTTGCGCGGCTAGTCAGGCTAATCGTTGCCTGAGGCGCAGTTTCGCGCGCTCATAGAGTGGCGCTTCGATGAAAACATAGAAAATCCAACTGATCAATATGATCACTACGAGGTAGCTTAAAAAGCCGGTCATCGCCAAGTTCTTTGACACCAGGTAATCCCTGATACCGAAAGAGTAAAACAAACCCAATAACACTGTGTGCGACAAGTACAGGGTGTAAGAGGAATCTCCTATTCTCTTAATCAGACCACGGAATATGAAGAGTTCGTGCGCCTCGAGCAAGACCATTAGCCAAACGAGACAAACTGAAAAAATACCGAAAGCCGTGAATCTCAAATAGCCGTAACTGGCATCCAGTTGCACTGCAAGGAACAAAGACACTGTGCCCAAGACCAGGGATACAAACACCCATTTTTTTGCCGAAATATACTTCCAGTAATAGTAAACCAGGTAGCCAAAAACAAACTCGAGCACATAGGGCGAGAAGAAGAAATCCAGTAAATAGTAATCCCCGAGTCTCGTGAAAACGCTTTTCAGAAAAATCAAAAATGAAATCACCAGAAACGTGGGTATCGGTTTAAGTAAATTTGAGGACAGGACCAGTCCCACAACGAGATAAAAATACAGTTCATAGGTCAATGACCATGCGGGCGCGATCACCAATTCCGAATAGTTACCGAATATCAAAAGCAAGAATGACTGAAACACCTGCTTATCGGCCAAATATTCAGGTCTGTGAAAGTAATAAATTAAAAGAGCCAGAAAAAATATGGGCCAATAGCCCAGGTAAATTCGCGCAAATCGCTTGCCAAGAAAGTAGCTACTGCTTTTAAAACCCTGTTCGGAATTTGCTGTGGTCCTGGCCATGACATAGCCACTGATTACAAAAAATATATCAACACCGATATAACCATGGGTCGCCACAAACTCGAAGACCGGGTTTGATAAACCCATGGCTTTAAAATGAGCAAGGGAATGGTGCATCAACACCAGTAGAGCCGCGATACCTCTTAAAGCCTGGAGATTGAGAAGCATGGTTTCTACTTTTTCTTGATTTTCTGAATATGAAGTATACACCACCTGTTTGGGCTAGCTGTGCATCTACAGGGCTTCAGAAACCCGTCCGTGAAAAAAGTGATTCAGTCAGGACAGATCAATCAGGACATACATGTTGGGACAGTAAATATTTTGTAGATTACACCGGGTGCAAGCATAATAACGACTCGGCATCACTACTTGAGCTATCAATTGAAAATCCCTGTTCTCACGTATCATAGTATGAATATCAATGGTGATACCTATGCTAAGAATGATCACCTGGCATTCGCATCAGACCTCGGGACTATCAGGGATATGGGGTTCCGGGTGATTCCACTCAGCAAGGTTGTTGACTGGCACCAGGGTACCCTGCCCGACAAAGATGTGTTCCAGACCGTTGCCATCACGTTAGATGACGGATCATGGTTTGATTATTACGACCTGGAACATCCCACCTGTGGTCTGCAACGCAGCATGATCAATATCCTCCAGGATCATAATTCCCGGTACGGTCCACCTCACCAGGCACACGCAACAGCCTTTGTAATCAGTTCCCCGGATGCCCGGTCGTCACTGGACAAGAGTTGCATGATAGGAAAAGACTGGTGGGGTGATCAATGGTGGGTAAAGGCCGTTTTATCCGGAATCATGGATATTGAATGCCATAGCTGGGACCACGTACATCCAAATCTTGACCAAGTTGCGCAGAAAGACCAGATCAAGGGTGACTTCAGTCAAATCGATAGCTTCACCGATTGCGAGTCTCAATTCACGAAGGCAGGTGAGTACATTGCTACGGTGCTGGGAGGTGAACGGCCGTCGTTGTTTGCTTATCCCTATGGTTTAGTCAGCAGCTATGTTGCCAATGAATACCTGCCAGAGCATCAATCAAGCCATCGATTCAGGGCTGCATTTACAACCGAACCGAAAGCCGTGTCAAAAACAGACAATATCTGGCTGTTACCCCGCTATGTCTGCGGACCGGACTGGAGATCACCGCAAGAGCTTGGAGAAATTTTGAACAGCGTTTAGAACGGACCGACAGCGTGGACCTTGTCGATCAGATAATCTTCCCGCCCAGGTGCCAGCGGTTTATGAAAATGGGCAATCAGGTGCTCGTATTTTGTTGGTTTAAAGCCAGCCTTCTTATCAACTTCAAGTGCAAGCTTATCGGCTGTATAACCAAAATACCCCTCACATTCATCTCGAAACTCATGAATGGAAAACTTCAACATCTGCAGGTAGATTCCACCTGCCGTTTTCACGTTGCGTATTAAGCTCTTGGGCATGTTTCGAAAAGCAAAAGCATCTGTCACGGCCCCACCTCCAAGCATCACCTCGTCATATAGCATGAAATTCACATAGCAAACGGGAATAAACTGATGCCAGTTCTTCCGGTAAAAGCAGACCACCGAGTAACCGTGGGATGGTGCCGGATGCGCAAACTTCCTCTGAAACAGGTCATCGATGAAAAATGGTCCGTCTTCGACCTTTGTGATCAATATGTCTTCGAATGGATTTGAAATTGAGTTCATAGGTGGTTCTTCGGGTATTTCCCACTACATGGTTTGCCGGTAATATTAGATCATACAATGACCTGGAACCTCACGGTTTTTGGGGCAAATTTTCAG
>Ga0316197_10001345_pt1 | contig 17568 bp, 13 predicted proteins | sample OudBiesiAoxic_MG_FD_204939 | JGI IMG/M metagenome (GOLD analysis project Ga0316197, IMG submission 204939) | Coastal sediment microbial communities from Oude Bieten Haven, Netherlands - site A oxic | ecosystem: Environmental > Aquatic > Marine > Coastal > Sediment | place: Netherlands... | reverse complement strand
CCCATTTGCTGATCTGATGAATAAAATGAAAAAATAACCAAATTAAGTCGGGGGATGAATCTTATATTTATTATAAGTAGTGCTCTGTAATTCATGTTAAAGGCGCTAACTATTATTTAGGAAGCGCAGTTATTTACACTATCCACAAACTTGATTACGCCCCTGATGCTTAGCTTGATATAAAAACGCATCAGCCTCATTAATGAGTTCCCGTAATGATTGCTCTGTATAACAGCTCACCCCACAACTGACGGTCAATGTTAAGGTGTTTTGTTCAAGAAAAATTGGTTTTGAGAAAATGCTTTCACGTAAATAGTTTGCCCTTTCTATGATTTTTCTTCTAAATTTCTTCTGCTCTATGGGGGCACTAATTAATATTAAAAACTCTTCGCCCCCCCAACGTACAACCGCTTCCTCTGGCTCTATTAATTGCTCAATAATAGCGCTTAAATGTTGTAATGCAGTATCACCCGCACTATGGCCATACTGATCATTAACACGTTTAAAATGGTCGATATCAATCATAACAATAGCAAATTGTATCTCTTTTTTGATTGCTAATGCCATTTTTTCCATCGCGATCTCTGTTCCGTGACGACGATTATAGAAACCCGTTAAGGTATCAAAGGTTGCATTTTTAATTAATTTTTGTTCGATCTCTTTTTGTTCAGTGATGTCAAAAATAACCCCGATTAACCCCGCTACATTGCCCTTTTCATCACAAAAACTAGTTTTGTGAAATTTAACAAAAACAGTGTCCCCCAAATTGGTACGGATCTGCTTCTCATAAATTTGTACGCCGGGATTATCGAAAAGCTGTTGATCCGCTTGTTGATATGCATCGGCTAACGCTTTATCAAACAACTCATAAACACTGTGACCAATAAGTTCTTGTCTCGATATTTTTATAAATTCTTCAAAAGTACGATTACAGTCTAGATAAATGCCATTAATATCTTTACAAAATATAGGCACAGGTAAGGTATCAAAGGTAAATTGCAATAAGGGATTATCTTGAGTAAAAAAATCTAATAAATCAAAATGTATTGGAGGCTTATTTAAAGGCATATCAACCTACTAATCTAGAGTGCTAATTGTAAAGTATAGGCATGCTTAGCATTGTTTTTAGCAAAAAAATATAATGAAGTAGTTTGTTTTGCACTGCATTGGCACTTTATAGCAGCGTTTTAATCGAGGAGGAGGGGAGATAAAATGTGCAGGCTTAAAGTGCCAATAAATACTTAATCTTGTTCATATCCATGCTCATACCGAACAATCGCGCAGATTGATTGCGCGATTGTTGTGTGGTTATTCGGGGTTAAATCTCTTCACGTTCGATTGATATAACAACACGGCGGTTTTGCATACGGCCAAGCACTGTATTGTTATCCGCGACATGATGTTTTTCGCCGTAACCTGCTACTTGAATTTTATCGTCATCAAGGCCAATTTGAGCGAGGTACTCTTTGACAGAAGAGGCTCGTTTTTCTGACAGTTGTAGATTGTGGTATTTTGCACCATAACTATCAGAATAACCGGATACAACAATGACACTGATCCCCTCATCATGCTTAATATAATCACCAATCATCTTTAAGCGTTTTTTTGAGAAGGAAGTCAGTTGTACTCCATTTTTATTATATTTAAGAATACTGTAAGCAATATCATCAAAATTATAAGGGAGCAATTGCTCTATACAGTTATTAAAATCATTATAGCTTTTTAAAAAATTTACTGATGAGAGACCAACACTAGTGATTTGATTTTTGTTATACCAATCTTGATAATAAAAAGTTGGAATTTTTCCTTCTTCTAGCTCACTTAGCATCTGCCATGCTTTTTGCTGCGTGACATAACCATCAAACTGTTGATGGAATTTTACCTCGCCAATCGTTTGAGCTTGTGCGCCAGGTTGCCATTGAGGTGGCACCGACTTCAATGTGACTAAGCGTGTTTCAGGCAAGGCTCGTTTACTTTGTAAAATAAAATCCAAATTAATGTTTTTGCTCGCTTTTGCTTCAAAATGTGCTTGTCCATAACGTGGGATAGGGTGCTCAAGCGTACATTGAATAGGCGTTGAACTTGAGATATACCACAATGAGTTATCAAGGTTCGCATTAAAATTTTTATTGGCAGCATAGGCGCCATTGAAACATAAAAGTAGCGCCGCCATTAACTGTATTTTCATCATTAATCTCATCAATTAGGCTATTATAAATAAACTATCGGCAGTGTGAGTGCATTCTTTAGTAATAATTAAACACTTTATGGCATAATCCTCCCTCATTTTTGATTATGAGTATTTTATGGAAAATTTATTAGCCAAACGCTTCCGAGGTTATTACCCGGTTATTATTGATATTGAGACGTCTGGGTTAACTGCACGGACCGATGCAATACTAGAGATTGCCGCGATTTTCCCTGCAATGGATGAGCAAGGTTATCTATATTGTGCTGATAAAATTCATTTTCATGTGCAGCCTTTTGAAGGAGCAAACTTAGACCCTAAAGCGTTAGAGTTTACAGGAATAGATCCCTTTAACCCTTTACGTGGCGCTGTTGATGAACGTGACGCGTTAACAGATATATTTAAATTAGTACGTAAATATCAAAAATCAAACGAGTGCAATCGCTCAATTATTGTTGCTCATAATGCCGCCTTTGACCAGGGCTTTATTAATCAAGCAACAGAGCGATGCAACTTAAAGCGGGTGCCATTTCACCCTTTCGCAAGTTTCGATACAGCCAGTATGGCAGGACTTATTTTAGGACAGACGGTATTAGCAAAAGCGTGTGCTCAAGCAAATATAGCCTATGATAATAATGAAGCTCATTCTGCATTGTATGATACCGAGGTAACTGCAGAGCTGTTTTTTTATATGGTAAATAAATTAAAAGCGCTCGGCGGCTGGCCCGTATAAACCCAAATTATCTTTTTTATTAGTAGGTAAATATGCCATCAAATAACAAAATTAAAACATTATTAGACATTACAAATCATTCATTTTCTCAGTTTTCAGAACGTACTTTAGTGGCCAATGTGGATGGCGATGAGATCACTTATGTACAAGCGAAAGAAAAGATGGAAATGCTGCAGGCGTTATTAAGTTCATTAGGTATTGCACAAGGGGATAAAGTTGCGATATGTAGTGAAAATATGCCACATTGGGGAATTGCATACCTTGCCATTACTAGTATGGGGGCTGTAGCTGTTCCTATTTTACCCGATTTTCATAGTAATGAGATCCATCACATTGTTAAACATTCTGAAGCGAAACTAATTTTTGTTTCTAAAAAAATGCGTAACAAGATAGCTGAAGATGATTTTACATCATCGTTACAGTTTGTTATCTCCTTAGAGACATTGACACAATTAGAAGATTATTCAAAAAAGCATGAACGAGTGACTAAAAGCAGTGACAAATTTGCTTTATTTAAAGCGAAGCTTACTAAACACGATGTGCCAAAACCTGCTGAGAAGTTAATTATTAATGAAGATGATCTCGCGGTGATTATTTATACTTCTGGTACAACAGGACAATCAAAAGGGGTAATGCTATCACACAAAAACCTAGTATCTCAGATGATACAAGCCAAAGGGTTGATTTGCATTCATGAAAATGATCGCTTTTTATCAATTTTGCCCTTGGCGCATACTTTTGAATGTTCGGTTGGCTTTTTAGTTCCTTTTCTAAATGGCGCAGGTATCTATTACATTAATAAAACGCCTGCACCTAAAATTATTTTAAAAGCGATGGCGTCGGTAAAACCAACCTGCATACTCAGTGTACCTTTAGTGATTGAAAAAATATATAAATCTAAAGTACAGGCCAACTTTAACAAAAATGTAGTGATCAAATATCTATATAACAATATTGCTTTTGTCCGGAAAAAATTAAATAAGATCGCGGGCAAAAAATTACATGAAAGTTTTGGCGGTGAGCTACGCTTTTTTGGTATTGGTGGGGCTAAACTATCTCCTTTTGTTGAGCAGTTTTTACTAGAAGCAGAATTCCCTTATGCGATTGGTTATGGATTAACTGAAACTGCACCTATTATCGCAGGTGCTATTCCAGGCACAACCGCATTAGGTACTACTGGGGTCATTGTTGAAGGCATGGAACACCGATTTGTGAAATATGGGCAAGAAAGCAAAGATGCTGAATTACATGTGCGTGGACCGAATGTAATGATGGGGTATTATAAAGATAAAGCGCGAACCGAAGAAGTTCTTGATGCTGATGGATGGTTTAATACGGGCGATCTTGGTTGTATAGATGAGCATGGTGTGCTCAGTATTAATGGACGCAGTAAAAATGTGATCATTGGTGCCAGTGGTGAGAATATTTATCCAGAAGCGATTGAATCGGTTTTAAATCAGAATGAATTAGTTGCAGATTCATTAGTGTATGAGTTAGATAAAAAAGTGGTCGCTAAAATTCACCTTGATTATGACCTTTTTGATGAGACACATAATATCCAAAATAGCAGTGATTCAGCATTACATACGGAAATTCTAACTATACTAGAAGCGATTAAAGCAGAAGCAAATAATCAATTAGCAAATTATTCTAAAATTGCCTTAGTATTTGAACAAACTGAACCCTTTATAAAAACACCCACTAAAAAAATAAAACGCTTTTTACATATTTAATTTTTTAATAAGTATAAAAAATGCCACACAATGTGGCATTTCTTTTATATGAAAAAATAAAGTTTAACTCGCTTTTAGTTCTGTCTCTTTATACTCTTCCATCATTGACTGGGCAGTATCAACCATATTGTTGCTTCCACAGAAGAAAGGCACACGTTGGTGAAGCTCAGTAGGTTGGATCTCTAGAATCCGTTGAAAGCCATCAATCGCTTTACCACCGGCTTGCTCCATCAAAAATGCAATTGGGTTACATTCATATAACAGGCGTAATTTACCTTCTGGTGCAGAAGCTGTAGAAGGATAGATATAGATGCCACCTGTTAATAGATTACGGTGAAAATCTGAAACTAATGAACCAATATAACGTGAAGTATATGGGCGTAATGTTGACTCATCTATCTCTTGGCAGTATTTAAGGTATTTTTTGACACCTTGAGGAAATTTCAGGTAATTACCTTCATTGATAGAATAAGTCTTACCATCATCAGGCGTGGTCATATTTTGATGCGAAAGGTAAAAAACGCCGAGAGAAGGATCGCAGGTAAAGCCATGGACACCATTACCTGTAGTGTAAACTAACATCGTTGAGGATCCGTAAATGACATAACCCGCAGCAACTTGCTCAATGCCAGGTTGTAAGAAATCTTCTAATACAACGGGTGTGCCGATTGGACTTTTACGTTTATAAATTGAAAATATAGTACCAATGGATACGTTAACATCGATATTTGAAGACCCATCAAGTGGATCCATTAATACCACGTATTTACTATTACAACCTCGCTCACTGTCAAAAGAGATAAACTCATCTTCTTCTTCAGAAGCGATACCGCATACTTCTCCACGAGCTTCTAACGCAGCTTTAAATTTATCGTTTGCATAAAGATCCATTTTTTGCTGCACTTCGCCCTGCACATTCTCTACACCGGTACTACCAGTAATATCTGCTAACCCCGCTTTGTTTATTTCTCTGTTGACTACTTTTGCCGCCAATTGAATAGCACTTAGTAGCAGCGTTAGCTCACCACTTGCTTCAGGGAAGTCTTGCTGTTTCTCTATAATAAACTCGCCTAGTGTGATCATCTTTTCTCCTGATTTATATATTATTGTAATACAATTAAGTTGTTTTTTTTTTGTAGAGTAAATTACGCATGAAGCATAATCAGAACATCTATTTAAAGGAGGGGGCCTACCTGCCACTGAAAAATAATTTTTGATGTTTTTCATGAGTCAGCTATTACGGCTAGTGCGCAGCTGGGTTCGCCTAAGTAGTGTAAGGGGTAACGAGTTTTAGGTCTAGCTTTTTAATGATTATTATGGCTTTAAAATATAAATTCAATGTATTTTAACTTAATCGGAACGGTGGTTCATATTTTATATTTCTTTTGTGTGTTTTTCCCTGCGTGGTGTCACAAATATAAATTGTATTACAAATATAGGTGTTAATAATGTGCTACTAAGTAGCACATTATGCTTGGCTTATATTTCGGTGTACTTTTCCATCATTTGTTGAACATCGTCAACCATGTTGTTACTGCCACAGAAAAAAGGTATACGTTGATGCAGCTCCGTTGGCACGATCTCCATGATGCGTCGCTCCCCATCTAATGCTTTTCCGCCCGCTTGCTCCATCAAAAAAGCCATTGGGTTGCATTCATATAACAAACGTAGCTTGCCTTTAGGTGCTGATGCGGTAGAAGGGTACATATAAATACCGCCTTTAAGTAGGTTACGATGAAAGTCAGATACCAGTGAGCCAATATAACGTGAGGTATAAGGCCGCTGTGTTGCACTGTCTATCTCTTGGCAATATTTTAGGTATTTTTTGACACCTAATGGAAATTTAAGGTAGTTACCTTCATTAACAGAATAAATTTTCCCATCAGCAGGTATAGTCATATTTTCATGGGAAAGGTAAAAGACCCCTAAAGAGGGGTCGCAGGTGAAACCATGTACGCCATTACCTGTGGTATAAACTAACATAGTCGAGGATCCATAAATGACATAACCTGCGGCAACTTGTTTATCGCCTGGCTGTAAAAAATCTTCTAAAACGGCGGGGCCCCCAAGTGGACTCGTGCGTTTATAAATTGAAAAGATGGTGCCGACAGATACATTAACATCGATATTTGAAGAGCCATCTAAGGGATCCATTAAGACAACATATTTACTATTAAAACCACGCTGGTCATCAAAAGCGATAAATTCATCTTCCTCTTCCGATGCAATACCACACACTTCACCGCGGGCTTCTAAGGCTGTTTTAAACTTATCATTGGCGTAGAGGTCCATCTTTTGTTGTACTTCACCCTGAATATTTTCAACACCTGTTGTGCCAATAATATCAGCAATACCCGCTTTATTTATTTCTCGATTAACCACTTTCGCGGCTAATCGAATTGCCCCCAGTAAACTACTTAGTTCACCACTTGCTTCCGGGAAATCGTTCTGTTTTTCAATAATATACTCGCCTAATGTGATCATGCTTTTTCCTTATTGATTGCTATAACAACTGGGTTTTCTAGGACAAACTGTACCACGAGCACAAATCAGTTGTGCTTCCTGCTCTATGCCACGGCTTATCCAATTGATGTTGAGAATACGTGCCACACTATTGAGCACTTTTTTTATTTTTGGTGGTATTTTGCAGGTACCACCATTTTCCACACAAAGTGTTTGTAACTCATTGACTAACGATGTGGCATCATGTCCTTGTGCTGAAATTGCCGGATTTAATTCAATGCCGGTACACAATACATGGCTAGTACTATTGAGATCTTTTACTCTGACCGACTCACAGCAGTATATTTTTGCGATGCCATTTTCATTTAAAATAGAAAATTGCGCAGCTGTTCCTTGTGATGCTTGATTTAACATACGAAATACCGACCAATGCTGGCAAGGATCACGCACAACGCGCATGTTTCCCCAGGGTAATGGAATGCCATTACCACGATACACCGCTTTTAATTTTCCTTGTGCGTAGGCATCAAAGTAGTGCCAGTGAGGGTAAGCGGATACGGCGGTCATACGCCGCATTACTACCGCTTCCGATACCTCTATCTGCTTACAAACCTTTATTTCGTAACCCTCCCGGTCAAGCAGTTGCCGGAAAGGGACTTTAGGGCAAAGCAGTGCTGTAGCAAAAAAACTACATTCAAAATCACGCCAAGCATGCAAAATATCTTGTGCATCGAGTTGACTAGAGGAGGGGGGTTGCTCTTTTTGAATATCGTATTGGGTTTGATCACCTGCCACCATGATGCTTTTTTCACCATCACTATTGTGCAAAACGTTATGCCCAATATGTACAGCCAACTCATATTTAAGGCGAGTCATATTGTTTTTTAAAATCTTATTTAGATAAACCGTGCGTGGAGGTTGAAAGTAAGAGGTCACCACCTTATTACTTGCATCGGTTACGTTTTCCGCCTCAGGCAAGCGTGTGAACCAACTTATTTTAAGCCCTCTAGCTTCACTTATCTCCATTAAATCTTCCACGTATAATGGCATTTTTTTTAAGCCGATTTCTTCGGCGGCCCGTTCTAAATCCGGGAAATGGTTTTGATGATGCTCTTGGTGCGCGCGAATTAATAGGTGTGCAAACTGCCTGCCTGTGGTGCCCGTTTGAGCCAGCATTTCTGGAATAGCAATTTGTAAAATTTCATTTGAAAATAGGAAGCTAGGCTCTAATGCCATCCCTTTTATGCCGCCTCGGTTACCTTTATCTGGAGTAATATCGTCGGCTTCTGGTGCATCGTCTAAAAACCATTGGCTACTTTTTTGAAAAACCTGAGCAATAACAGCGAGCATCTCTTCACTTGGGACTCTTTTTCCGCGTTCAATCATTGACAAGTATGAAACAGATGGCGCGTATTCAGGCTCTAATTTTACACAACGCGCCGAAAGATCTTCCAGCGTTAAACCGTTACGTTTTCGAAGGTTACGTATTTTTGTCCCTAAAAAATGAGACTGTCTGCTCAAGCTTTTTTTAGTTTTCATTTTGTAAAATTTACACTGTGTAATTTCCTTTGTGAAATTATATGAATTTTTTCTCTATAGTTACAACCGTTGAATAACAAATAAACAAAAAGAGTTTGAAAAGTGAGCGGTGAGCGGTTTTTGAACGCTATTTATTAGAAAGCGATTGGCAGTGACCAAGGAGCAAAATATGAATTTACCTCAAGAGAAACAATGTGCAATTAATCCTGCATTTTATCAGTTTATCAATGATGAAATTTTGCCACAAACAACATTAAGCAGTGTCAATTTCTGGTATGAGTTTAACTGTTTGATCAGTGATTTTTCAAAAAAGAACAGTGAATTATTAAGCACACGCCATGAGATGCAAACACAGATTGACCAGTGGCATTGTGACAACCCACATTCAGGTCATGAAACCGCAACTGCTGCGTATCGTGAGTTTTTACAAAGCATAAATTATCTGACCCCTGAAATTGAAGATTTTGAAATACAAACAACCAATGTTGATCCTGAAATATCTACCATGGCGGGTCCGCAATTAGTGGTGCCGGTGAGTAATGCTCGTTTTGCATTGAATGCAGCTAACGCTCGCTGGGGCAGTTTATACGATGCTTTTTACGGTACAGATGTGATTGAAAACCGTGCTGAGTTAGCAACCGCTGATGGATTTAATAAGCAACGCGGACAAGCTGTTATTAACAAAGCGAAGGATTTTTTAGACCAACACTTTCCGCTGAATCATGGATCGCATCATGAGGTATCAAGCTATTTAGTTTATTACCAGCACCTACTCGCTTTTTTCCCCGATGGCAGTGAGACGGGGTTAAAAAACAGCTGTCAATTTATCGCTTTTGATGGTTCAAAAAATGAGCCTAGTTTTCTACTTCTAAAAAATAATGGTTTACATATTGGTTTGCAGATTGATCGCCACGGTAAAATTGGTGCGACAGATAAAGCGGGTATTGATGATATTCAAGTTGAGTCAGCATTGACCACCATCATTGATTTCGAAGATTCTATTTCGGCTGTTGATAGTGAAGACAAAGTAGCAGCCTACCGTAATTGGTATGGTTTGATGAAAGGTGACCTGTCGGCATCATTTATGAAAAATGGTCATTCACTTGAACGCCGCCTCAACTATGACCGTTGCTATACCGCAAAATCGGGGGAGATGTACCGTGTACCTGGTCGCTCATTATTAATGGTGCGTAACGTTGGTCATTTAATGGGCACTGACTTAATTCAAGACAGTGAGGGTAATCATGCACCCGAGGGCATTGTCGACGCAGTGATTACCTCTTTGATTGGCAGTCTTGATCTGCAAAAGAGTGCCAATGATCCTTTTAGAAATAGCCACACCGACAGTATCTATATTGTTAAACCTAAAATGCATGGACCAGAAGAAGTACGTTTTACCTGTGAGTTATTTGCACGTGTAGAGCAAATTTTAAAGCTACCAAAAAATACTATCAAGGTTGGCATTATGGATGAGGAACGTCGTACTACCTTAAATCTCAAGCAATGCATCTATGAAGCAAGAGAGCGGGTGGTATTTATTAATACCGGGTTTTTAGATAGAACCGGAGATGAGATTCATACGAGTATGGCGGCAGGCGCGTTTTACCCTAAATCTGCCATTAAATTTGAGCCTTGGATCAGTGCTTATGAGAATAACAATGTCGAGGTAGGCCTTACCTGTGGTTTTTCTGGAAAAGCGCAGATTGGTAAAGGGATGTGGGCGATGCCAGATGAGATGGGACAGATGATGAAAGAAAAGATCGGCCATCCTAAGTCAGGTGCGAATACCGCTTGGGTACCTTCACCGACTGCTGCAACGTTACACGCATTGCATTATCACCAGATTGATGTGTTTGCAGAGCAGAAAAATATAGTAACGCGTTCACCTGCGCAAATGAGTGACATATTAACTATGCCTGTTATGCCCACTTCGATGTTATTAACTGAGCAGGAGGTACTCAGTGAACTTGAGAATAACGTGCAAGGTATTTTAGGCTACGTAGTGCGTTGGGTAGAGATGGGCGTTGGCTGTTCAAAGGTGCCGGATATCAATAATATCGGTTTAATGGAAGACAGAGCGACACTGCGAATCTCAAGTCAGCACATTAGTAATTGGTTAAAGCATAACGTGTGTACTAAAGCGCAAGTAGATAGCGTAATGACTCGAATGGCAAAAGTAGTCGATAAACAGAATCAAGGAGTTGTCGGTTACCGTCGCATGAGCCCAGATTGTCAAAACAGTCTCGCATTTCAGGCTGCACAGGCCCTCATTTTTGAAGGAGAGTCACAGCCTAATGGTTATACCGAACCACTATTACATGCGTACCGGATACTCGCGAAACAACAGCTTGCATAACTATATTCAGTTTCTAGCCAGGCGAGTGAAAATACTCATAAGGCCATGGCTAAAAAGTAATTGAAATTTACAACGGTTTTAAATTTATAACAATCAGCTAATTTAGCTTTTTATATACCACCAATAATGAAATGGAGATTATTATGTCTAATTATCAAAGTGCAATAGAAGCGGTTCAAGCAATTAAAGCAAATGCAGGTAGCGCTTGGGATGCCATTAACCCAGAATCTATCGCTCGTATGAGAGTGCAGAATAAATTTAAAACGGGTTTAGAAATCGCCCAATATACAGCAGATATTATGCGTTGTGATATGGCCGCTTTTGATGCTGATAGTGCTATGTATACTCAATCACTCGGTTGCTGGCACGGTTTTATTGGCCAACAGAAAATGATTTCTATCAAAAAACATTTTGGTGGTAAAACAGATCGTCGGTATTTATACCTTTCTGGATGGATGGTTGCAGCACTGCGCAGTGAATTTGGGCCGTTACCAGATCAATCTATGCATGAAAAAACCACTGTCGCTGCATTAGTTGAAGAGCTTTACACCTTTTTACGTCAAGCTGATGCGCGTGAACTTGGTGGTCTTTTTCGCGCGTTAGACGCCGCATCTGAAGGTGATAAAGCAGCGATTCAAGATCAAATTGATAATCATGTCACGCACGTAGTGCCTATTATTGCTGATATTGATGCTGGTTTTGGTAATGCAGAAGCCACTTACCTAATGGCGAAGCAGATGATTGAAGCGGGGGCTTGTGCGCTGCAAGTTGAAAACCAAGTGGCCGATGAAAAGCAGTGTGGGCATCAAGATGGTAAAGTAACGGTGCCACACGCTGATTTCCATGCCAAAATTCGTGCAATACGCCATGCTTTCTTAGAGCTAGGTATCGACAACGGTATTATTGTTTCACGTACTGACTCTGAAGGTGCGGGTCTTACCAAAGAGATCGCCGTAGTGAAAGAGCCTGGAGACCAAGGGGATATTTATAATTCTTACCTCGATGTTGAAGAGATTGATGTAGCAGAGATGGCGGAAGGTGATGTATGTTTCAATCGTGATGGTAAGTTAGTGCGCCCTAAACGTTTACCTTCTGGTTTATACCAATTCCGTGAAGGTACGGGACCTGAGCGTTGTGTATTTGACAGTATCGAAGCGATTAAAGCAGGTGCAGATCTACTTTGGATTGAAACAGCAACACCAAACGTTGCCGATGTGACGGCAATGATGGACGGTGTTCGTAAAGTGATTCCAAATGCTAAGCTTGTTTACAACAATAGCCCATCATTTAACTGGACGTTAAATTTCCGTCAACAGGCATACGATGCAATGGTTGAAGCGGGTGAGGATGTATCTAGCTATGTACGTGCTGATTTAATGAACGTTGAATACGATGACACGGAATTAGGAGCAAGAGCAGACGATAAAATTCGTAGCTTCCAGTCTGATACATCGCGAGATGCAAACATATTCCATCATTTAATTACGCTTCCTACTTACCATACTGCTGCCTTATCTACCGATAATCTTGCTAAAGAATACTTTGGTGACCAAGCGATGTTAGGTTATGTCGAAGGCGTTCAGCGTAAAGAGATCCGTCAAGGTATTGCCTGTGTAAAACATCAAAATATGTCGGGATCTGACATGGGTGATGATCACAAAGAGTACTTCGCTGGTGAGAATGCGCTGAAAGCGGGGGGGGCAAAAAACACCTCCAACCAATTCTGATAAAATAAATTGGTTGCAACAAATTGTTAAATAAAAACACCTCTTATTTTGTAAGTAGGTGTTTTTTGTTTCTGCTTTCATAAATCACTAAAGACTTCTTGAACGATCGTTCAAAAGGTGTTTGAATAGACTCTCATTAAAAGGAGAGTTCAATGATTAAGTTTTACTTCCATCAAGCACCCAATCCAATGAAAGTTGCTCTTTTTCTAAAGGAGACGGGCCTTGCTTATCAATTAATTCCTGTTGACCCATTAAAAGGGCAACAACATGAACCTGAATATCGTTTGATTAACCCTAATGGAAAAACACCCGCCATTGAAGATGATGGTATACGTGTATTCGATTCCAATGCAATATTACTCTACCTTGCTGATAAAACGGGTAAATTAGTGGGCAAAGCCGAACATCGAGGTGAAATGTTGTCATGGTTAATGCTTATCGCTTCTGGTCTTGGACCTTTTTCTGGTCAGTCTGTACATTTTAGACATGCTGCACCTGATAACCTTGACTATGCAGTTAACCGTTACCTTCGCGAAGCACAACGCCACTATCAAGTATTAGAGGATCACCTTGCTGGGCGTGATTATATTGTTGGTGATCAATACAGTATTGTAGATATCTCTGCATGGGGATGGATTGATAAGGCGAAGGTGGTATTAGGTGAAGAGGAGCTAACCTCGTATCCTAATATCAAACGTTGGTTTGACATTGTTAACAGTCGTCCAGCAGTTGAGCAAGCGCGTCATATTGCCGATGGTGTAGAGTTTAAAACGGAGTTTGATGAGCAAGCGAGACGTGCTTTTTTTCCATCAAACTACCCACAAGCGTAATTTTATAGAATATGGTAGACACTTATTTTAATAGTTAACGGAGTCAATATGAGCAACGAATATACACCACCAAAAGTTTGGGTTGATAATAACAAAGGCGGAAATAAGTGGGCGAGTATCAATCGTCCTGTATCAGGCGCAACCCATGAAAAACCACGCCCAATAGGTAATAATCCATTACAACTTTATTCTTTAGGTACCCCGAATGGCCAAAAAGTAACTATTTTGTTAGAGGAGTTATTAGCCTTAGGTATTAAAGAAGCGGAATATGATGCTTATCTGATTAATATTGGTGAGGGAGATCAGTTCTCTTCTGGATTTGTTGATGTGAATCCAAATTCTAAGATTCCTGCTTTAGTGGATAATTCTGGTGATAATGAAATAAAGATATTTGAATCCGCCTCGATTTTGGTGCATTTAGCGGAAAAATTTGGTCAGTTTTTACCAAAGCAGGGTATTGAACGTACACAAACTTTTAACTGGTTATTCTGGGCGCAAGGTTCAGCCCCCTTTTTAGGTGGTGGGTTTGGTCATTTTTATGCTTATGCCGATGAAAAGTTTGAATATCCGATTAATCGTTTTGCGATGGAAGCTAAGCGCCAGTTAGATGTGTTAGATAAACAACTTGCTAAAAATACCTATGTGGCTGGTGAGCAATATAGTATTGCCGATATGGCTATTTTCCCGTGGTATGGGAAGTTGGTATTAGGTGCTTTGTATGATGCAGCCGAATTTTTACAGGTTGAGAGTTATACTCACATTATGCGCTGGGCTAAGATGATTGAAAAAAGAGAAGCGGTGCAACGTGGTAGTATCGTCAATCGGAGTTGGGGTGAAGAGTGGGAACAAGTAGCAGAGCGCCATAGTAAGGAAGATATTGATAATGTATTAAAACTTCGTCCATAATGACAAAATTTAAATAGCCAAATTGCTTTAGGGCTGTTGATCTTTGCCGTTTAAATTTTGTTCGCTTCAGGCTGTTTTGATCAAGGTGGGAAAATGTTTCACAGTTATCTAAGCGAGTTTGCCCAACGCAGAGTAGAGGGTCTTGAGACGAACCCGAAGGGTAAAGTTTGTTGACTATTTATACCAATTTCATTAAGTCTGTGGTCTAAATTTTGTGCAGGAAAAACAGCTTAATTCAAGGCGTAAGTTGACGCAAATGGTTGTTCCCTTTGCGAAACTTACAACGTAGAAGTCAGTTGTTTTAGCCAGTAAAATAGATCAGCTATTTAGTGGGATTGGTTTTATACTGCGTTTTCGCTTTTTTATGTGGAATAACCACAGGAAATAAGCTCAGCCTTAACTAAATTGCCAACAAATCACTGCAAAAATAAACGCAAAACATCAACCGGCCTTAATCTAATAAGGTTAAAACAATCTCTTTTTCAAGCTAGGGTTAAAGCAACGTGATTGAAAATGATTTTTTCTTACTTTTTTCTCGGAGCAGACGTTGATGAAAAATAAAAAATATCGAAACTTGATAGTAATATTTACGTTATTGTTACTTAGCGCATGTAGCTCCAAAATAATTTACAATAACCTTGATTGGATCACTTATTGGTATATCGATGATTACGTCACCTTAACGTCTGAACAAGAGAGTGAGTTTGACCCCGCATTACAACAGTTCCTCCTCTGGCATCGAAAATCTGAATTACAAAGTTACATTAATCAAATTAAGCGTATCCAACAAGATATTAATAACGGTATCAAGCAATCAGACATTAAAGAGCACTTTCAGGTTTTAATTGGTTTTTGGCAAACTATTTTAGTTCGTATTGAGCCAGGACTAGTCAGACTCGCATATTCGTTAACTGATGAACAAGTTGAGCAGTTTTTGAACGCAACCGAGCAGCGTAACCGTGATCAAATAGAAGAGCATGAAGGTTTATCTTCTGATAAGCGTTTAAATAAAAGGTTGGTAAAAATAGAGAATCGCATCGAGTCTTATACTGGAAACCTATCTCCCGCGCAAAAGCAATTAATAAAAAATAGTAATGCACAATTGCTTTCGACTTTTGATGAATGGATTACATATCGACGCATTTGGGCGGACTCGATAAAGGAAGCTTATGCTTTAAAGGAGAGCAAACCTGCTTTTGAAAAAGCACTTAGTGGATCTATTTTACAAGCAGATAGTCTACGCTCCGACCAGTTTTTAAAAAAAATTGAGCATAACCAACAGTTATGGACTGTTACGCTTGAGCAATTAATTAACTCTTTAAATAAAAAACAATTAAAAAAATTAAATAACAAATTACAAAATATCATTGAAGATTTACAAGCATTATTATGATTAAAGGTGATATGAATTAACCAATATATGGTATATCGCTATTTTGGTGGGCTTGCATTAGATCAATATCACTCACTTTTTTCGTGCATGTAAAAGAGTCAAATAAGCCAATATAAAGCCACTTAATTACAACTTCAGCCTAGTTTTATGGCCCAGAGCCGAAGTCGGTTAAGCTTTTTATAATGATTTATAGTGCTTTATTCGTATTCAGAAGAGTAAGTTTCTGAATAGGCATGAGAATAAAGCTCAAAAAGATTACCAAAGGGGTCTTCTAAATAAACCATTTTGTAAGGACGGTTTTCATCTTCTGGGTGATAGCGCATTGTATCCATGCGTACCTTACCGCCAAACTGTTTAACTTTTTCAATCACACCTTCAAAATCATCAGTTTCTAAACAGTAATGGAAAATCCCAATTTTTGTGAAATCAACAATATGCTGATCTTGTCGCTCTTTCATTTCAAATAGTTCAAACCCGATGCCATCAGAAGTGACTAAGTGGGCAATATTAAAGCCCTTAAAGCCTTCTCCAAAAACTTCGATACACATTCTGCCGATAGCTGTTTGCTTCTCTTCAATCACTTTAGAGTTACCCATTACGATGTCAAGACCTAGTGCTTTAGTATAAAATTCTACCGCTTGGTCCATATCGCCAACCATAATACCTACATGACTCATTTTCATAATAATCTCTCTTTTTAATTAGTTGCTTGTTTGTTTTGATGGGAGAAGTATAGATAATGAAACATGAATATTAAAATTATCAAATGTAATCGCTTTGATAATATTTTGTAATCAATTGCTGGGGGGGAATGATTAAACCCAACATCTATTAATGTCGGGTTTAGTTGCTTAACTACTGACTTACTTCCTCAAGTACTTTACCCGTTGCGCCGCTTGGCAGAGTAATACGTAACTTATTTGAAAGAGTGGGGGCGATATCGTAGGGGGTAACCTCACGGTCAATACGTTGCCCTTTAATATCGTAACCAGCAAAAATAATCGGTACATGTGTATCATATCGCCACGGAGAACCATGTTTTGATGCGATCACTAAGCCCTCTAAGTCATTAATATATTTGCGTGGTGCAAAAACAATATATACGTCGCCAGAGCGTTGTGGGTGATGGTTATTAATAACCAATTGACCTGCTCGACTTTGCGGTACTCGGTTTGTTTCTATATTGCTGCTAGTGATCGCCATCTCTACGCCTTCTACTTTCATCACTTCTTCTGCAATCGCAGCTTGTACATCAGCAAGTACTAACTTTTTCTTCGCAATTAAGTCACGATTTAAGTAGATATAGGGATCTGAAAACAGTGTAATAGCATCTTCACCTAAATTAAACTGCTCTTTTAAACGTTTCTTAACGCCTAGCGTTAGCAAATTATCTGCATCAAAATAACCCGCTTCATGATAGCCAATCTCGTGTGCGTGCGGCGCTATTTCTGGTACACCATGATCTGCTGATAATACAATTAAGGTGTTTTCTAAGCCGACTTGTTGATCCAGGTGATTAAAAAAGTCTGCTAGCGTTTTATCTAATCGCAATAAATTATCTTCAGTTTCGAGGCCATTAGCACCAAACATATGTATCACGTAATCATTAGATGAAAAACTTACCGCTAAAAAGTCGGTATGTTTGCCTTTGCCTAATTGCTCTTCTACCATCAGCTTTTTAGCAAAATCAGCTGTCAGTT
>Ga0316197_10001343_pt1 | contig 17580 bp, 3 predicted proteins | sample OudBiesiAoxic_MG_FD_204939 | JGI IMG/M metagenome (GOLD analysis project Ga0316197, IMG submission 204939) | Coastal sediment microbial communities from Oude Bieten Haven, Netherlands - site A oxic | ecosystem: Environmental > Aquatic > Marine > Coastal > Sediment | place: Netherlands... | reverse complement strand
CCGTTCACTCCGCAGACGGTACACCACATCAGATTTCCATTACGGTAAACGGTACTAACGATAAAGCCATTATTAGCGGTGCTAGTACTGGTCAAGTGACTGAAGAATCTCAATTACAAACCTCAGGTAAATTGATTGTCACGGATGTAGATTCTGGTGAAGAACACTTTTCGAATACCGATATTGTCGGTGCTTTAGGTACATTACACTTAACTGATTCAGGCTCTTGGACGTACGATTTAGACAATACTAATCCAACCGTACAAGCGTTAGGACAAGGTGAAAATACCACTGACATTATTACCGTTCACTCCGCAGACGGTACACCACATCAAATTACTATTACCGTAAATGGCACTAACGATAAAGCTGTCATAGCAGGTACTTCAACAGCGAGTTTAACTGAAGATAAAGACGTTCAAGCAGGACAATTACGTGTTGATGGCGCTCTTAATGTTACCGATGTAGATAATGGTCAGGCACAATTCCAGAGTGAATCACTACAAGGTCAATTTGGTAGTTTATCCATCAACAACCAAGGTCATTGGACATACATCGCCGATAATTCACAGCCAACTATTCAAGGCTTAAAAACAGGTGAGTCGATCACCGATACGGTATTGGTACATTCTGTTGATGGCACGTCACAACAAGTGACTGTCACCATCAACGGCACTGATGACAAAGCCATTATCGGCGGTGTTGATACTGGCGATATTACTGAAAATTCAGCGGGCATCAATATGTCGCCGGATCACGCACATTCTGGCATGGCCACCTTAGGTCAATCGGTATTATATGCTTCTGGGCAACTAAATATATTTGATCCAGATAAAGACGAATCTGCATTTGGCGGGCAAAGTTCAAGCGGATATAACTACCATGGTAGCTATGGCGATCTCATTCTAAACAAAGATGGAAGTTGGAATTACCATGCCGATCTAGGTCATGTTAGCCACATCGGCGGCCGACCAACCACTCGCGGTACAGCCATTGATAAACTTGGCGAGGGACAAAGCCTTACCGACACGATCACAATTCATTCTAAAGATGGCACCACCCATGACATAGTTATTACCATTCATGGTAGTAATGACCGCCCTTATTGTTCTTCAGAAGTGCAACTTAATTCAGGAAAAGAAGATATAGCACAAACGCTAACCACTTCAGATTTACTTGCTAATACGGTTGATGTGGACGCGAATGATGCCGGTAAACTCAGTATTGAAAACTTAGTCGCCGATCATGGTTCCCTTTTAGATAATAAAGATGGCACATTTACCTTTACACCAGAGAAAGACTACAACGGCCAAGTACATTTTAATTATGATGTTAAAGATGCCCATGGTGGCATAACACATACTGGTGCAAGCACTACTCTGGCAGCTGTCGGAGATGCTGCAATCATAAGTGGTGTAGATACAGGTAGTGTCACTGAAAACACCGCTGGCAAAGATATGTCACCAGATCAGGCTCATGCAGGTATGAGTCATTTAACGGGGGCAATGCTGTACGCTGATGGCAAGTTGAGCATCTCTGACCCAGATACAGGGGAAAATAAATTTGATACCAACCAAGGTGGTGCTCAAGGCTACACCTATCATGGCAGTTATGGCCGACTTATATTAAACGCGGATGGCGGATGGCACTATAACGTTAATGCAGGCAGTCAACACAATGGGCCGATGCCAGGTACTGCAGGGACAGCTATTGATAAATTAGGAGATGGCGACTCACTGACAGATACCATTACGGTTCGTGCTATAGATGGCACAACACATGATATTGTCATCACTATTCATGGCAGTAATGACCGCCCTTACTGCTCTTCTGAAGTAACACTTAACGCTGGAACAGAAGATAAGCAAATAATCCTAACAGCTTCAGATTTACTGGCTAACACTGTTGATGTCGATGCCAATGATGCAGGTAAGCTCAGCATTGAGAATTTGCATGTTGATCACGGTTCTATAAGTGCCAATACAGATGGCAGTTTTACCTTTTCTCCTGCGAAAGATTATAACGGTGCGGTGCATTTTACCTACGATGTTAAAGATGGCCATGGTGGTGTTACCCATACAGGCGCAAGCACCAGTCTCTCTGCGGTAAACGATACATCACAGCTTGACAGTCACTTAGCTGTCGGTGAAATAACCGAAGATAATACATCCCGCCCTATGTCTAATGATCTCAAATCCCAATGGACAAATCTTGATACAATAGATGTTGATAGCAGCGCAGAAGCTAACATTGTTCAAATTGAAATCAATGGTGTTGTGCATCAGGTTCCCTCTGATTTCGCAATGAACCTGCAAGGTAATCACGGCGCTTTTGTGACTACTCACAGCACCGATGGGCATAATAAATGGCACTATGTGGCAGATAATAGCCATAATGAAATTCAAGGTTTAAAAGATGGGCAAAGCCTTACTGATTCAATGACTTTGATCACCGCCGATGGCACTCGAATTCCTATTACAGCGACCATCAGAGGGGTTGATGATCAGGTCGTTATTGATACGCCAGCTTCAACTGTTGCATCGCTAGGTACAGTGGTCGAAGATAGCACAACATCGGTTACAGGTATGCTACTGGCGCATGACTCCGACACCGATGACACGGTTCATTTTCAAGCTCAAGCTACCACGGGTGCCTACGGTACATTAACGGTTAATAAAGATGGTAGCTGGCATTATGATTTAGACCACGCTAAAGCAAACAGCTTAGGCGCCAGCGATACTAAAGCCGAAGGTTTTGATGTTGTTGCGATTTCTAGTGATGGTTCAACAGCAACGCAGCACATCGAAGTGATAGTGCAAGGTAGCGATGATTTAGCAGTCATTACAGGGACACATACCGCAGCTGTTTCAGAGGGTGATATCGGCGATAATGTCACTGCTACAGGCACATTATCGATCACGGATGTCGATACTGGTGACACGCCAAGTTTTCCAGATATTGCCTCAATAGCGACAACCTATGGCCATATCACCATGCACAATGGACAATGGACTTACAACTTAGATGAAAGCAAGGTACAGCAATTAGATCCCGATGAAGCAGCGGTGATCGATCATCATACCTTCACCGCAAGTGATGGCAGTAAGCAAACCGTGGATATCACCATTAGTGGTACTAATGACAAACCTGTTATTGAATCGGCTCATGCTGCTCCCGCCGGCGCTTCCATTACGCTTAAACTGCAAGATGTTGCCATTATCGACAGCCCGACGGGCGCCAATATTGATGTTGCGCCAAGTAATGCAGAAAATGCACAACGTTGGGGAACCGATCAAGTTGGTGTCGCCTCAGGTGTTAAATTAGTTGGTCTATATAAACCTGGTTCAGATCATAATTGGATCACACACCCTGCAACCACCTCCACAGGCCATAGTGGTGCAGGTGGTTATAACCGAGTTGATAGCCATGACTGGTGGCAAAACAACGGCATACCTGACACTGTGAATACAGGCTCTGGTGGGGCGAGTGGTCATGGTAATGCATGGACGGGTGGTATTGCAGTATTTGAAGACAGTGCCGGACATCAAACCATCGGCATAATTAATCGTGTTTGTAGTGGCAGTGGTAGCGAAGTCGATTATTTGTATTACCATACCTATCAACACCTTCAAGTCGGAAGCGCACAATTTAGTGGCAGCGCAACCGCGGGTGAAACGATTAATGTCATGGATGGTAACAGCAAGATTGCCAGTGTTGTTGCTGATAGCAATGGCCATTGGGAGGTCGCGGCTAACAATCTTAGTGATGGCCAGCACACCCTGCATATTGAAAATGGCGCAGGCCAACATTCTGCAGAAATGGTTTTGCAGGTCGCAGGCCATTCTGTGCAAAATATCACGCCTGCAGGCCTCACGCCTGAACTCAAGGAAGATTCAGCACAAACTACCATTGATGGAGAGCTCAGATCCACTGATGTTGATCATGGTGATACAGCCTCAATCATTGCACAAAGCAATCATACGACTAAATATGGGCATTTCTCTATCGATGCGAATGGTCAATATCATTACACGGTTGATAATAGCAATCAGGATGTCAATCATCTGGGGGTGCATCAAACATTAACTGAAGTTATCCCAGTGACATCGACATCGACTGATGGTACTTCTGTCACCACAAACGTCACTATTACCATTCAGGGCTCGGTTGATCAGCCAATATTAAATGCCACGGCGCCCGATGCGCAGCAAGGTACTTCTATGGCGTTAAACCTTAATGTCGCCGCCTCAGACACAGGCGGAGACCATGAGGATCTATTAATTAAAATCAGTGGCTTACCTGATGCTGCAACATTGAATCATGGTACCCACGATACCATTGCAAAATTGTGGACATTACACCAGTCAGATCTCGCTGGGCTTGAGCTCAATCTTCATGATGGCAGTTTCCATGGCGATCTGCATTTTAACGTAACCGCAACAGCATCAGCGGGTGGAGAGTCCGAATCTATCACAAAAGCTGTCACCCTCTTTGTCAATGCGCCACCCGAAGTTGCGAGTGCAGTTACAGGCAGTAAAACGGAAGACTCAGGCATGGGAGCTATTGACTTACTTGCAGGTGCTACTGATGCAGATACCAGCGATACATTAAGTCTTGACAAAATCACGTATCAACTTGCAGGGCAGGCAAAAACAACCACAATTCCTTCTTACCTCACTATGGGCAAAGATGGACACACCCTCGTTATCAATACCAATGCTCCGGCCTTCCAGCATCTTGCAACCGGTGATACCCAAACTATTACCATGAGTTATAACGTCAAGGATACTCACGGTGGCAGCATACAACAAACAGCAACAGTCACCATAACGGGTACCAACGACAGTGCCGTTATTAGTGGTCAAGCAACGGGTAGCGTGATTGAAGATAATCCGGCAACGGCTTCAGGCACACTGACAATTAGCGATTCCGATGATAACCAATCCAGTTTTAATGTCGCAACGGTGACAGGCACTTACGGTACGTTAACGATTGGTGCACATGGCGTTTGGCAATATAGCTTAAGCACCTCTGGTGCATCAGGTGACAAAGTACAAGCACTGCCTGATGGTCAGAAAGTCACGGATACACTGCAAGTTCAGTCGGTGGATGGCACGGTTCATAACATTAGTATTGGCGTGACAGGCGCGAATGATCAACCAACGGTTACGGTTCAAGCCTTAAATGCAACCGAAGACAGTGATTTCCAATTTACCCTCAGTAATTTTGGTTTTACTGACACCGATACAGGCGATAGCTTAGATCATATCACTCTCACCGCATTACCAGACGCGACGCAGGGTGAGTTGCTGCTTAATGGTGTGGCCGTGAGTGTAAACCAACAAATCGCGAATGCTGATATTGCGCAGCTAACCTTTAAACCCGTTGCTAATTTTAATGGCGATGTACACCTCAGTTATAGTGTTAATGATGGCCATAACGATTCTGCACCAGCAACAACCACGTTAGCTGTAGCGAATGTTAATGACCTGCCAACAGTGGTCGCAACTACACAAAGTACCCTTGAAGACACCGATATTGTCATCACTCAAGCGCAGTTACTTAGTGGCTCTGCAGATGCTAATCTAAGTGATGTGCTCAATATTAATAGTGTTAGCGTTAATGGCGGGCACGGTACAGTAACCGACAATGGCAACGGTACTTGGACACTACACCCAGACACCAACTTTAAAGGCGATATTACACTTAACTATCACGTAAACGACGGCACGGTAAATGTTGATAATCATATGACAGTAAGAGTAAGCACTGTCACCGACCAAGCAAACATCGGCTTAGTGACAACCGTTCAACAGGAAATCATTACAACCGGCACTGCTGGTCGTATTCAAATAGATAACATACAAGCCGCTGCACCATTAACAGAAATGACATTAGAGATGACGGTGATTGGTAAAGCGGTTGCCGACACAGGCGGAGGTACCGGTCCTGTTGTGGTTAATATGGGGCAAGGTGTACATGCCAACACGCTTAGTTTGTGGAACCCAGGAAATATGAAAATTGGCGGTGCAGGTAATATCGCCACTGGCATTAATCTCAGCGATGGCGGTAGTCACCGTGTCACTTTAACATGGGATTCAACCTCTGGTGATCTAAAGGTTTTTGATAATGGAGCGCTGGCAGCCACGGCACATAATTTCCACAAAGGGGGCACCCTACCTGCCGATATGTTCATGGTATTAGGGAGCAAAGCAAATGGTGGTATTGCTAACCCATCATGGCATACAGGAGAACATTACGAAGGCAGTATATTCAATACCGCTATTGCATCTCACGCCCTTACGCCTGCACAAGTTGCACTTGGGCCGTTAGCATCACAACTTAATGTTCATACAGGTTTATTGGCCGATGTACGAAGTATTGCTGGCAGCATTCAAGATACAACCGGCACGCACACCTTGGCAGAAAACGGTGTTGGCCATGAAATGCACACTGTCGACACCAAGGTAGGTACGCCACCTGCAGGCAGTTTAGTTAACTTACACCCCACTGTTACCTCACCTGATGGTGACGACAAAATCACTGACATTACGATTAATGGTTTGGTAAAAGGTGCCGTGATTTCCGATGGCGTTCATACTCATACCATGACCGGTATTCACGATACCATCAGTATAAAAGACTGGGATATGTCACACCTAAAAACTCAGCTTCCACCTGCGGTTACCCGTAATATGAATATTGGTATTACTGCAACAACGTTAGGACCTGACGGCCAAGTAGCTGTGGTAACAGAATACACGGGGCTTAAACTCGACCCAACGCGCCCTATTCCTAATGCTATTATTGGAGGGGATGATACCAACGAAGTTACCGAAGACCTGAATGAGACAGCCGGTTTTATCACATCCAATGAACATATTCTTACCATTCAAGATACTGACGCGGGGGATAATCATTTTCTCGCAAGTGGAGAAAAAGTTGGTTCTACCGTTGCATCTGGTGCATGGGTAGCAGGCGACCATGGCCTAGGAGAGTTCAAGCTTGATGCTAACGGGCATTGGTTATATCGCGCAAGTAACAGCAAAACAGAGATACAAGAATTAAAAACGGGAGACACATTAAGCGAAACATTAACCGTTTACAGTACAGATGGCACGCCTCATGAATTATCGGCCACGATCAAAGGTACCGATGATATTCCTACGATTACGCCTCAATCATTAAGCGAAGCAGAAGACACATCACACACCTTCAGCGCCAGTGAATTTGGTTTTGCCGATGTCGATAAAGGTGATACTTTGGCACATATCATGGTCACAGCTCTGCCTGATGTTTCGCAAGGTCAATTGCTTTTAAACGGCGTTGCAGTCACGGCTAATCAAAATATTGATGCGGCTGATATTCCACACTTAGTCTTTGTTCCTACAAAAGATTTCAATGGTGATGCCACATTTAACTATACCGTGAGTGATGGCAGTAATAACTCGGCCGCAGGCACAGCTACCTTAACTATATCTGCCGTTAATGACGCCCCTATCATGGTTGCCTCAACCGCTGAACATACTGCTGAAGAAGACAGACAGATTACAGGCTCCATCACCGCAACCGATGTCGATACAGGAGACTCTTTAACGTTTACCACCACCGCTACGGTTGCAGGTTTTGCATTAAAATCTGACGGCAGTTATACCTTCGACCCAAGCGATGCAAGCTACAACACCATGGCGAAAGGCGATAGCAAAGTATTAACTATTCCTGTGACGGTAAGCGATGGCCACGGCGGTACAGCCGTACAAAACTTAGTGATTAACTTAGCCGGCACTAACGATGCACCCACCGTTAGCGTAGCGAGCTTAAGCGGCACCGAAGACACAAACTATACATTCACAGCAGCTAACTTTGGCTTCACCGATGTTGATGCCACCGACGCTCTAGACCACGTAACAATTACTAGTCTACCTAGTGCAACGGAAGGTCAATTACTATTAAACGGTGTAGCAGTTACTGCAAACCAGCAAATTGCTAATGCCGACATTGCGAAACTTGTATTCACACCTGTAGCGAACTTTAACGGTGATGTGCACTTTAACTATACCGTTAGCGATGGCACCGCTGACTCTGCCTCAGCTCAGGCCACAATTGCAGTTAGTAGTGTGGTAGATGCAGCCAGCATATCCACTAGCGCCGCTCCATCTGGCGACGAAGACACCGCTATCGCGTTAAACCTAAACGTCAGCGAGCAAGGTGACACACTTGACCATGTCACCATTACCGGCTTTCCTACGGGCTCCGTGTTTTCCGCAGGCCATACCGATGGCAACACTGGCTGGGTGGTAGAAAAAGCCGACGTGGCAGCTCTAAAAATCACACCGCCGCTGAACCATGAGGCCGACCTTGCCTTACACGTGGTAGCCACTACTACCGATGGCAGCACTACCGCCGATAGTGGCACCTTTGACTTAGCTGTCACAGTGAATGCAATTAACGATGCAGCATCGTTTGCTGGTACAGACTCAGGTAGCGTGACCGAAGATAAGACCAACACGGGGGCGCATACAGTGCAAGGCAACCTAGTGGTTATTGACCCGGATTCGGGTCAAGATAGCTTCACGACTAAATACGATTGTGTATCAGACCCATTCAATCTCTCAGGAAATGGATTTGGTATATCTTCGACGGGCAGCTGGATGTATGATGCGTTAGACAATACCGTTGCCATGCAATCTCTGGCCGAAGGTCAAACCGTTCAAGTACAATATAGAGTCTATACCGAAGGTGGTGATAGCCACCTTATTTGCATCGATGTACACGGCACAAACGATGCACCAACGTTACTAGCGACCGGTTTTGCTCATACTGATGGTAGAGTCGCACCAATTGTTGCGACTGAAGATCAAGCGATTGATATACCGTTATCGAAATTTTTACTCTTGACCAAAGATGTAGACCAAGGTGCCGTGCTCCATATATCCAATCTAACGACTGATCATGGTAGTGCAACCATTAGTAGTGATGGCCAAACGATTCACTACACACCAGAACTTAATTACCACGGTAATGTTACCTTTCAATACAATGCAGTGGATGAACACGGTGGCCAAGTACATACCGGAGTAATCATGCCGGTGAATGCCGTTAACGATATTCCCACTATTGCTACAGCCAATTTAAACGGCACTGAAGATATAGAATATCAGTTTACAGCAGCGAACTTTGGCTTTAAGGATGTAGATACTGGCGACAGTCTTGATCACGTCACCATTACCACGCTACCGCAGGCAAGCGAAGGGCAGCTGCTCCTGAACGGTGTTACCGTAGCCGCGAACCAAGACATTAGCGCTGCAGATATTCCTCATTTAACATTTAAACCAGCCGCGAACTTTAATGGCGACGTTCAATTTGGTTACAGCGTTAACGATGGTCATGCGGACTCTGCGACAGCACAAGTCAACTTGCATATTGACAACGTGGTTGATACACCGACACTGAGCATAAGTGATACAACAGGTATTGAAGATCACGCTATTGCATTAACACTCACCGGCACCGCAAAAACGGATGATCATATTGCTGAGTATGTGATAACAGGCGTACCGAAAGGTGCTCAGTTATCAGCAGGCCATAATGATGGCAGTGGCCAATGGACAGTCAGTGCGGCACAAGCCGCGGGATTAACCATCACCCCAGCCAGCAATTTTTCGGGGGATATGCAGTTACAGGTAACAGCAACCACAAGCGATGGCTCGCACACGGCAGATAGCAGTACGCAAGCATTAACAGTGCACGTCTCGCCTGATGCGGATATGCCTGTTATCAATGCGTTTGATGTTAATGGTACATCGAGTATTGCCACAGCTGCAGGACCGGCTTCACTGTCGCAGGTGATCACCATGACTCAAGATATGGTTGATGCAATTCAAGCACAATTTAGTGACCATAGCATAACGGGAGACTTACAACGTGGTTACTTAGTGCTTGAGCATGCAACTTGGAATGATGTTGAAAGCTTAACTGTTGGTGGAACTTCGGTTGATATGAGGTTCTTTGCCGCATTCGGTATCGATAAAAGAGACCCCCATATACATCACGTGGTGGGGCCTGAACACGTAGGTCCTATGAGTTTAATACCGTTTTATAATTTAAAGGTAGGTGACCAAATTGAGTTAACCTTTCAGTCGGGAGTAGATCCAACTACCAATTTGTCAGTTTTACAGCTCAATGATACTAGCGCTAACCATCTTAGCACGGGAAGCAAATCTGTCGATTTTTCTCATTTACAAAATCCTGTATCATTTTTCGATTCACTGCAAGCACCCGCTCATATGCCAACTGCACTAACCCTTCATGAAGATGGAGATATTAATCTCAGTGTTGATGTCGGCTCACCTGATAGCTCTGAAACACTGGAAGTACGTGTTGAAGGACTTCCAGTTGGTGCCATGCTCAATCATGGTACTCTGCAAAGTGATGGCTCGTGGTTAGTTTCCTCAGGTGACGCTAACGCACTAGTCGCATCAATGCCATTGAATTACCACGGAGGTTTAGACGTATCAGTCACCGCTATCAGTCATGATGGAACAAGTACGACAGAATCTGCGCCGATGATAAGGCACATTGATGTGGCCTCCGTCACCGACCAAGCGAGTTTGACGACGGGAGATTTAACCGTCGATGAGCACCAAACCACTTGGCAAGACTTACCTGTCAATGCGTTAGAGGGAGATTCACAAGATCCCATTAGCGCAGTCACTATTTCTAATTTATCACCGTTGTTTGAACTGCGCCTTGCGCCGGGTACCAGTGGCAACTCGCCAGTGCACAACGCAGACGGTACATGGAGCATTGACCCGCAGACAGTAAGTCACCTTCAGGTACATACCGACGACCACGATGGTGCTCAGTCAGTTTACCAAGTATCAGTGACAACGACGGGCCCAGATGGTGTGAAAGCAGAGATTATTCACTCCGGCCATGTCACCTATAATGCCGTGATTGACAGTAGTGTCACCCTTGAAAGTGGCTTATCTGGTACGCAAAGTAGTGACGTATTTGGGCAAGTGACTACCGTGGATATTAGTGCTTCGGGTACACTTCAACATATTGGTGAGTTACTTAACTTTCAAGAAAATGATAGCGATGAAACTACCATGCTATATGTGCGTGTAGCTGATGGCATTCATATTTATCGTCCGAGCGGAACAGCAACTTATCCTATTTCTGATGATATGCGTACCGATTCAAATGGTATAACAGCCGATCGTGACCCAGGTTTTACCACCTTCCTTGTGCCAGCTTCAGAGATAGGTCAGGCAAGCATTATGAATTCAGGGACAGCAATAACGGGAGCGGATATTAGAGTACGTGTTTACAGTGAAGAGGGGACAGGCGTTACAGGTGCAAGATCAACAGAAACGTTCCATTTTACAGGCGCTTCAGTTTCACCTATAGGATCTCATGGTGCTTCAGGAACAGCTGGACCATCAATGACACCTCACTCTGGTCCTGATGGTAGCGGGGGAACAACGTCAGGAGCTCAAGGTGCTGTTGATAATCCCCAAAAAATAGTGGATGAACATATTGCATCTCATGGTGCAACTATCAATGGTTCAATGACAAGTAAAAGCGCAAGTACAATTACAGAAGATGCTGCGAAGGATACCTTAGCTGGTCACTTGAATTTAGTCGATGCCGATCATGGTGAAGATCAGTTCACACCAGATCCACACATTGCAGGAACTTATGGTCATTTAGAATTAACAGCCACTGGATATTGGGTATATCACCTTGATAATAGTTTGGCGGCTACAAATTCATTAAGCTCTGCGCATGGTGGAACAGAAACCTTTACAATACATTCACCAGATAATACAGCTTCGCATACAATAACAATTAATGTGAATGGGGTTGATGATCCATTAACTGCTGTTACGTCACCAGCCTCACCACCGCCAGTACAACATGATGAACCTGACTTTAGTGCTGATACGAGTGAAGATATCTCTGTCACCTTTGATGATGTTGGTCTCGTTGTCCTCGATAGCCAACATCAAGCAGTAAATGATCACCCTGTTACTGGCGCCGCTGCTTATCTTGATGCATTAGGCATTACACCTGTAGCACCTTTAGCGGATGTACCTGAACATCAATTACCTGCAGATATGGATATTGTGATGGCAGAAGCGGATCATGTTGCATTAGGCCATGATGATGTTTCACATCTGGACTTATCGGATGCATTAGAACAGCAAGGCCATGAGCATGATCACAACCAACAGGATAACGATGAGTCACAACACCATCTTCAAGTGGATGACTTACCTGATATAGACCCCAATAGTTAGCTTACAACGGTAATCACTAAAACCAAAAAAGGAACGCTAAATCGCGTTCCTTTTTTATGTTGGCGGGTTTTTAAATTAACTTATAAAAACAGACTAACGTTCACCAAAGGCCACACTGACATTGGTATAAATCGGCTTCCATAAATATTGGAACACTGATTTTTCACCCGTTGTAATATCAACTTCGCCTGTCATACCCGGTAAAATAGAGAATTTTTCAGGATTATCATGGAAATACGCTTTTTCGACCGAGACAACAACATCATAAAAAATATTACCTTTTTGGTCTTGAGAGGTGGTCGGGGAGATACTTTTAACGGTGCCTTTTAATGCGCCAAAACGACTGTAATCAAAGGCATCCACTTTTACACGAGCTGATTGACCAACACTCACGAAACCGATATCACGTGGCGACAACTGCGCTTTAAAGTCAGCTTTGCCGCCAATAGGTACAATCTCCGCTACGGTGCCGCCCGGTGGAATAACAGCCCCAATTCGAGTGCTAGGTAAGCTTTGTACTAAGCCTTGTACAGGTGAAACCAATACCGTATTACTCAATTTAGCTTTTCCAGAGCTAACTCGTGATTTTAATGCAGAAAGATCAGATACTGCTTTAGAGCGTTGATCACTGACTTCCACTTTTGCTTCTGCTAATAACTGTTCAATTTTTTGCTCATTGCTGTCCGCTTGTTTTAACAACACCGCTTTTTTACCTAACGTTTCCTGATACTGCTGCTCGATAGAGGCTAACTTCTGTTGCATTTCTAATACTCTCAGCTTAGAAGTATTACCGGCTTTTTGACCTTTTTGTAAAATTATCAACTCTTGTTGTGTCGCTGATAATTGTCTTTTATTGGCAGGTAATGATTTTTCAATACTGTTTAGTTGCTCAGTTATTTCTGCACTATTTTTTTCTAAAACAATGCGTCTTTGAAAATACAGCGCTTTTTGTGCATTTAACTGTGCCAATTGTTGACGGGCTATTTCTGGATACTTGATTTCAAACTCTGAAAAATTGGGTTCACGCTCTTCAATTAATGCATTCATTCTTTCTATACTTGCTACTAAGGTAATGCGTTGAGAATCTAACTCTTCTAATGCGGCCTCTTGAAAGGTGGCATCAAACTCAACCAAAGGTTGATTCAGTTCAACTAACTGCCCTTTTTTCACTAAAATAGATTTTAATTTACCACCAATATCACTTTGTACTATTTGTCGTTCTCCTTCTGGGATAACAGCTCCTTTAGACTTAGCGATTTCATCAACTTGTGTAAATACCGACCAAACAGAAAACGCCAAAACACAACCAGCAACAGCCCATGTCGCTGTCATCAAAGTGTTACGAGTTGCTTGTGACTCAACAATATCACCATACATTCGACTATCCATTTGTTACCTCTTTTTGTATTTTTTGTGATTGCATTTCTGGGGTTATTTTTTTCTCAGGAGCTTGAGTCGCTTCTTCTTGCTCAAGGGGCCCTGCATATACTACAGCGCCCTCTTCTAAGACCACCACTTTATCCGCCAATTTAATCAATTCAGGATCATGTGACGTATAAATCATTGTCGCAATACCCCGTTTTTCCTGTATAAAATCAGAAAAAGCTTCCTTGCTCCTCGGATGACTATCTGGCACAGGATTATCCAATAAATAGAGAGGGTAATCGTGTACCACCGCTTTACTATTGATGACAATTTGTGCACTCAACGTCGTTTGTAATTCGAGTAGACTACCCGCCTGTAACTCACTTAACTGGCTATCTAATCCCTCTGATAAACTATTAAACCATGACGTCCCATTAACCCGATTAATCGCGTCGATCATCGTTTGATCACTAATATCTCGTCCATCAGATAACCACTCTCTCAGTGATAACATCATCAACTCAGGTTGAGCAGAACGGATAAAGCACCAGTGACGGTATAACTGCGGATCATACTGGGTAAGGTTAACGCCGTTTAACTGCACTAAACCATTTTGTGGTGCAATCAAGCCACCAATCACTTCCAGCAATGTCGTTTTACCACAACCAGAAGGTCCAACTAAGGCTACAATTTCTCCTGGTTGTACATCAAAACTAATCCCACTTAATGCCGGTTTAGGTTGTTTTGCATAACGCAATGTCAATTGGTCTAACACGAGACTGGGCGCTTGTTGTTTTAGCGGGTGATGTTGATAAGTAAAGCTACGTTCAGAGGGTTGCACCATAATACGATTTATTTGCAATTTTGATTGTGTAAAAGACTGTAAACGCATCGCACTATTTGCCAGCATTTGAACAGGCCCAGTCACCTTGGAGATCAACATCATGGCAGCAATCATTCCACCCGATGTCATTACATTTTCAAAAATAAGATCAATACCGAGCCCCATTACAGCAAGTGTTGAACCCACATTAATTAAATAATAAATGGAGGTATAACGACCTTGTATCACCGTTTGTGAAAAACCAGATTTAGCCGCTAGGTGATTCGCTTTTTCGAAACGTTGCATCCAATATTTAAGCATGCCAGAACTTCGCATGAAACCTAGTTTAGCAGTTAATTCATTGATCATGTTTTGACGGTTAGTACCTGCAACAGAAGATTGTACGACACGCTTAGAACTAACTTTCATATAACGCATCACCACAACAACGTACAGCAATATAGCTAAAATAGGCACCGCGACAATATAACCACCTAAAAACCCCATCGCGAGAATAAATAAAAGGACAAAAGGAACGTCAAACAACGCATTACCAAGCGGTCCCGACAATACACCAGATAATCTTTCAGCTAAATGAGTCTGACTATTTTGGCTAGTGGTGGTGTTTTGTTGATTAACAGTGTAATTGTTACTAAGTAACTTCAGCACAATGGCTTGAGATATTTCCCGGCTAAGACGATTGGACACAATCGTAAATACTTTACTGCGCATAATGCGAAGTAATCCCAACATGAAAAATAACAAAGCAGCACCAATCGCAATGCCTTGTAACTCATGTACTGCATCCCCACCGATCACATGGTCATAAATAGACATAGTAATGAAAGGAATGGATAGCGCGAACATATTACTGATAAAACTAATCAGCAATAGTCTTGGAAAAAGTGGCCTAAATGCATGGAGACGTTCACCAACCCAATCAACTGAAGGCTTTTCAAGTGGTGTATTTTCAATCTGTACATAAAACCTTACAGTACTTAGTAACGCTTGCTCATCTTGTGCTTTAAAAACGCCAGACTCGCAATGACCCAAGGTTATATCGGTCTCACTAGTAACAGCGAGAATCCACTTATATTTACTTTTATCTGTTTGTTTTAAATCCGGTACTAACACATAGGGTAATTGGATACGGTCAAATAACGCGAATAAGTCTTCTAAGTTATTTAAACCATTTTCTTCACTCCATTGCTTGGCAAAGTATTGAATATTCGCGTTGAGTTCAAGCTTAGCAAGTATATCTAAACTGACAGTTTCTAATTTTTTCATATTGCCACACTCGCCGTTTGTTCGTTTACTTGAATCGTTTTCGTTGCGAGAGCAACTAATTGCGGATGGTAACTCACGATCAAAATAGTTCGCCCGAGCGCAGCTTCCCTCTGCAGAGTTGTTACCAGCTTATTAATACTGTCCATATCAAGTGAAGCATCTGGTCTATCTAGCATCACAATGGGTAATTGCCTTGCAAACTGTGTCACTAGCGCAATTCGTTTGATGCTTCCCATACTAAAAGGAGATGAAGCAGAGTGGCCAATTTTAGTTTCTAACCCTTCAGAAAGTTTAGTGATAACGCTATCAAGTCCAAACTGTTGTGCATAATCAATAGCCCGCGTAGTATTATCGACATTAAATCCACATAAATTATCTAAGATAGATCCTGCAATAAGCTGGCCTTTTGCAGGGCAAAATGCAGTCGAAGCACTCAACGTAACAGCAGATATAGTTTCCTTATCAACCTCAACGCTACCCGATGTAAAGCTATCTACACCTGCAAGGCTTGAAAGCATATTACTGTCGGCATGTATTTGCTCACTTTGAATGAGAACAATGTCACCTCGAAAGATTTCTGCATTTAAGGCGTAACTCTTGTGATAGTGAGTCTTTTTTATGTCGGAGAGTGTCATTCGATTAAAAGCATCAGAAAAGGGTAATGGGGTTTGCACAGATTCTAGCTGATTAAGTGTCTCTATCGCATGTTTAGCCGCATGTATCGTATTCAGTTTTATACGGATTCCCATCAGAGCACTCAAAGGTGCAACAGCACGGCCCGACAAAATGGAACAGGCGGCAAGCCCCCCTGTTGTAAGCTCTCCGCTTAGTACCCACAAACTCCCTATAATAACAAGAATAACCGAGGTGGCTAAGGCAGCAAGCTGAATACATTCCTGCGCAAATGCATTTTTTTGTTCTTCGACTGTTTTGCTCGCATAACGTTGATGATTCTGTACTTTAAATTGTTGATAAATACGTGATTCTATGGCTTGGCGTTTAATGCCTTGTAGGGTACTTATCAGTCCACCTAAAAATGCCCGACGTTGTAAATCATCTTTAGCGGCTTGTTCGCTAACACGCTTTACTTTAAAAGAAGTGAATAACACTACCATTAAAGTTATTAACCAAACCACTAGGGGCACCAATACTAAGACCCCGCCAATGTAATATACCAATCCAAGAAAAATAATAGCAAAGGGTAAATCAATAAACCCGGCCACGACACCACCCGAATACCACTCTTTTACTTTACCAACAGAATTCAAACCTTCTTGCACACTGCCGACACTAACGGTTCGTAATTGCTGAGGAGAAACGGTACGTAATTTTTGCAACAGTGTTTTATAAGTTATTTGCTCTGTATTGCTAGCGGCCGCCGCTAATAACCAAGCACGAACAAACCTTAAAAAAGCTTCCATAACAACCGCTAGAAAAGCACCAGATATTAATAACGTAGCTGTACCGTAGCTTTGATTTGGTAAGATACGATCATAAATTTGTAATACCGTTAACGGCACTGCGAGAGAAAGAATATTGATAAGTAATGAAGGGAGTAAAACCCGGGTAAATAATGGTGATTTTTTGACTTCCAGACTGCGCATATAAAATCCTTTATATATTTAACTAAATTTTGATCTATATTAATGACAAATGCAAATGTTAAAAATTTACCTGATTACCACCGAGACTCAGCTAGCTTAAGCAACCGCTCTGGCATCGGTGCAGTTTGAATACTTGAGTAAATAAGCTGATCAAGCATCTTTTCAAGATTGAAGCGCCTATTGAACTTAAAACAAA
>Ga0316197_10001342_pt1 | contig 17592 bp, 15 predicted proteins | sample OudBiesiAoxic_MG_FD_204939 | JGI IMG/M metagenome (GOLD analysis project Ga0316197, IMG submission 204939) | Coastal sediment microbial communities from Oude Bieten Haven, Netherlands - site A oxic | ecosystem: Environmental > Aquatic > Marine > Coastal > Sediment | place: Netherlands... | reverse complement strand
GGTGGATCTGGGTGGCATGACGATGACCGACGACCCGGAATCCCCTACGAAATTCACCTTCCCGGCGGGGACGATCTTGCCCGCGGCGGGGAGGCTGCTGGTGTTCGCCGACTCCGAGGTATCCGCCCCGGGGATTCATCTCGGTTTTGGACTCGGTCGTAATGGCGATGCGATCTACCTGATGGACGGTGCGACTGTGGTCGACAGCGTGAGTTTCGGCCTGCAGATCCCAGACTACTCGATCGGGCGCAGCGGTGCCGGGTTGAACACCTGGGCGCTGACGCAGGCGACGCCGGGTTTACCCAACGTCGTGCAAGCGCTCGGTGACCCGAACGGCCTCCGCATCAACGAGTGGCTCACCCAGCCAGAGATCGTGTTTGAGCGGGACTTCATCGAGATCTACAACCCGTCAGCCCAGCCAGTCGCGCTGGGGGCGATGGCGATCAGTGACGACCCCGCGGCGCGGCCGGCACGCTATCAGATGCCCGCGCTGAGTTTCATCCCTGCAGCCGGATTCAGCCTCTTCGAGGCGGTCGGAAACAACGCGAGCGGCGGGAACGCAAACGAGTTGCCGTTCAAGCTCGGATCGGATCAGGGTTGGTTGGCAATCTCCGGCGCGAATGGTGTGGAGATCGACGAGATCCACTACCTCTGCCACCGGCTTGATGTCTCCCAGGGGAGGGCGCCCGATGGCACCTCGCTCTACGCCGACTATGTCCTCCCGACCCCAGGCTACTCGAACTCGACGGACCTGGCCAACGAGTCGGCACTGGTCAGCGGCCTGCGCATCACCGAGCTAATGTACCACCCCACCGCATCCGGAGCTGAATTCCTCGAATTGCACAACATCGGCTCGCTGCCGCTCGAGTTGTCAGGAGTAGCGTTTACAGAGGGGATCCAGTTCTCATTCCCGCCGATGACCCTGCAGGCGGGTGAGTATGTCTTGGTCGTCGAGAACCAGGTCGCCTTCGAGGCAGCCTACGGGCAGGGTCACAACATCGCTGGCAGCTACTCGGGGAAGCTCTCGAATGGTGGCGAGCGCCTGAGGCTGGAGATCGTCGACCTCGGCGCGGGGATCCATGATTTCGAGTATTCGGACAACTGGTATCCGAGCACCGATGGGGTCGGTTTCGCGCTCGAGATCGCCGACGAGAGAGCCACCCCTGGGAGCTGGAGTTTGAAGCAGAGCTGGCGCGCTGGAGAGGCGATTGGAGGATCACCGGGGGGCTCGGGCAGCGGTGATCCCGCCGCCTACAACGACTGGGTGATCGCACAGTTTGGTGCGCCTGCAGCTGGTATCACCGGCATGTCGGACGACCCGGAGGGTGACGGCATCGCAAACCTGCTCGAGTTCGCGCTGTGTGGAGATCCAGGGAGCGGAGATCGCGGCGAACTGCTCGAACTCTCCACCGAGGGTGGCTTCCTGACCGTCAGCTACAGGCGTGCGATCGCCTCCATCGGCCTGCTCCAGCTAGTCCCTCAGGTCTCGTCGGACGGCGAAAACTGGATCTCAGGGGGGGGCGTCACCGTCCAGGAGCTGGTCGGGTCCGACGGCATCTGTGAGACGTGGCGGGTGCGCGATGCGACGCCCATCGGTGTTGGCAGCAGGAGGTTCTTGCGGATCCTCGTGATCTCTCCCGCTGGCTGATGAGGCGCTTCTGCTGTGGCATCGTGGCCTGGATCCTCGCGGTTCCAGTGACCCCCTGGGCCTGGTACCACGAGCGGCGTATCCTACGATCTGGGCGCGAGCTGGCTGCCGTCGAGCTGGCGGATGCCCGCCAGCTAGGTGTCTGTAGCCCCGAGCGCGTGCGCGTGCTGGCAGTCGACCGTGTGCCGAACCCCCTGGGTCCGCTGTTCCGGCTACTCTCGCGCAGCACGGGGATTGCCTGCTTCGACCCATCTGGACTGACATTGCGCTACGGGATCTTCGCGGTACCGCCGATGGACCGCGACCGGCGGCTGCTCACCCACGAGTTTGTCCACATCGTGCAATACCAACGGGCCGGCAGCCTCTGGGCCTTCCTCTGGCGCTACATCTACCAGTGCTTGGCCGACGGTTATGTCGGGGCCGAGTGGGAGCGCGAAGCCCGGGCGGGGAGCTCGCGCGTGGGTAACTAGCAATATCTGCGCACGGCTTGTCAAAGGGCGCGGAGTAGCTTATGGAGTCTCTGGCATGGTGGTGCCCTGACCATCCCGACCCCAGCCCCAATCCCGCATCCCTCCCTGTGAACGTCATCGCCCTCACGATTTTCATCAGTCTTGCCCTCGCCCTGCTGTTCATCGCCCTTTTTATAGGGGACCGCTTCAGCTCCCAGTCCGGGAGCTTGGAACAAGACTCCCTGCTGCCGCTCGACGGCGACGACGAGCCCGCTGCGGCCAGCCCATTACCCTACAAAGATGCAGACTGAAAAAGTAACCATTGAATTCGAGGACAAGACGGTAAGGCGATTTTTGATCGCGACCGTGGTGTGGGCAATCGTTGCAATGCTAGTCGGAGTGATCGTTGCCTCGCAGCTGAACTTCTGGCAGATGAACGGCAAGTTCCTCGAATGGCTCACCTTCGGGATGTTCAAGAACGAGGGTGTCGAATTTCTTACCTTCGGGCGCCTGCGCCCGCTGCACACCAACGCGGCGATCTTCGCCTTCGTCGGGAACATGATGTTTGCTGGGATCTACTATTCGACCCAGCGGCTGTGCAAGTGCCGCACCGCCTCTGACCGGCTGTCGAGCATCCACTTCTGGGGTTGGCAGCTGATCATCGTCGCGGCGGCGATCACCCTCCCGGCCGGTCTCACGCGTGGCAAGGAATACGCCGAGCTGATCTGGCCGATCAACCTCGCGGTCGCAGCCATCTGGGTCACCTTCGGGTACAATTTCTTCTGGACGCTCAAGAAGCGTAACGAGCCATCGCTCTACGTCGCCCTGTGGTTCTACATCGCGACGATCATCACGGTGGCGATGCTCTACATCGTCAACCACCTGCAGATCCCGACCTCGCTGACCCACGCCTACCCGGTGTTCGGGGGCGTGCAAGATGCCCTGGTGCAGTGGTGGTATGGACACAATGCGGTCGCCTTCTTCCTCACGACGCCGATTCTCGGCATCATGTATTACTTCCTGCCGAAGGCGGCGGGGCGGCCGGTGTATTCCTACCGGCTTTCGATCATCCACTTCTGGTCGCTCGTGTTCATCTACATCTGGGCGGGGCCGCACCACCTGCTCAACACCGCGCTACCGCAGTGGCTGCAGATGCTCGGGATGTTCTTCAGCCTGATGTTGTGGGCGCCGTCTTGGGGGGGCATGCTCAACGGGCTCCTGACGCTGCGTGGCGCCTGGGACAAGTTGCGCACCGATCCGGTGATCAAGTTTTTCGTCGTCGGGATCACCTTCTACGGGATGGCAACCTTCGAGGGGCCGCTGCTGGCGATCCGGGCGGTCAACTCGCTCTCGCACTACAGCGACTGGACGATCGGGCACGTGCACAGCGGCACTCTCGGTTGGAACGGCTTCATGGCTGCCGGCATGATCTACTGGCTGGCGCCGCGCCTGTGGGGCACCAAGCTCCACTCGATCCCCCTCGCCAACATGCATTTCTGGCTCGGGCTGATCGGTATCCTGCTCTACGTCTCCTCGATGTGGGTGTCGGGGATCATGCAGGGGCTGATGCTCAACGAGACGAAGGAGAGCGGCACGATGCTGGCGCAGTCCGAGTTCGTCGAAACCCTCAATGCGATCCGCCCGATGATGCTGATGCGCCTGCTAGGGGGAGCGCTCTATCTCGTGGGCTTCGTCCTGCTCGCCTACAATTTCTTCCGCACCGTGCGTTCGGGCAAACCGTCGGTCGAGACCCGGGAGGTCGCCCTGCTCAACAAGAACGAGGCAGATGTCGACCGGATGGGGCTGATCGAGACGCTGCGCACCGAGCCAGTCCTCTACACCTTGCTCGGCACGACGCTGCTGATCCTGTGGTTCTTCCTCCCTCCGTATGCGGATGCCGCCTCGCTGGTTGCAGCCATCGTGCTGGTGGTGATGGCGATCGCTGCATTCCGCCGCACCAAGGGTGGGTGGGGCAGCTGGTATGATAAGCTGCTGGAGAACTGGATGCCGTTCACCGTGCTCGCATTCGTCGCGGTGGCGATTGGCGGGGCGGTTCAGATCATCCCGACAGTCACCGTCAACAGCTCGAAGAACGTCGAGGAGCGCCTGCAGGTGCCATACACCCCGCTCGAACTAGCCGGGCGCGACATCTATGTCAGCGAGGGTTGCTACAACTGCCACTCGCAGATGATCCGCACCATGGTGCCGGACGTGCTGCGCTACGGGCGCGGCAAGGGCTACTCGCGGCTGGGCGAGTCGATCTACGATCACCCACACCAGTGGGGCTCGAAGCGCACTGGTCCCGACCTCGCTCGCGAGGGGGGCAAGCAGGCGAACATCTGGCACTACCGCCACCTGATCGACCCGCGCATCCAGGCCGGCTCGAACATGCCATCCTACCACTGGATGGAGAAGAAGGACACCGACTTGAAGACGCTGCCGAAGCGGATCGCCGTGCAGCGCATGCTCGGTGTGCCATACCCGGCGATGCGCGCGGACGAGATCAGGCAGAAGGCGCTCGACCAGGCGATGGAGATCTCGCAGGATCTGAAGAAGGAGGGTGCCTATGTGGCCCCCGAGAAGCAGATCATCGCAGTGATCGCCTACTTGCAGAAGCTCGGCACTTTTGAGGAACTCGATGGGGCGGGCCAGCCGGTGCCGCTGCCAGAAATGAGGCCCGGTGTTCCTGATGCCCACCGCGCAACCCCGGCGAGCCTCACGCCGTAATGTTATTACAAACAGGGAAACTGAATCATGTTTAAACGTATCTCATACGAGGAGTGGCATTCGACCGTGCCGATCATCGCCTTCGCCTTGACTTTCGCAGTCTTCATTTACTTCGTCGTGCGGGCGGTTCGCATGCAGCGTGATGAGGTGGTGCGCCTGGCGTCGCTGCCACTCGATCTCGATGATTCGAAAGGTGGGGAGGTGCAGGATGCCTGATACCAACCAGCAGCTTGAGCCCGGCGAAGTCCGCCTGCGCGATCACGTCTACGACGGGATCCAGGAATATGACCAGAAGCTGCCAAACTGGTGGCTCTGGACTTTCTACATCGCCATCATCATCTTCGTGCTCTACTGGTTCCTCTACTACCAGGCCGGTATGTTCAACACTGACGGCGAGCGCATCGACAAGGAGATGGCGCGCATCGACGAGATCCGTGCGCAGCAGCTCGAGGAGATGATGGGGGAACTCGATGACGAAGTCTTGTGGAAGATGAGCGCCAACACCCAGATCACGAATGAGGGGGCGGAGACGTTCAAGGTCAATTGTGCCAGTTGCCACGGGCCGGATCTCGGCGGTTCCAGTACCAGCAAGGCTTACATCGGCCTGCCGCTGAACGATCCGGAGTGGAAGTATGGTGGGCGCCCGATGGAGGTGCTGCAGACGGTCCTGCACGGATCGCCAGACAAGACCAAGGGGATGCAGGCCTGGGAGCCGATCATTGGTGGGAGCAAGGCCGCGAAGGTAGTCGCCTATGTTATGAGCTATCATGAGGCACCCGCTGGGGACGCGCCGCCGCCGGTTGCGGCTCCCGAAACTGAGGGGAGCAATTGAGCGCGGGAGCACCAGGGGCAAAGAAGCCGAATCTGACCTCGGTAACCACGATCAACGAGGATGGATCGCACTTCACGCTGCACCCTGCAGATGTCGGAGGGAGGTTCACTCTTGCGCGGCGGGTCGTTGCGCTGGTCATATTGGCGGTCTACGTGCTTCTGCCGTGGATCACCATCAACGGGCACCCGGCCGTGTTCCTCGATGTGGCGGAGCGGCGATTCCACCTCTTTGGCCTGACCTTCCTGGCGCGCGATCTCTGGCTCGGCTTCTTCCTCATCAGCGGGCTCGGATTCTCGCTGTTCTTCATCACCTCGCTGTTCGGGCGCCTTTGGTGTGGCTGGACATGCCCGTACACCCTCTTCCTCGAGCACGTCTACCGCCGCATCGAGCGCTGGATCGACGGCGATGCGACGGCGCGCCGCAAGCTCGACCGCGCCCCTTGGGATTCCGCCAAAATTACCAAGCGTGTGATCAAACACGGGATCTACCTTCTGGTTTCCGCGATCGTCGCCCACATCTTCCTGTCCTACTTCGTCTCGATCCCGAGGCTGTATAGCTACATGAAGGAGTCACCCCTCGAGCACTTCGGCGCTTTCGCCGTGGTCGCCTTCATCACCCTGGCCCTCTACTTCGCCTTCAGCTGGTTCCGCGAGCAGTTCTGCATCATCCTCTGCCCGTATGGAAGGATCCAGTCCGCGCTGACCGATGACGATACCACGGTCATCGGCTACGACGAGGACAGGGGGGAGCCGCGCGGCAAGAAGGGCAGCGAGGGCGCAGGCGACTGCATCAATTGCAACCGCTGCGTGCAGGTCTGCCCGACCGGGATCGACATCCGCAATGGCCTGCAGATGGAGTGCATTGGCTGCGCCGCCTGCGTCGATGCCTGCGACGCCATCATGGAGAAGGTCGACCGCCCCAAGGGGCTGGTGCGCTACGACTCGCTCAATGGCCTCAGGGGGCAGCGGCGCCGCATCCTGCGGCCACGGATCTTCGTCTACAGCCTGATGCTAGCGCTGGGGGCGAGTGTTCTCGGCTTCGCTCTGACAAAAGTACACGATGTCGATATGGTGGCGACTCGCATGCGCGGGATGCCGTATTTTGTCGATACCGACGCGGTGCGGAACCAGTTCCAGTTGCGTCTGCTGACCAAACGCAATGTGCCGACGACATTCACTGTCGACCTGAAAGATGCGCCATCATGGTTGCGGGCCAGCGGCTGCGAGGGAGGCGTCACCGTCGATGCGCAAGGGGAGCAGCAGGTGACGCTGGTTCTGTTTGCGTCGAAGGAGGAATACATCGAAGAGTACACCGGATCGATGGAGGTGACGATCCGGACAAAATCCGAGCCCGGCGGCACCGTGATCGAGCGGAAGGTCGAATTTCTCGGACCCGATCCCCGAATGTTTCAAGATCTTGAGACCGAGAGCAAGAAGCCAGATGAAAACACCTCCCAGAAGTGATGAGCAGACTCCTCAGAAAGAGACCATGGTTATGGATCGTGCTGGCGTTCGTTCTGCTGATCGCGGCGTGGGCTGTCCTGATCACGATCGCCGTGAACAACCAGCCGGAGAGGGTCGAAGTGGAGCCGAAGGGGGCTGCGGGGACTGCAGTGGAGAAGGGCGACTAGCGCCCAGTCGCATCGCCTGCGAGCACTGTGGGACACGTTTTGCGGAGGACGAAGGCTGTGGCAAATTCTGCTGTGCTGGTTGCCGTGAGGCCTCGATGCGGATCAGGCGTGCCGGGCTCGGGAAGTTCTACCGGCTCAAGGGCGGATCGGTCGCCAACCCGGTCAAGTCTATCGTCTTTCAGAAACGTGATGCCTCGTGGCTGGTCGACGCGGTCAGCGAGGCGGAGCAGGCGGCGGGTGAGGGCGCGGCACCCGAGCTCGATTTCGATGTCCAGGGGATCTCGTGCGTCGGCTGCGTGTGGTTGATCGACCGCATCTTCGAGCGCCAACCTGGTTCGCTGAGGATCGATGTGAATGCCCAGCTCGGCAAGGCGACCATGCGCTGGTCCCCCAACAGGTTCGACGCCGCTGCCTTCGCGGCGGAGCTACAGAAGTTGGGCTACCCGATCGGGCCGTGGGGGGGCGGCAGGGGCGGAGCTGGGGGTGTCGCCCTCGGCGGACTGGCATTCAGGCTCGGCATCTGTGGTGCACTGGCAATGAATACGATGGCGTTCACCCTGCCACGCTACCTCGGCATGGCCGCCGACTTCGCCTTTGCGAACGTATTCCAGATCGTGGTCGTGATCTCGGCGACGCTCTCCCTTCTAGTCGGTGGCACGTATTTCTTTGGCCACGCGATCCGCGCGTTGCGCGCCGGGAGCATGCACATGGATCTGCCGATCTCGCTAGGCATCATCGCGGCGTATGCCGGATCCGCTGCCGGGTGGATCGGCGGGATCGAAGGGCTCCTGTATTTCGACTTCGTCTCAATTTTCATCTTTCTGATGTTGTTAGGGCGCTGGGTGCAACAGGTGGCGATCGCCCGCAATCGCAACCGCCTTCTCAGCTCGGGCGGCCTGGTGAAGTCGGTGCCACTCCCAGATGGCAAGGGCGAGCTCGCGGTGGCGGAGATCAGCGTCGGCGACGAGTTCCTCATGGCCGCTGGCGGTATGGCACCAGTCGCCTGCGAGCTGTGCAGCGAGGATGCAGAGGTGAGCCTCGAGTGGATCAATGGCGAGCCGGAGGCGCGCCCGATGAAACCGGGGCGGCGCGTTCCCGCAGGAGCGGTGAACATCAGTCGCTCCGCGATGCGCGTCCGTGCGCTAGAGCGCCACGACGACTCGCTGCTGGCGAAGCTGATTGCTGAGGAGGCACCTCGCTCCAGTCGCAACCCGCGCATCGAGCGCCTGCTGCGCGTCTATCTCGGGCTGGTTCTCGTGTCTGCCTGTGTCGGTGGTAGCGCATGGTACCTCAGCGGGGCCGGGCTCGGCAAGTCGTTGCAGGTGTTCATCTCGGTACTAGTCGTCTCGTGCCCATGCGCGCTCGGGCTAGCGCTTCCGCTGGCAGACGAGTTGGTGATCGCCAAGCTGCGCCGCCTCGGGCTGTTCGTGCGCAGCTCCGATCTGTGGTCGCGCCTCTCAGCCGTCGACCGGATCGTGTTCGACAAGACGGGGACGCTCACGCTGGAGGTGCCGGAGCTGGTGGGGCGACCGCTCGAGGCTCTCACGGTCGATGAGCTGGGGGCGCTTAGTGCGCTGGTCGCCGACAGCTTGCACCCGGTCGGGAAGTCATTGCGAGAGAGCCTTGCAGGCATGGGCAGCTTCTCACCCGCGGAAGGCGAGGTGCGCGAGCTGGTCGGGAGCGGGGTCGAATTCGTTGGTGGGGACGGCCGTTGCTGGTCGCTGGGCAAAGCCGGATGGGCGACGGGCGTCACCGGAGATGCCGATTGCGTCTTTGCCTCAGATGGGGAGACGATTGCCGAGTTCCATTTCCGTGAGGCACTGCGCCCGAAGACGCGCGAGGAACTCGCCGGGCTGCGCTCTGGCGGCAGGGAAATCTTCATTCTTAGCGGTGACCGCATCGGGAAGGTCAAGCGTCTGGCAGCCGAGCTCGGGCTGCCTGAGGAGAATTGCCTCGGTGGCCTCGATCCGGAGCAGAAGGCGGCGTGGGTGCGCCGCGACGGCCAGGGGGCGGGAACCCTTTTTGTTGGTGATGGGGCCAACGACAGCCTCGCTTTCGAGGAGGCTGCGGTGCGGGCGACACCCGCGATCGACCTCGGCGTCCTCGAGCGCAAATCCGATTTCTATTTCCTCGGTCGTGGGCTAGGGGCGATCCGTGCGGTCTTTGCCGCGACCGCCAAGCGCCGCTCCGCCGTGCGGGCGGTCGCTATCTTTGCGATCAGTTACAATCTGATCGCCGTCGGGCTCTGCTTCGCCGGGCTGATGAACCCCTTGCTCGCCGCGGTACTAATGCCGCTCAGCTCGATCGCAACCCTGCTCATTATCGGCACCCGATTGCGCACGATTTAACACCCAGCCAGGGCTGATTAAATCACAAGCGATGCGTGGTTTTTGCCCCAATCCGCAATAGGGTGAATGCATGAAAGCTCTCAGAAACGTGCTGGTCGGAATCGATTTCTCCGAACCCTCGGACAACGCCCTGCGCGAGGCTGCCCGGATAGCAGCTTGGGATGGGGCGGAGCTGGTGGCTCTAAACGTGCTCGACGAAAACATCCTCGACCGCGCTCGCAACGAAATCGATCTGCCGGTCGACAATGTTCTCGCGGAGGCGACACGCCGCCTCCGTCAGCACGTTGAGGACATTCTCGGACCGGGTCACCCCGGCGTGCGTTCCGAGTTCGTGCTCGGCCACCCGTTCAAGGAGATGGTGGCGATGGCGAATCAGATCGATGCCGATCTGATCGTGTTGGGCTCTCACGGAGTGATCCGGGAGGACGAGCCCTACCGCGTCGGCACGCTAGCCACGCGCTGCATCCGCAAGGCGAAGCCGAACGTGCTGATTGTGCGCGATTGGCAGGACGGCCCGTTTGAGAAAGTCTGTGCGTGCATCGACTTCTCTCAGCCATCGCGCGATGCTGCGATGGCGGCGCTCCACATCGCCCAGCAAGATGAGGCCGCGCTGGACTTTCTCCATGTGCACCTGCCGCTGCGCTCCCTAGCTGCGGATCCAGGCCTCGGCCTGGGCGGCATGCCGGTCTACTCGGCTGCCGACGACGCCGAATTGCTGAAGCAGATCCAGGGCAAGCTGGCGCGCTTTGCGGACGAGGTCGCAGACGGCTGCCCGCACGGGAGCCATGTCTACAGCGAGTTCAGCCTGCGCCGTGGGATCGTCGACTACCTGAAGGCTAGCTCGCCTGACCTGGTCGTCATCAACACACGTGGCCACACCCAGATCCGCAATCTCCTGATCGGATCGGCGGCTGAGAAAATCATCCACGAGGCAGATTGCTCTACCTTGGTGATCAAGCCGGACGGGTTCCGCTACGAGCTCGATTGAGCCCCTGCCCGGCGCTGGTAGAGCCGCCGGACTACGTACGCAATTTGCGTACGTAGCCCTCAGTGGCGCTACGAATGGTCAGATTTTTCACCGAGGGTAAAGTTCTCTCATGAACCAACTGCAGACCGATCCAAGCTCGCTGACAAGTTCGATGAAACTTAGCAATTCCAAGATTTTCAAGGTTTACTCCCAGGCCTTCGAAGGGGCGACCGGCCTCCGGTTGAGCTTGAACGCTACCCGGGGATCGGCTGCCGCCGGCGCGGTGCCGGTCGTGCTCGGAACAGGACCGATCGCCTTTCTCCACATCTGGACGAACTCCGATCAGGGGGAGCTGAGTGGAACCCGCTTCGAGGCAGCGGTGACGCTGGTCAAAACCTTCGCTCTCCAGCTCGGCGAGCTGGCCGGGCGGATCCTGCTCGAGCAACAGGCGGCCGAGCCAGCCGCGATCGGCAAGGCGAAGCAGTACATCATGGAGAACCTGGACGAGCCGCTCAAGTTGGACGAGGTCGCAGCGCAGGTTCGGGTGAGCCCGTTCTACTTCTGCAAGCTCTTCAAGAGCACGACCGGGATGACGTTTACCGAATTTGTGAACCGCCAGAGGATCGAGCGTGCCAAACGCCGCCTGCTCGACCCTGCCGAGCGCATCACCGAGATCGCCTATGACATCGGCTACCAGTCGTTGAGCCAGTTCAACCGCAGCTTCTTGAGGATCGTCGGCGAGTCGCCCACCCAGTTCCGCAAGCGCATGGGGGTCGGCCGGGTGAACCACCAGCGGGTGGCGTAGATCACCGGTGCCCAGCTAGTTGAAATACGTGTCGTCGTGAGAATACGGCGGCGCGCAGCAGCAGAGGAAGCGCAGGCTGGCATCGGCCGCCATGATCTGGTGCCAGGCATTCGCCGGGATCAGGATCGCGTCCCCCGGGGCAACGTGCTGGGAGCTACCATCGATCTCCACCATCCCCGTCCCCTCGAGGATGAAATAGAATTCCTCACTGAGTTTGTGGTAGTGCCGCTCGGTCGCCCCACCGGCCGGGACAGTCGCCTCGGCGAGGCTCTGCTTCTCCACCGGAGCGTTGCTGTGGTCGAGGATACTGCGGATCGTGGATCCATCCTTCGTGATAAACGGTTTCTGTTCGCTTAGCTGATTGACTGTGAGTGGCATTTCAGCGGGCACTTTACCCTCTGCCGTCGGCATGGCGATCGATTTGTTTCTGCGCGAAGCTGTGCTTGGTTGGCGCGAATGTTCCAGCTGGAAAACTGCACCGCGATGATCACTGGCGCCTCCTCGGGGCTCGGTAGCGAATTTGCTCGGCAACTGGGGGCCCGCGCGCGGCGGCTGGTGCTCGTGGCGCGCCGAGGAGATCGGCTGCTGGCGATCGGCGCAGAGCTCGAGGCGCAGCACCCGGGATTGGAGGTCTCGACCTACGCGGCCGATCTGACGCGTGTGGTCGAGCGCGATCAATTGCTGAACTGGCTCGCGGCCAAGTCTCTCAAGCCGAACCTGTTGGTGAACAATGCGGGGGTTGGCGACTACGGAGATTTTGGGGAGGCTGAGTGGCAGAGGGTGGATGCCTTGCTGCAGCTGAACATGGTCGCACTCACGCACCTGACGCATGCGCTGCTGCCTGGGCTACGGGCAGCTGGGGGGGCTGCGATCATCAACCTTAGTTCGCTCGCCAGCCTCTTGCCGATCCCGGATTTTGCGGCGTACGCCGCGTCGAAGGCATATGTGACGAGCCTCTCTGAATCGCTCCGGCACGAGCTCCGCGCCGACCAGGTCAATGTTGTCGCGCTCTGCCCGGGACCGGTGAGAACCGAATTTGGTGAGCGGGCGCGGCGTGGCGATACCGGCAAGCTCGATCCGCCGGGTGGCAAGCTGATCTATGCGGAGGCGGGGAGGGTCGTCGGCCAGGCGCTGGAGGCGGCAGAGTCGAACCGGGCGCGGGTATTTCCGAGCCTCCCGGTGTTTTTGGTGGCTTGTGCGATCGAGGCGTTGCCAGCGCCGCTACTTCGCTTCATCTTGGGGCACCGGCGCCGGTATGATGCCGAGCAGCCTTGAACGAGTACCATTACCCAGATTATGAGCGACGAGAGCAATGATAGGAGCCAGCGGGGGATCGGCCTCGGTCGCCTAGTCTTTTTCATCCTCCTGTGCGGCCTGATCGCGCTTCCCTTCACGCCGCTCATGCGCAAGATTGCCGCACGGCTAGCTCCCCCGCCGGAGGAGAAGATCGTTATCAAGGAGGTCGAGGTGCCAGAGGTTCTCGGGGAGCCCGACCAGCCGCTGCCGACAGGATTTGTCCGCTATACCAAGGCTGACATCCAGCGGCTGTGGAGCGAGGTCGATGTCTCCGCGACGGTCGATGCGCAGCCGGTGGCGGCGGCGGCGAGCTCTGTCCGCAAGCAGCGCGGCAGCTACGAGATCGCCTACACGGTCAAACTCGCGATCCCGGAGCCGAGCACCTCGATGGAGCAGCTAGCCGCCCTGAATCCCGAGCTCCCAAACATGCTGCCGGGACTGGGCTCGATGTTGGCGACCGCCAAAGTTTCCGGGTTCTATCACAAGCTATACGAGCTGAAGCAGAAGCGGGTGCAGCAGAAAGTGCTGCGTCTCCACGAACTGCTCTCCCGCCACCACATGTTCGATTGCGAGACGGTGCTCGAGTTGACCCACCCCGAGACTGCGGAGAAGGCACTGCTGATCCAGGGCGAGATGGATGTCGTCTCGGATGGCTCCGACGGCGACCGGGTGCCGGAGTTCGACGGTGAGATCGCCAACTCGGACAACTACCAGCCATTCACGAGCTACTACTGGAAGAAGGTGACTGACAAGCCGAACCCGATGCTTCCAAAGTGGGAGCGCCGGCTCGCGGACGCGATCGCTACTTCGAAGTCAGAGGGCTTGAGTGCCTCGAGGTTGCGCGATGCCAAGAACCTCGTTGCGGAGCGCAAGAACGAGGTCGCGAGGATGAAATCGCAGAGTTGGCTCATCGCACGCGCCGACCCGTTCATCGTGATCCCACTCTCGCTGCACGCCTATGGGAGCAGCTACGACTTCGGCCCGCGGATCGGTGACTACGCGGTCGTCATCCATGGCAAGAAACTGCTACCGGCGATCGTCGGCGACGCCGGCCCGTCATGGCTGACCGGCGAGGCCTCGCTGCGCATCGCCAAGGAGATCAATCCGAAAGCGACGCCCTACAACCGTCCGGAGAGCGATCTCGAGGTGACCTACCTGATCTTTCCCAAGTCCCGGGAGTGGCCTGGCTCGCAGCCCAACTACGCCAAATGGCGCGACAAGTGTGCCGAGTATTTGGGGCGACTGGGCGGGATCGGCGAGGGCTACGAACTGCATGAATGGGAAGACATCCTGAAGCCGAAATCGGCTGAGGAGGCAGAATGAGCCCTCCAATCGCGGAAAAAAGCATTGGTCCGTGCCAGCGCCCGCGCTATGATCCCTTCCTCACCCACTCTCACTCCATCGATCCATGGGCAAAAAGAAAAAGCCGAAGCCGAGCCAGCCTGCCAACTCGAAATTGATCGTGCCCGGCGCGCAGAGCGGGCAGAAGTCGCAGCTGCTAGTGCCTGGCGGGGAGGGTGGCAAATCGAGCACTAGGCTTGCGATCCCTGGTGTCGAGCAAGCGGCCGAGCCAGTCCAGCCAACCCTGAATGAGGAAGACGCGCAGGCCGCAGAGCAGATGGATCATTTCACGGTGATCAACGAGGACACCGGTGAGTCGGTCATCGAGGAATCGCACCCTGTCAAAATCACCGCGATGGTGCCGCCGCCGGACCCGGGGGCTGAACTGGAAGCGGAGTACGCCCAATCGATCGAGGAGGAGAGCGTCGAACCGGTCGCCCCAGTGGCGATGGCCGATCCGGCCGAGCAGGAAGCCGCAGCGGTGGGAGAAACCGCCTACTCTGAACAGCCAGAGACCGACGAAGGGATCGCTCCCGGGCAGCCAGAGCAGGCCTACGAGGCTCCGGCGGAAGCCTATACGGAACCCGCCGAGGGCTATACGGAACCCGCCGAGGGCTATGCGGAACCCGCCGAGGGCTATGCGGAACCCGCCGAGGGCTATGCGGCTCCAGAGCAGGCTTATGCGTACCAGACGGAGGCTCTGGAGCAGCCGGTTCAAGAGCCATACTACGATCCCGCCCAGTATGCGCCCGCGCCCGTCCAGCCCGCGGTCCCGATGCCCGCGCCACCGATGCCCCAGGCGCCCCCAGCCTATGGCTACGGTCCGCCTCCAGGCTACCAGACCCAGGGGATGGCGCCTGGGCAAATGTACCCGAATGCGTTCGCTCCGGCCCGGAATGTCCCAGCTTGGGCGTTGGTTTTGGTCGGCGCGCTCGTTGGATTCCTCGGGGCGATGGTGGTCTTCAAATTTACCGACATGGGGGCTGCATTGCGTGGCGATCTGATCGAAGAGGGGCGGCAGAAGGCCGCGAAGAGATACCAAGCCGAGATCAAGCAGCTCAGAGATGATGGCTATGGCGAACAACTCGATGAGGAAAAGGGCGAACCGGCCGGGACGGGAACCGGGGATAAGCCGGAGCCAGAGGATGAGCCTGAGCCGGGCGCCGGCGAGGAGGGAGCGGCTGGGGCGGATGAACCCGATGCTGCAGACGTGGACGCTGCAGATCCGGACGCGTGAAGAGCCTGTCGAACTTCTCTGCTAGCGCGTCATCCCGAGCAGATCCAGGTAGGTATCCAGGTCGGCGGCGCTGAAGCAACAGAACGTGATATCTAGCTGGTCATCGTATTGCTGAGCGGCCTCGACCGCGATGGCCGCCGCTTTCTTGGTCGGGTAGTTGAAGATACCGGTGCTGACGCACGGGAAGGCGATCGAGCGGATCTCAGGGGTCTCGGCCGCGATCTTGAGTGAGCACAGGTAGCACGAGCGCAGCTGCTCGGCCTCCCCATTTCCGCCCCCTGTCCATACTGGGCCGACGGTGTGGATAATGTATTTTGCCGGAAGCTGGTAGCCTTTGGTGAGTTTTGCCTGGCCGGTCTCACACCCGCCGAGCTTGCGGCACTCGTCTAGGAGCTCCCGGCCCGCAATCCGGTGGATCGCCCCATCGACTCCACCGCCGCCCAACAAGCTAGAGTTGGCAGCATTGACAATCGCATCGACTTCGAGCTGCGTGATGTTTCCGAGGATCGGTCTCATGACAACCCCAATCTACCGGATCCTGCCCCCCGGTGTCGAGCGGATTCGTCACGGGCTGACGAGCACCGCGCGGACGCGGATGAACTGGCGGGGGAGGCTGCCAAAATAGCTGGCCGAGCCTGTGTAGGTGAGCGTGCTCGTGCCGTCGCCATGATTGGTAGTGGAAGTCAGCGTGATCTCCTCGGGGGAGACGGTCCAGTTGCTGAGGTCACCGGAACTCTCGAGCTGGAAGACGATATCATCGGCCGCCTGGTTCGCTCGGATACTCAGGGCGAGCTGATCGCTATCGAGCGAGAGCGTGATCGGGACGGGATTTGGCAGCCCGTCTGAAGTGCCGAACGCGTGTTCGAGCAGCGCCGGGATCCCGTCGGCGTCTGCGTCGTCATCGGGGTTCCCGCTGAAGACCACCGAATCACTATCGCCCGGATTGCCCCCGACGGTTGTGCTCGAGCGCCAGTTTGCGGCATTGTCGTGATCTGGGTTACTGCCGGGATTGATGAGGACCAGGCTGAAGCCCAGCCCGTCAGCCTCAGCCGGCCACGGTGACTCATCGTCGTAGGAGAAATCGCGAACCGTGCTGTTGCTGGCGTCCTCAAGTTTGATCCGGTCGCTACCGTTGTTCAGGCGAGACCCATTGCGGAAATCCGAAAATTCCACCACGACCCGTGCACCCGGGGCGAGCGTCGAGCCAGCCGGGAACTCGTAGTCGATACCAGCGGTAAATTTGACCCCGGTCAGGTCGATGGTCACGGAGTCGCTGATATTCATGAGCTCGATGAACTCCGCATCGGCATCCGGGTCGGCAGGGTGGTACATGATCTCGCTGACGACGAGGTAGAGCTGGGCGTCGCTCGGATCGATCGGGGTCGCGAATGTGTCGACGGGGGTGCCGCCAGCATCGCTGAGTGTTAGGGTCTCGCCAAAGTTCGAGAGGTGTCCGGAGTATGGTCCGACGGCCAGGTGGAATTCGCCGCCCTTCGGTGAGACCGCCCGGTTGACGAAGGCTCTGGTGTCTGGGCAGACATACATCTCACCGCCGCGCTCGATGACGGTGCCTGGCGGAAAGGTGAAACCGACACCGCCGGATAGCGTCCAGCCCGAGATATCGATCTCGGTGCCCTCGGCGTTGCGAATCAGGACGAATTCTTCCTCCTGGTTGCCAGAGATCGGATTGTGGTCGACCGCCGTGATGGTGATGTCTGGATTCGCCGGTTGCGCGCCCGGGATCAGCGATGGGTAGTTGTTGAAGAGGACGTTGCGGCGGCTGTTGAGGTAGCTATTAACCGCTCCGATGTTGCCGTTCAGTGGCGGGGAGGCGGGGTCGATAATCTCGATGGCGTGATTCTCTAGGTAGCGTTGCCCTGTTGGGGTCGAAGTCGGCTGCAGGAGGTTGTCCATCAGGGTGCGCAGGCGGCGCAGGTAGAGCCGCTGCGTCGTCGTCTCTTCGAAGAGCACGTCGTAGAGAACATTCCACTGGTCCGCGTTCTGCTTCTTGTGTTCCTCATCTCCAAAGAACGGGTGGGGGAGGTGGGTGCCGCCGTCGCCGAGGACGCCGAAGGTAAAGTCTTTGTCCCATGGGAAGATGCGCCACCGCCCGTCACCGTGGATGTCGCTATAGACGTAGAAATTCTTCCGCAGGTCGTCGGCGTCCTGGATGATCGAGCGGACGGCGAGGTAGTTGAGCATCTGGGGCAGGTCGATATGATCGATCACATAGGCGCGGCGCCCGGCTGAGGTCGGCAGGTTGAGACCCTCGACGAAGGCACCGAGCGTCGAGAGATCGGTTTTGTCATTGG
>Ga0316197_10001341_pt1 | contig 17596 bp, 17 predicted proteins | sample OudBiesiAoxic_MG_FD_204939 | JGI IMG/M metagenome (GOLD analysis project Ga0316197, IMG submission 204939) | Coastal sediment microbial communities from Oude Bieten Haven, Netherlands - site A oxic | ecosystem: Environmental > Aquatic > Marine > Coastal > Sediment | place: Netherlands... | reverse complement strand
AATTCCGGATTGTGATAACGCCCTTTTTCGCCAGACCTGAACACGCGGCCTAATTCGTAAATATCACCGGATCCCGAAGCCAGCATCCGCTTCATCGCGTATTCGGGCGATGTACGAAGGAATTTCCGGGGATTGCTATCGGTGAAGGTGCTCCGGATGTTGGGGTCGCTGTTACCGGCCCGTGAGAGCACCGGTGTTTCCACTTCGAGTACGCCCCGGGATGAAAAAAACGAGCGGATGTCAGTCAGCAGTTTTGCCCGGGTCTCAATGGCGTGCCGGGAAGCCCCGGGCCGCCAGGTTTTTCCGGGTGCTCCGGTTTTCATAAGGAGTGGGATATGCTGACCCGGAATTGCAGGCCGATGGTCGCCAGGCCCCGGGTTTCGTGCTTCAGGTCGAACACGGTCAACGGGTGACTCTCCGCCCATTTCTCCGGAAAGCTCGCCGTAATCATGCTGTCACCTCCGCTGAGACGGAAAGGTGGAATGGCTTCGTCTTCACGGCTGCGGCAAAGAACGGTAGCAAAACGCAGGCAAAAAAGAGTCATCCGCAGTGGTTCATGCAGGCGGGTTGGCAGTTGATCGGCAAAGCTCCTGGGGATCGCACGCCTGTGGTTCCGCACCAGTGCGGCCAGGAACAGTTGCTCCTGCCGTGTGAAGCCTGTCATATCGGAGTTTTCAACCAGGTAACCGGAATGCAGTTGGAACTGGCTGTGTGAAACACCGAGGCCGGTTTCATGAAGGTCGGCAGCCCACCCCAGTAACTGGCGGTGAATAGGACGCAAAAACATGCCTTCAGAAATCTTGTCACAGGCTTTTAATGCGGCCTGTTTGACCCGCTCCACCTGGTCTCGATCGACACTGTATCGGGACATGAACGCATCCACGGTCTTGTCCCGGGGGTCGAGGTGGTCCTGTCGCCCCAGCAGGTCTTGCAGCACGCCCTCGCGCAACGCATAAGGCGAGACCTTGATCGATTCGATTTCCAGCGCTTCAAAACAGGCATGTAACATCACCAGGCCGCCCACCAGTACCGGGTGGCGTTGCTCGGAAAGGCCGGCAAGTCGAACGGCGTCTATGGTTTTAAACTCAAGCAGGCGGTCACGTAACATGTGGAGCGCATCGGCATTGATGTCTTTTTCGATCCAGCCCTGTTGCCGGCAGATTTGCTCCACCGCCTTGATGGTGCCGGATGACCCGATGACACTGTCCCAGCCGGTTCGCATATAACGAACCCGTAATTCCTGCAGGTCAGCCATTACCGAACTCACGGCTTTTGTCCAACGCCTGGTGGTGATCCGGCCGTCACCAAAAAACCGTCGTGTGAGCGATACACAACCGTACTGGAGGCTTTCCATTTCCAGGGGTTGGGGCCCTTCACCAATGACGAGTTCTGTACTGCCACCCCCGATATCGATTACCAGCCTTCGGTCTTCATGCCCAGACACACCCTGCGAAACACCAAGGTAAATCAGTCGCGCTTCTTCGCGGCCTGCAATGATATCGATACTGCAACCCAATGCAGTCTCGGCGATGATCAGGAACGAATTAGCGTTCTTCATGCGTCGGAATGTCTGTGTTCCGACTGCGCGCAGGTTTTCCATCGGAATTCCGCGCAACCTCTGGCCGAACCGGGCGAGGCAGGCGAATGCACGATCCTGAACTTCAGGGGCCAGGTTACCGTCGTCATCGAGTCCCCCGCCAAGCCGGACCATTTCTTTTATCCTGTCAATAACACGAAGCTCGCCGTGCTCCCGGCGGGCCACTAACAGGTGAAAACTGTTGCTGCCGAGATCGACGGCAGCATAGGTATCAGGGCGATTGGATTCAGTCATAAGCGTCAAGGATATACGTTTCGGACCGGTTAAGAAAACGGGCCGGATATCCGGCCCGTTTTAACGCTGTCCCGGTCAGGTGTTCCGGGCGTGGATGGCTTTATTTGAATTTGAAAGCCAGGTCCAGCATCAGGCGCTTGTAGCTGTCGTCATCACCTGCGGCAAGGTTGACCTTGTTGATGAAGTAGGTCGCTTTGAAATTCCAGTTTTTGTGGAATGCATAGGTGCCCGAGATGACGTGGCCCTTGGCATCGGTACCACCGCCACCGAAGTCAGAGTCGGTCAACAGGCCGACCACGGCATCCGCTTCCAGCTTCTCGTAGAAGTAGGTAATGTCCCACTGCCCCTTATCTTTGGCAGAACCGTAGGTTGCGCCAAACAGGTAACCGGTGTCGTTTTCATCAGCATCGGTGTTCTGGGTGTAATCGGCAAAAAGGGTGAACTTGTCGATTTTCCATTCGGCGAAGATTTCCCAGTTCCGGTAGTTATACAGGTACTCCTGGTTGCCGCTAACGGGGTTGTTGATGAACGTATTGCCGTAGAAGTCGTAGGGTGGATCACCGAAGACAGGCGTTGCGCCGGCTATATCAAACACGGTGTAACCACCACCAATTTTCAGCTTGCCGAAGTCACCGGTCTTGAAGTTGAAACCGGCCTGAATACCCCATGCAAATTCGGTCCCGCGCCTGCTGTCGCCTTCAAGCCAGGTCCCCAGGCCTTGTGCGAAGATGAAATCGTTGTCCCAGACCGCGCCCAGGCCTTCCGGTCTCCAGTCGCCATCCCACATCAACCCCTTTTTGGCCGGGCGGATCAGGAAGTTCTTGAATTTACCACCGGTGACCCGGGTGTCTTTGATGCCGGTCCAGTCAAAATAGGCAAGGTCAATCTTGATGTCCTTGCTGGAGCCACCGCCACCGATCGTCTGGTTGGAGGAAACGGGGTCATCGCCACCGGTTGCCAGCCCGAATCCAACCTTCATTGTAGGGGCCAGATCTGCCTCAAGGTGTGTACGGGCACGGATACGGCTCCGGTTGCGGCCGTCCCTGTCCTCCTGGTCTATATTTTCGTAACGGTAACGGAAATCGCCTGACCAGCGTATCCGTTCTGCCCAGGATACGGCGGCCATTTTCTCATCGACTTTCTCATCGACCTTTTCAGTTACGATTTCCTCGGTCTGGGCAACGGTCTGTGTTTTGGACTCTTCTACAGTCTCTGCCAGTTGCTTGTTTTGCCTTTCCATCGCATCCAGTCGCTCGGTCAGCATCTGAATTTGCTGGCGGAGCAATTGAATTTCGTCATCGCTCACCTGAGCGAAGGTGCTTGTGCTGCAGAGCGAAAGGCTCAGCACCAGCAGGATTATCAGTTTTTTCATTTTCATGCCTCCCAAGATTTGTCCCAAACGTGAAGTCAACGTGCATTTTGTGTCATTTATATGACAGTTCTATGACGAGATTGATGCTTAGTTGATTCTGGTCAGTCGTGGAGGGCTTTTGGGGAAGACTATTCTTCGGCGAGGAAACGGTAACCGTGCCCTCGAACGGTTTGCAAGTATGAACTGACGCCGGCATCCTCCAGGGCCTTGCGTAAACGCCTGACGTGCACATCCACGGTCCGCTCTTCCAGGTAAACATTGGCGCCCCAGACCCGGTCGAGAAGCTGGGTCCGGGTATACGCCCTGCGCGGATGACTCATGAAAAATTCAAGCAATCGAAAATCGGTTGGGCCAAGGTGAATTTCATTTCCATCACACAGAACACGACGTGATATAAGGTCGATCTTCAGCCGCCCGATTTCCAGTTCTCCGGTTTTTTCGCCCGGTTTACCACGGCGTAAAACGGCGTTGATCCGCGCGATAAGCTCCCTGGGGGCAAAGGGTTTCGTCAGGTAGTCGTCAGCACCGGATTCCAGCCCTGAAACCTTGTCGTCTTCGGTCACCCTGGCCGTGAGCATGATGATCGGAATTTCTTCGGTCAGGGAGTCTCTGCGCAGGCGCCGGGTCAAGTCACGACCATTGATGCCTGGCATCATCCAGTCAATCAGAATGATATCGGGGCGTGACTCGCTGATTCGCAAGAGTGCGTCGTGGCCATCGACTGCTGTCTGAACCTTCATGCCGGCGCTTTCGAGTGCGAACTGGATCATGTCGCGAATAGCGGGTTCATCGTCAACGACCAGGACTTTGTGCTGAGCTTTCATTTCGCTGCCTATTATTTATTATGAATGTGACAGAAATGTTTCAGCTCAGGATTTTTCCAGACCCAGTTTAGCCAACTCCATTCTCAACTCGGTGATCCGTGCCGTTATTCGTGCTCTCTCGTAGTAATCGAGGTCTTCTTTGTCGGCCAGAGCCTGGAGTTGCATCGCTGCTTCGTGAATGCCACCGCGCAGGTAATAGGATTCGGCTATCGCTTCTTTGGCAAGTACGGAATTTCCCGCGATATTTGCAGAGCGGGCATAGAGTTCATACAAAACCGGATCTTCCGGGTGATCCAGGAGTTCCTTACGCAGCACAACTGCAGCGGTCTTGGCCTGGCCAGGCTCGTTGCTCTTAAGCAATGAACGGGCATATTGCATGGAGATTGCGTAATTGCCCGGAAAGCTGGAATACAGGCCGGCCAGGTTGTCGATGGCCTGGTTTTCGCGACCTGAGTCCAGATCCAGGTCGGCCATCTGGAGTTCGTATGCAATGTGGTATTCCCGGTCAAGCAGGCTTTGCAACAGTTTTCGGGCTTCCTCGTAGTTACCTTTCTTTTGATGCGCTATGGCACTGCCGTAGAACATGGCGTCGGTCTCAGCCTGGCTGATATCCGCTCTTTCCATTCTGTCTGCAAACCACTCAAGTGCCTCGTCCGGTGATTTTGCCGTCAGGCTTCGCAGGCGCGCCTGGACAAGGTAGAAATTCAGGCCATCAGAAGGTTCCGGCACAGGCATGTTCTGGGCACGGTTTGAAGCCTCTGAAATACGGCTGACCGAAACGGGGTGGGTTCTCAGGTATTCAGGTGGGCCTTCGCCCATCGAGCGCGTAAGCCGGCCCATTTTTTCAAAGAATTCGGCCATTCCGGCGGGGTCGTAGCCTGCCCTGGAGAGCGTGGAAATACCAATCCGGTCAGCCTCGTACTCGTTCTGCCGGGTGAAATAGATCTGGGCCTGCATGCTTGCAGCCTGGCCGCCCATCAACGCGGTCTGGATGGCCTCACCACTGCCGCCCCCGACAACGATAAGCGCCAGCATGGCCAGCGCGATGGGGATGGTCATGGCCTGCTGGCTTTCCATTGCGCGGTAAAGGTGTTGTTGCGTGATGTGGGCGATTTCATGGGACAACACTCCGGCCACTTCATTTTCATCATCTGCTGCAAGGATCAAGCCACTGAAAAGCGCGATCACGCCACCCGGAGCAGCAAAAGCATTCACCACCGGCTGGTCGAGTACGACAAACGTAAACGCCTTGTCCGGCCGGTTGCTATGGGAGGCAAGCCGAAAACCCATGTCCTCAAAATATGCGTTGATCAGCGGGTCTTCATTGAGTACTTCGTACGCACGCATCTGCATGAGCAGCGCCTTGGCGTACTCAGCCTCCTGTGCACGGGACAAGATGGCATCAGCTGAAGCGCCCATGTCCGGCAGGTCCAACTGGTCATTCTGAGCGACACTGGCCAGGCTGGTCATCATCGTGACCAGCAGGAGCAGCAGTCGTGTTAGACGTTTCAAGCTTTTACCCTTGACCGTAGACATTCTTTCCCCGAGACTTTCGTGTTGTTCATTCGACAACGTATTTGCAGTCTTGTTCTCTAAACGGACAGTTTAACTTGAAAATCCTGGTCATCGTCAATGAGAGTCCATGGGGCAGCAGCCTCGGTGTAACTGCTTTGCGCCTGGCCCGGGCCATGCTTGCAGGCGGGCAACAGCTTATTGCCATCTATTTTCGTGAGGACGGTGTGTATCATGCGCAGCCGGGCAGGGCGGCAGACAGTGGCACACCCTGCCTGGCAAATGCCTGGCAATCGCTGGCGAAAGCCGGGGGGATTCCTTTGTTGCTGTGTTCCTCGGCATCCCAGAGACGTTTTGAAAAGGTCCCCGCTGGTGTATTCCGGGAAGCCGGTTTGGCTGAAATGATGGAATTGATGGCTTCGAGCGACCGTGTGGTAACTTTTTGATGACGGTATCAGCAAATAAGCGCCTGGGGCTGCTGGTGTATCACCATCCTTATCAAAACCGGGTGGCGCGATCCGACGTGGATATCGCACTGGCCGCGGCGGCTCTTGATTTGGAGGTCCATATCTATTTTTCCGGCCGTTCAATTCTGCAGTTGGCTGAGCAGAAGAACATTAGTGAAGCCCTATTGCCCGGCGGATATCGTGCCTGGGCGGCATTGCCGGACTTTGGTGAGGCTAAACTCTTTGCAGAACGTCAGTGGATGGACTATTGCGACTCGAAGCAGATCCGGTTGTTGATGGATGTTGAGGTTATTGCAGGGGCCGGGATGAAGCTGGCCTGGCGCCGCTCCGATCATGTGATGGTCCTCTGAGCCGATGCCGGGACAAAGCCACAACAAAACGTGCCTGCACCTGGTTGTCACCTCCCGGGCAGAGGCTGTTACGCGTTGTGCTGATCAGATTGTGGATGGTGATGCCGTCGTATTCCTGGATGACGGGGTCATGCAATTTGCGCTTCCGGGACAGCTGGGCCATTTGCAGCTGGACCAGGCTCATTTTCTGAAACCGGACCTGGAAGCAAGGGGCCTGCCAACGACTTCCAGTGAGCAGGGGTGGGCGGTCATCAGCGATTCAGAGTTCGTGGACATGCTGGAACTTCACCCTCACTGCCTGACCTGGAAATGAGCGGTTCACTTCTGACTTTGGCTGACGGCGGGTCCGTAGAGCTAGATGAAAAAGGATATCTGCTCGATTGGCTCAAATGGTCGCCTGGAGTGACCGAGTCGATGGCAGCAACCGACGGCATTGCGCTGACCGACGAACACTGGGTCGTTTTGAAATTATTCAGAACCTACTTTGGTGAGCATGAAATTGAACCACCCATGCGTGCCCTGGTACGGATGACGCGGAAGGCACTGGGTGATGACAAAGGAACCAGCCGTTTTCTCTATAGGCTCTTCCCGGATGGCCCGGGTACCCAGGGCTGTCGATACGCCGGATTACCGCGCCCCGTCAGTTGTGTGTAGAGATAGGTTATAATTGCCGGCTTTTTACTCAAGCCGTTCCTTTGACGCGGTCAGCATGGAGAAAACCAGATGAGCCAGACAATCAGTGTGATCAGCGGGGACGGGATTGGTCCTGAAATAATGAAGGCCACCTTGCGCGTGCTGGATGCGCTGGACTGTGGTTTGGAATATGAATTTACGGACGCCGGGTTGAAGGCGCTCGAGGATCATGGGGATTTATTACCGGAGGCAACCCTGGAGTCCATTCGCCGTAACCGCGTGGCATTGAAGGGGCCGTTGACCACACCGGTTGGTAAGGGCTTCCGCTCGATCAATGTCGCTTTGCGTGAAATATTTGACCTATATGCCAATGTCCGGCCGGTTGTTTCGATGCACGGAGCGCGCTCCCATTTCGATGATATAGATATCATCACGGTGCGGGAGAATACAGAAGGGGCCTACCTGGCAGCTGATGCCATGGTCAGCGATGACGGGAGCCGCGCGGAGTCGAAAATGGTCATTACCCGCAAGGGCAGTGAAAGGGTGACCCGCTACGCGTTTGAACTGGCCCGTCGCGCAGGTCGTCGAAAGGTCACACTGGTGCATAAAGCCAATATTCTCAAGGCGGTTTCCGGCCTGTTTCTTGATGTGGCCCGCGATGTGGCGAAGGCCTACCCGGATATCCAATGTGAAGAAATGATTGTTGATGCAACGTGTATGAAGCTGGTCATGGACCCCCACCAATTCGATGTGATTGTGACGACGAACCTGTTTGGTGACATCATTTCAGATCTTTGTGCCGGTCTGGTTGGGGGCTTGGGCCTCGCGCCCGGAGCCAATATTGGCAGCGACGCAGCAATCTTCGAGGCGGTTCACGGTTCTGCTCCCGACATCGCAGGGCAAAAAATTGCGAACCCTTGCGCATTGTTACTGGGCGCAGCCCAGATGCTTTCGCACCTGGGAATGCAGGACAGGTCGGAACATCTGCACGCCGCTATCACCGCGACGATAGAGGCGGGGGACCGGACTACGCCGGACCTGGGGGGCTCGGGCCATACCGGCAGTTTTGCTGACGCGATTATTTCCCGTATCTAGTTGCCCGGAGGCTGGCCGAGTAGTCCAATATGCCCTTTTACGGGTGTATGGCTGTTCCGCAGGCACTCCTGGACGTATGAAACGGCGTCTTCCACCGCTACAGGTAAGGATTTGTCCAGGGCGAGACCTGCTGCTACCGCTGAAGACAGCGCACAGCCGGTTCCATGGAAGCGACCCGCAAAGGCGGGGTGCGAAAAGGTAAAGCGGTCATCACGGGTCAGCAGAAGGTCTGTAATCTCATCGCCGCCGAATTTTCCACCCTTGAGAAACACCGCGTAAGACCCCTGTTCCAGCAGTTCGCGGGCTGATGCCTCCATATCGTCCATGCTGTTGATGCTCATGCCTGTCAGGATTTCAGCTTCCTCACGGTTTGGAGTGATCACACTCGCTAAGGGAAACAGGTGGCTCTGGACAGCCTCCAGGATGATATTGCCGGTGAGTTCCTTGCCCTTGGGTTCAATCACAACCGGGTCGACTACCATGGGGATGCGAGGACTCAGTGACTCAAGAATCTCACCCAGAATGGCGATTGCAGCAACGCTCGGTAGCATTCCTGTCTTGATAGCGCAGATCGGCAGATCTTCCATCACTGATTCCAGTTGACTGACAATCATACGATCGGACACCGGCTCCACGGCTTGTGTGTCGATTGTATTTCGGGCAGTCACCGCGGTTATGACCGATGCACCATAAACACCAAATGCACTGAAGGCATTGATGTCTGCCTGTATGCCTGAACCGCCGCAACTGTCCGAGCCGGCGATGGTGAGTACAGACCTTTTAATTACGGGGGTTTTCATTTCATTTTGACCTGTGTGAAATTGGTTGTTGCATTCCAACAACGAATTCAAAATACTATGGATTCCACGGGCCGTTAATGACGGTGGTCAAGTGACCGCTGGCAAATGCAGCAGTCTTTTATAAAACAAAGACTTGGAGAAATATTCATGGTTCTCCAGCAGGCTTGTCCCGGAAACTGTTGTTTGTCATTGACACACTGTTGTATTCCTGCCATATTTCATCTTGTATTACTGCATCTATTGGAAGGATAGGGTGGCTTTTTGCGACTAAAATTCGCCAGCACAGTGTTAGCCATTATGGGATTAATTCCGGGTATTGCCGGAGCCCAGGGAATTGGCTTACCTGCTGCAGGCTTCGCCACCGCGGGTACAGGCATGACATCCTTCTATATCATTGGCTTCGAATTAGGGCCCTGGCAGGAGTACCTGGCGCAGGAGTTGACGCCGGCTTACATGCTGCCTGATGACACGCAACCGCTTCATGTTTCCTGGATGAGGAATAGCGAAGTTGCGATGATGCCTGACTTTGCTTCGGACATGGAGTCGCCGGTAAACACCCGTTTCAACCTCCAGTTCCAATGGCAATCAGATTCAGAATATCTGTGGCCGGGGGATGAATCAGAAACCCGTTTTCAAGGTACCAGTTTTGACCGGCAGTATTTTGCGCCGGGCATTGAGCACAGTTTCTCCGACGGTGGTGTATTGGGCGTATCTGCGATCATTGCGCACCAGCGCTACAGTGCCGCAAGCCTGGGTTTGACCGCGGCAACCACGCCGGACCAAAACCCCTGGATGACCAGTAATACCACGTTCAGGCCTTACCAGGAGTCGGCTTATGGCACCGGCGTTCGCCTGGCGGTTCGCCAGGAAGTTGTCAGGGGTATTGCCTTTGACGCCGGGTTCCAGTCGCGTATTGATATGGAAGAGTTCGCTGCCTACCGTGGTGTTTACGCCCAGGCTGCAGACCTGGATATTCCCGCACGGGCACGTTTAGGCCTCGCGTTTCAGGCCAGTGAACGTTCCTGGTTGAATGTGGCCATCGAGCGTGTGATGTACAGCGACATCAGCGCGTTTCCCAGCCGCCACCTTCCCAATCGTTTTCTGTCACTACTGGGTGACTCCACCAGCCCGAGTTTCAACTGGGAAGACCTCACGGTTTACAGCGTGGGTTACACCTGGAGCGATAACAAAGACCAGCAATGGCATATTGATTTGAGTACCCGCACTCAACCCTCGCCGACCTCCAAGCTGCTGAACCAGGCACTGGAAGGTGATCTGGCCAGCAGTGCACTCGTCGTGGGATATTCCCGTCGTACAGGCCTGCGTAGCCGCCTGGCGTTCAATGCAGCTTATGCCCCGTCAGAATATGCTTTCGGCGGCAGCGTCCTGGGTGTGACCACGGAAGAGCTGGATCAGCAGATCGAGCTCGAAGCCATGTGGACCCTAAGTTTCTGATCACTGTATCAGTGCCGAATAGTACTCTGTCATGGAACTGTTGAGAGACTGGTTCAAGCGATCTTTCGCGGATCCCCAGGTCGTCATTCTCGGCGTATTCCTGATAATTGGTTTCGCGATTGTCATCGGCCTGGGTAAGTGGCTGGCGCCCATGTTCGCCAGCGTGGTCATTGCTTACCTGCTTGAAGCGGTTGTAAGCCGCCTGCAAAAAACCGGCCTGCCGAGGCTGGCATCCGTCATCATTGTCTTTCTGCTTTTCATCACTGCGCTGCTGTTCCTCACCTTCGGGCTGATACCAATTATCATTCGCCAGCTAACGGCCCTGGTACAGCAGGTTCCCAACTATATTTCACAGGGTCATGCACTCCTTGAACGGCTTCCCGAGGCCTATCCACAGCTGGTTTCAGAGGAGCAGGTGCAGGCGATCATCAGTCAGTTGGGTCAGGAGGTTGCCGGGTGGGGGCAGCAGGCACTGGCCTGGTCCCTGACTTCTGTAGCCAGCGTGATCGGGCTTGTGGTCTACCTGGTCCTGGTGCCGGTACTGGTCTTTTTCATGCTCAAGGACAAAGAGCTGATGACTGGCTGGATCGCCAACTATCTCCCCCAGGAACGGACGCTCGTGAATAGGGTATGGATCGAGTCTGAAGCCCAGATCGCCAACTACGTCCGCGGCAAAGTGACCGAGATTGTTATCGTCGGATCTGTCACCTACATCACCTTAATGATCCTGGGCCTGGAGTATTCCGCACTGTTGGCGACGCTGGTTGGATTTTCTGTGCTCGTTCCGTATATCGGTGCTGCAGTGGCAACGATTCCAATCGCGTTGATCGCGTTCTTTCAGTTTGGCTGGGGATGGGATTTCGGTCAGGTCGTGATTGCTTACGCGATTATCCAGGCACTCGATGGCAACCTGCTGGTGCCGTTGTTGTTTTCTGAGGTCGTCAACCTGCATCCGGTTGCGATCATTCTTGCGATCCTGGTGTTCGGCGGGCTCTGGGGTTTTTGGGGTATATTTTTCGCCATTCCGCTGGCCACACTGGTCAAAGCGGTGCTGAATGCCTGGCCGCGTCGTCAGAGCGCAGAACAAGAAGAGTTGGAATTGGAATAATCCGGTTCCTACAGTGCTTCTGAAGCGAAGTCGGCCAGTCTTGAACGCTCACCGCGCCTGAGCGTGATGTGACCTGCATGCGCCCAACTCTTGAATCGGTCAACGGCAAACGTCAGGCCTGAAGTTGTTTCCGTCAGGTAAGGTGTATCAATCTGTTCGACGTTGCCGAGGCAGACCATCTTGGTGCCGGGGCCGGCCCGTGTCAGCAAGGCTTTCATTTGTTTGGGGGTGATGTTCTGGGCCTCGTCGATTATCACGAAACGGTTCAGGAATGTGCGGCCCCGCATGAAATTCAGCGCACGGACCTTCACGCGGCTCGCGAGCAGGTCATTGGTGGCGGCTCTACCCCATTCGCCGCCTTCCTGGGGTTGCGTGAGCACTTCCAGGTTGTCGGTCAGGGCGCCCATCCACGGGGTCATCTTTTCTTCTTCGGTACCGGGCAGATATCCGATGTCTTCGCCTATTGAGACCGTCGCCCGGGTAACGATGATTTCAGAATAACGTTTGTCATCCATGGTCTGGGACAGGGCGGCTGCCAGGGTCAGCAGGGTTTTGCCGGTTCCGGCAGTACCCATCAGGGTCACGAAATCGATATCCGGATCCATCAACAGGTTGAGAGCAAAGTTTTGTTCCCGGTTACGTGCATTGATGCCCCAGACATTCTTACGGCCTTCATAGTAGTCGTCGATCAACTGGAACATCACGCTGCTGTCATCAATCTCCTTTACCAGTGCTTCGACACCGCCTTCATCACCGATCGCGACACATTGGTTCGGGTACCACCCGTTCCCATCGTCAAGCGGAATGCGATACCGCGCGCGGCCTCCGTCGTTCCAGGATTCCAGCGCGGGGTGGTCATCCCAAAAGCCCTCGTCATGCTGTCGCAGTCCACGGTAGAGGAGGCTCAGGTCATCGAGTGCCCGGTCGTTGTGATAATCCTGGGCCTGTACGCCGAGGATGGCAGCCTTGATTCTCAGGTTGATATCTTTTGAGACAAGCACGATTTCTCTGCCCGGGTAGGCCTCGCGCAACGCAAACGCCGCACTCACAATCTCATTGTCTGCGAAAGAGCCGTCCTTCAGGAGGCTCGAATGGGTTTCCGGAGCAGTTGTCTGGAAATACAGCCTGCCTGTGCCCACCGACAATTCGAGCCCCTCTGGTTCCCGCAGTTCAAGGCCTTCATCCAGGTCGGTGACACCTTGCCAATGCATCATTTCGCCAATGAAACGGCTTACCTGTCGAACGTTGCGGGCAACTTCAGAAAGGCCTTTCTTGGCTGCATCGAGTTCTTCCAGCACCATCATGGGCAGGTAAACATCGTGTTCTGCGAATCGGAATATCGAGGTTGGATCGTGCATCAGGACATTGGTGTCCAGGATGTACAGACGTTTTTCACTTCCCATTTGTGAGCTACCCCTGGTGACTTGCTGCGTATTTTTTACAGCGCTTTGGCTGCTTCGAGAACTTCTTCAACATGCCCTTTAACACGTACTTTGCGCCATTCCTTCTGCAGGACGCCTTCGCCATCGATCAGAAAAGTGCTGCGCACGATTCCCATGACTTTACGTCCATACATGTTCTTCTCGTGGATCACGTCGAATTGACGGCACAGCTTTTCCTCTGCGTCGGAAAGCAGGTCAAACGGAAATTCCTGTTTGGCCTTGAAGTTCTCATGCATTTTGATGCTGTCGCGTGAGACCCCCAGGATTTGGGTGTTGGCTTTCTGGAATTCGTTGATGCTGTCCCGAAAGTTCTGGCCCTCCAGCGTGCAGCCGGGTGTGCTGTCTTTGGGATAGAAATAGATGACGAGGTTGGTGCCCTTGAAGTCTTCAAGTGACAGGTCTTTGTCGCCGGTAGCTGGAAGTGAGAAATTGGCCACTTTCTTGCCGATTTTTGTCATCAACGCTCCAATAAAAGTATCAATAAACAGACAGAAGCAGCATACTTGCCAGTACCCGGTACCGCAAGTACCATGACGCCAATATTCTTGCTTTCCAATCCTATGTTCAATGGCAGTATCGCAGCACTCGTAACACCGTTTACCGATCAGGGCGAAATCGACTTCGAAGCCCTGGATGTTTTGGTGGATTTTCACCTGAAAAACGCAACGGACGGATTGGTCATTGCCGGCACGACCGGTGAATCACCGGCGCTGAGCAGGGCTGAGTTTGCAGCCATGCTGCGGCGGGTAGTGGATAAAACAGATGGCAGAATTCCGGTTCTTGCAGGGACCGGCAGTGCTTCGACCAAAGCCACCATAGAACAAACGGCCGTGGCTGAAGAACACGGCGCTGACGGGGCACTGGTCGTGACACCTTATTACGTACGTCCGCCGCAGTCCGGCCTGCGGGCTCATTTCACAGCCGTTGCCGATGCTTCGGGGATACCGGTGGTTTTGTACAACGTTCCCTCCAGGACCGGAGTAGACCTGCTCCCGGCTACCGTTGAGGCTCTTTCCGGGCATGACCGGATTGTTGGTGTCAAGGAAGCCGTGCCGGATGCTGCACGGATCGAAGCACTTAGCGCACGTTGCGGGCCGGACTTTTCAATTCTCAGTGGCGATGACGGCAGTTGCATGGATGCTATTTTGCTGGGTGCAGACGGGGTGATTTCGGTCGCTGCCAACGTCGCGCCCCGGTTGATGCACGACCTTTGCATGGCTGCTGCCGCGGATGACCGGCAGATCGCCGGACAGCTTAATTTGCGTTTGAAACCACTTTTTGACGTTTTAATGATCGAAACCAATCCGATTCCTGTAAAATGGGCTCTTTTTGAAATGGGCCTGATCGGATCGACGGTCAGGTTGCCCTTAATCAGGCTTGGCGAAAAGCTCCGTGAGCCGGTCAGGAAGTGCCTGGCTGAACTGCAAAGCCCAATAGTGTGACTTTAATGAAAATAAGTTTAATCCGGCAATTCCTCATTCTTCTGATGGCTCTGGCGCTGCTTTCACTGACGGCATGTTCTCGCGGCTCTAAAAAGCCGGAATACTATTCGGAGACGGAAACTCCTTCATTGAAAATTCCTGAGGGAATGAGCGCACCGGGTTCAAGCTCTGCCCTGGTGATCCAGGCGCCGTATATGCCGCCACCATCAATGGTGATGATTGATATGCCGCCCCGGATTTCCAGCACGACTTCCGGTATCGCTGCCAATTCCCGCTTGAAATGGTCTGCCGAAGGTCTTTACCTTCTGGTCGATGATACGCCGGAAAGTGCACACCGCAGGTTGGGCTTGATTATTGAACGCAGTGGTATGGAACGGATTGAACTGGATGACGAAGGCGTATACCGGTTCGATTATTACCAGACATTTGACGAAAAGGGGCTGTTCCGCAGAATGGCATTCTGGAGCAGGGACAAGAGTGAAGATTACAGCGGTGCCTACCAGACCTATGTGAAGCCGGAAGGTAAAATGTCACGTGTCTACATCAAGTATGCCGATGGTACCGACTGTGAACCCGACGCGGCGGAGCATTTACTGATCGTGGTGGGTGCGAGGATGGGCTAACGCCGCCTCTGCGCTTAAAACTTATTTTTCAAGAAGTTCCAGCTTACCTGTTTTGCCATCCCACTCTTTAGCATCGGGAGGTGGATCTTTCATCTCCGTGATCACCGGCCACTCCAGGGAAAGTTCAGCATTGAGCTGTGTGAAGTGTTCCTGGCCATCAGGTAGATCGTCTTCAGGGAAGATCGCTTCTGCGGGGCATTCCGGTTCGCATAAAGTGCAGTCGATACACTCTTCCGGGTCGATGACCAGGAAGTTCGGACCTTCATGAAAGCAATCCACCGGGCAAACTTCAACGCAGTCGGTGTATTTGCACTTGATACAGTTTTCAGTAACTACAAAAGTCATTGTCTCAGCACGCAGGAATAAGTGAGGTTATGATAGCAAAATTAATTGAAAAATCCTTAAGGAAAAAGCTGATAATCAGCATCGTTTTTCATACCAACTACCCCTGCGCACTGGCGCATTGGAGAAATTCATGAAGTTCCATCTGCTTTTGCCTGTCACTTGCTTTCTGTTGGTCATTGCAGGCTTCCCCGTCGAAGCCTCAGATACGAGTGCACAACCACCAAGCGAGCGGGAAAAAGCGCTGGAAATCCGGCTGAAGGAAATGGAGGCGCAACTGGAGGGAGCAAACCGGAAAATTACAGATCTGCAGGAGCAGTTGGAGACGGCAAACGGTGCCCCCGGCGACGTGGCACCAGATGCACTGACACCGGATGAGCAGGCAGTGGAAGCCAATCGAGTGGCTGCCGGGATCGTGGTATCTGACGACAGGCATGGAAGTGTGGTAAGCGATAAGACCGGGTTGCGGCGAACGTTCACCCAGTCGCGGAATGACAAAACGCCCGCTTCCATCACCAGCCTGGGTCCTGAAGATATTCTGCTGGGTGGTATTGATGACGTGTCGCGGATTGAATACCTGGTGCCCGCATTGCGTTATGGCCAGACGGGGCACGAAGTCCGGTTGTCGATGCGCGGCGCACGGACTGCCAGTGTAGGAGCAGAAGCCACGTCGGCGGTGGCTGTGTACGAAGATGGAATTTATCAGTCCACCACCACCGAAGGGTTGAATTCCTACGTGGATGTCGCGCGGATTGATGTTCTTCGCGGCCCCCAGTCCACCGCATTCGGTCAGCATGCTTATGCAGGCGCCGTGAGCATCGTATCCAATAAACCCAATTTTGAAGGCATCAGTGGGTATGCAGAGGCAGAAAATGGTCTGCCGGATAAAACACGCTGGCGCCTTGCTCTGAATCTCCCGGTCTCAGAGACCGTGGCGATCCGCCTGGCAGGCGTCTCGGAAACCCGCGCAGGACTGGTCGATAATGCCTATATCGAGTCGGATGCCGATGACCTCAATGGCCGCGCCGTGCAATCCATCCGGGCCAGCGCACTATGGCAACCCAGTGACAACTTCAGCCTGCTTTTCTGGAGCAGATACCAGGATGAAAACGGCACGGGATCAGCGCCATGGGGTTATCAGCAGATTGGTGGTTATGTCGATGGTGAATTAAGGCCCGGCAACCAGTTTGCAGGCCCGGGCGCCAGTCCCGACGGCGGGCCCTGGGGTGTGAACCGGAATTTGATTTCTTCGATGGGTTACGAAAACTGGATCAATACGCTCGACATGAACTGGGACGTGGGTTTCGCCAATTTGCAATGGTTATCCAGCTATACGTCGTTTCATGGCAAGCAGGCCTATGACAACGACTACACCGAGCTGGGCTCGCCAACCGATTCGCCCTTTGTGGGATGGAAGACCAGTCAGACGGGTTGGACGTCCGAATTGCGTATGACGTCACAGGGCAGTGGGGCGCTGAGTTGGCTGGCTGGACTTTATTTCTCAGATCGCTCAGCGGACTGGGGCTGGCTTGAAGGCGTAGACGGTGGTTTTGAAACGCCGGCCTGGGATGTAGACGGTGATTATTCCAGTGCAACGAACGCTGCTTTCGGACAACTCACGTATGAATTCAACGATCGTTTTAGCGTGACGGGTGGATTGCGTTATAACAAGGAAAAGAAAACGACCCGGACCGACGTGAAAGACAGCTGGGACGACGTGCTGTGGAAAGCAGCACTGGAATACAATTTCTCCGAACGCAGCATGACGTACTTTTCGGCTTCTACCGGGTATCGGCCGGGTGGCATGAATACGGCTGAAGGCGTTAACCCGACCTACGATTCCGAGAAATTGACGGCTTACGAAATTGGTCTGAAAACAATGCTCGCAGATGGCAAGGTCAATATGAGCCTGGCGGGCTGGTATAACGACTTCAAGGATTTTCAGTCACAGTCCTTCCTGGTACTGCCGTACCCGGGTTCACCGGAAGCCACCGAGTACCTGGGTAACGGGGGCTCGGCCGATGCCAAGGGTATCGAGGCGGAAATTCTGTGGACACCCATGCGTTATTGGAAAATTGCCACCCAGCTTAACTATACGGATGCCAAGTTCGGTAACTATGAAGCGGCGAACCTCGAAGGGCTGGGAGACATCCCCGGTCACACGGACGTTGATACACTTTCCTTTGACGGCTGGCATCCGGCCCTGTCTCCCGAATGGGTTTTTGGCTTGCAAACTTCCTATACCTTCCAACTGGAAGAGTGGGGAACGTTCACTCCTTATCTTCAGACCTCCTGGGTTA
>Ga0316197_10001340_pt1 | contig 17604 bp, 22 predicted proteins | sample OudBiesiAoxic_MG_FD_204939 | JGI IMG/M metagenome (GOLD analysis project Ga0316197, IMG submission 204939) | Coastal sediment microbial communities from Oude Bieten Haven, Netherlands - site A oxic | ecosystem: Environmental > Aquatic > Marine > Coastal > Sediment | place: Netherlands... | reverse complement strand
CAGTTACTTTGGCAACAAGATTAGCCCAATCGTAACCTTGGCAAGATCAATTATAAATAAACGAATATAGATTAACACAGAAAGAGGAATGGTGATGACCGAGATTATTACCACAACTGTCAGTTCCACCACAAAGGAAGTACAAATCAGCCGTCAATTACCTACTGTAATTATCGGTGAACGAATTAATCCCACAGGGCGCAAGAAACTGCAGAAAGAATTAAAAGCCGGTAAATTCGAAACCGTAAAAAATGATGCCAGGGCACAGGTGGAGGCGGGGGCAGCCATACTGGATGTAAATGTTGGCGTTCCCGGAGCCGACGAACCGGCCTTACTGCTGGAGGCGATCAAGGTGGTAGGTGGAATTACCGATGTGCCCCTATGCATCGATACGGCCAATCCCAAGGCCTTGGAAGCTGCTTTAAAGGCTTATAAAGGAAAAGCCCTGGTTAACTCGGTTAATGGTGAAGAGGAAAAACTGGAGACGGTGTTACCGCTCATCAAAGAATATAGGGCGGCAGTAATCGGATTGGCCATGGACGATGATGGAATACCCAAAACGGTAGAAAAACGGGTTGAAATTACGGATAAGATCATCAACCGTGCGGCTAAAATCGGAGTGCCGATCGAGGATATCGTCATCGACACCCTGGCTCTTTCCATGGGCGCCGAGGACCAAGCCGGAAAAATGGCCCTCGATTCGGTAGAAACGATCGTAAATGAGTTTGGCGTGAATATCACCATGGGGTGCAGCAATGTCTCCTTTGGCATGCCAGATCGCGAATCGATCAACGCCGCCTTTTTAGCCATGGCCATTCGTTGCGGGTTGACTTGTCCCATTACCAATCCGCTATACGAAGAGGTTGTAAAATCAATTATCGCAGCCGATCTGTGCATGGGGCGGGACGAATTTGCCACTAATTGGATCAGCCTTTATCGTAAATTGAAAAAGGCTAAAGAAGCTTAAATTACCAAATCAAGTTAAACCCCAATCCGGTGTTATCGGTATTGGGATAATGAAACATCTAAATCATATCTTAATTTGGTAAGCTATATAAAAGGGGGGCTAGATGATTGAGAAGATAGAATTTTTTACGGCAGGGTGCCCACGGTCCCAAATCAGCGAGAAAAACTTACGTAAGGCACTTGGGCAAATGGGCATTGAGATAGAATTTGAAGGAGTCGATGACCCTAAAGAGCATGAAGCCGCAGGGATTTCGGCCTTCCCAGGCGTAAAAGTCAACGGAGAGGTGAAATCCGAAGGGGCATTTTTAACGGTCGATGCCTGCAACGATATTTTATCCGAGTATGTATAGGTGATAGATATGTCGGAAACGAACAATAATCAACCTAACACAGTAACCCTCAACAAAGAAGAAGCATGTCAAAGAGTCGCCAAGTTTTATCATTCTGGTATGAACTGTGACAAAGCGGTCTTCGAGGTACTAAAGGATGTCCTGGGCCTATCGAAAGGTCGCTGGGACTTCACCGATTTTTATTCGGACAAACCGGATGACACGGAGCAATTTCTATGCAAAGTCGTCGCTGCCGGTGCCATATCTATCTACTTGGATATCATCTCCAAAAGAGAGTGTTTGCAGGGAGAAACCGAATTTGTTGAGGTGGAGCCAGTCGAGCGAGTGAATGCGCTGGTGACTGCCATGCTGAACGAAACGGCTGACGGTAAAAATGAGAAATTAGCCACTTTCGATCCTTTTGATCACGATGATTACTTAAAAAAAACAGATGCCAGCGAGAACATGCGAAAGGAATATAAAGAACGCGCTTCAACGTTTTTTAAAAATTTCCATGGGGCATTTAATTGTCAGGACTGTGTCGATATCCTCGGTTTTGATCCGTTTAGTTATGAATTGTATGACGAAGAGACTCAAAATGAAATTGAGAGCGGAAAGTGGATGACAAAGTGTGTCGAATGTATGCAGCATATCGTCCGAAGTCTGCATACGGATCCATAAAACATTCCGGCGAGTAAACCTTCAAACAGTTGTCTGAGCCCGCATCTTTGTACTACAAGTGTGAGAATGAATAATCAGCGAGAACTTTTGAGGCAGGGGAACGCGAGCCGGCCTAATCTTTATCAAACAGGGATTTAAGGAGATCGATAGATGAACCTTAAGGAACTCAAACCGGACCATACACTCGACGTGCGGGGACTTAGCTGTCCGATGCCAACGCTGAAAACCGCCAAAACCATGAAAAGCCTGGACCCGGGACAAATTTTAGAAGTATTAGGCACTGATCCGGGAACCAAAAAGGATATGCCCAAACTGGCCAAGAAATCAGGGCACGAATGGCTCGGGTTCCTGGATCAGGAAGAAGGGTATTATCGATTTTATCTGAAAAAAGGGACTGGGCCAAAAGAGGAGAAATAACCCATGGCTGAGAGACTCGGAATATGTGTATCCACAAGAGATAAATTCCATCATGTCATAGGTATTGCCAAGGCGGCCCATGCACAAAATAAGAAGGTTGAAATCTTTTTCACCGGTGAGGGGGTACACTGTACCCAAGCGGATAATTTCGCACAGATTCTTCAGGTAGCGAAAGTGGCGATATGCGAAGTGAGCTACATTGCCAACGAGTATAAAGGAATAGAGCTTACGGGTCTGGGAGATAAGGACTTTATGACCCAGGCTCGACATGCAGAGATGGTGGATGAGTGTGATAGCTATATTATTTTTTAAAGGAAAATGAAATGAGCAAGAAAGTTGCGGTGTTGATCAAAGATAAAGAACGTCAATATGAAGGATTGCGAACGAGTCTGGGCCTTTTATTGGAATTTCATATCGTAAGCATGTTTGTATTAGATCATGAAATCGAAATGACTGAAGAATACCATGACAACATGGAGTTTATAGATGAGATGGAAGGAACGCGCTACAGCAATGTGCCGGCAAATGTGAAAAAATACGGCTTCACTGCTGTTAGTGTCAACGAAGTAGCAGAAAAGATCGAAGCATGTGACCTAATCATCCCTTATTAAGGTGTTAAGGAAATATACCTATGAAGATCCTACATCTCTTACGTTCGAAGCCGGACGAGATGGTTAAAATGTTAATTACTGAGACCTTTAAAGAATCGGAATCAATTCAGGTTAACCTATATGAAGAAGGTGAACCGGACTATGAATGGCTGGTTCAACAATTGTTTGCAGCAGATAAAGTGGTTTCATGGTGGTAACACTAAAGAACAACCGTTTTAGGCCTATTGGATGAAACAGTTGAAGGCATTTTTTCCGAATGAGATCCAATCTAAGTAATTTGCATCGGATAGAGCTGTAAATTAATCCGCAACCAAGACGAAGAAAGGAGTTATAGACATGACAAACCACCAATAAAGCCGACACCGGCCGCAGCTGTCACAGCCCTTGTCCTGGAAAACTCAAGGTCAGTTACATCCGGGTATTCCATATCATTTTTTATCGGAGCAATCATTAATATTGCCGCAACAAGGGCTATGCAGGAAAAACAAAATAGAAGAATTTCATTGGACAAGAAACTTGCTGTCGCACCTCCCGTCAAAGCTGCAATAAAAATACTTACCCCCATATAAGCGCACAATTTATCAGAGACGAAAGAAAACTTGCGGTGCGTTAACCCTCCTGAGATACAGGATAAAAGCCCCATAACAATAGTTAGTCCCGCCACAATCCGCATTGAAAAAGGCTCCAAACCGATTAGAGGCGGTCCATAAAGCAAAAGTGGAGCCATTATAATTCCCCCTCCAATGCCAAGAAGCCCGGATATAAAGCCAGAAAACATTCCTATACAACCGATGAAAATATAAATCTCCATTTTTTAATCCGCGACAACCCCTACACTACTATTTATAGTGGTGCCGAACATTACGGCTACCGGAACTTCGGCATTGTTGAGATCCACTATAAGTTCATCAGCCTGGAAATTAGAAAATGATAGCAGAAGCCTGCCAGAGGTCTGAGGGTCATAGATCAACTCTTCTCCGGTGAACATGACGACAGTCTGATCTGGGTTAGCCCGCTTAATCAATTCCAGCAATTCCAGCCCGTCCATTGATTGCATGCGGATGTTGGCAAGTACCAGATCGAACGATTGTTTGGAGAGTATCTGCAGAGCCATCTCACCGGAATCAGCTGTATGGGTCTTGCAATCTAAGTCCGGTTCAAGACTGCGTTTGTGTAGTTGGCGCATGTCCATCTCATCGTCAACGACTAGAATAGAACGTTTCATTGCAATACGCCTTTTTTAATCGCCTTATCCGGCCTACCAACAGCCGAGAGAGAACGTAGAGGAGGATGAAAGGGGCGATAGAGTTAATCTCGAATCCTCCCAACCAACTGGGTAGACTGTACCCAAGTTGGTTGAACCGGCGATGCATCCAGGCCGCGGCAAAAAAAGCGGGCCAGATCGATGCCATGCCTGTGGCCATGAGTAAAAAAAAGGATTTACCGAAAGCTTCGTTGGCCAGATTGTTAATCCCTTTGTAGGCCAGTTCGTCACCCGCTTTCTTGGCGGCAATGGATTGTTCATGATAGTAAAGGGTTTGCCGTGAATTTTTAGCAATCTGGTGACGATTGACCCACACGGCCAGAGCTGCACACATATCACCGATCAGCGTAGCCCATAGGGCCAGTGCAAAAGTGCCGACCCACCACCCGAGCAACGGATTGACGAACCACCGGTAAGGGGCGATCAGTACAGGGTCAATCGTTATCAATACCCAGTCAATGGCATCCATGGACCTGCCTCAAAAAAATTTCCACTGAAGCTGGGCAGCAGCGGGGTTTTGTTTCAATTAATTCCCTGCGGATCAAAAAGGCGGTACAATGCTGTATCCGAGGAACCCTTTGGTTGTATAGCGAATTCCCACGTAAAAGGCCAGCAGCACAAACAGCCGCTTCAGCCAGATGTCGGGGATGTATTTCGAGGTGCGTGGTCCGATCATCGATCCGATGAAGATACCAATGAGCTCAACGCCGATCAAGCCCCAGGATACGGGAACCCCTTTGCCCACCATATAAGAGAAAATCGATACGATCATGCCCACTAACACTACCAGGGCGCTTGTACCGGCCACGAGAAACATGGGTAATCCCGCCACCGAAGTCAAAAAGGGTACAAACAGGAATCCGCCCCCGATACCCAAAAAGGATGCGATGGCGGCGATGAAAATACCGCCGACCATGGGGATCCAGGCTTTAAAATCAAAATCAACGCCGAAGAAGGTAAACTTAATGTTACCCACAAAGAAAGTGACGACCCAGCCGGCGATGGCCAACAAGTAGGCCACCATTCTCCCGCCACTGACCAGATTGGCCCACAGAGCACTGGCAACCACCAAAGCCAGAGCAACAAACATTAGGGCCCAGCTGCCTTCCAAGACCTTAACCCCTCCATCGGAGGCGGCACCTTCTTTGGTTTTCTTTTCAAAAGCGGAGGCGGCCTCTTTGGCCTTTTTCTTCTTGGCCTGGCCGGAGGCTGTGGTTTCTCGAAGCAGCATGATGCCGAGCAATAATACGATCAGACCAAAATAGCCGATATAGGCTTTGAGGTTGACCTTTCCGGCCGTCAGGGCCGGTATCAGCCAGGAACCACCCACCCCACCGATGGCCAGACACATTCCCAACGGCGCCACCAGACGACCCATTTTAAAGTAATTGAAACTGGAGATCAATGCGCTCAACCCCACCAACCACTGGTTGGAGACACGGATGGAATCAGTCACCAGCTTGTTGACCGGGTTCGCTTTGCCAAAGCTCTTGGCATAATCACCCAGGCCGAAAATGGTAATATGTCCCACACCGGCCATGATGCCCCCGAAAGCACCGACGGTTGAAAAGATCCAACCCACCCAGATTGCCCACAAAAGCCCGACAATCAGGTTTGGCTTGGGGGCGCTGGGTATACCCATAAACCCTTCAGGATCACCCGGTTTGATGACTTCCTTCGTCTTGACCGCGATTGTTTCATCTGCCAGGCTTTTTTCAATAGCCGCTTTAACCTTGGCCGGCATGGCCACAGTTGTGTAACCCGCCGTATCGCTCTGCGCCAGCGCCAATGCGGCCATGGAAAGAATCATCAATAGGGCCGTTCCCCACCAGAGACGTTTGGACTTCATGGTTTTTCTCCCTTTTATTTATTCAGGTTGATTGAGGGTGACGTTTTTCCAGCAAGGCGCATACCAAATTAATCCATTTTAGATCACAAATTCAACCGGATATAGCAGCAATGCGAGTATATTTAAATAATCACATGTGAATACGTTCAATTCAATTCCCAATAAATTATTGTAATATTAGAAAATAGTGAGGGGATCCGATGACAACCGGGGGGATGAAATATGGCCAGGGCGGCTCTATTCGCATGATTCAAAAATGATTAAGACAATCCGAATGTGAAATGAAAATATTGCATAGTGCAAAAAAATATGGCGATATTTATAATTTTGTGGGTCTATTTGGAAAACAAAAACTTCAACACGGTGGCATGAAATGACGTTGATGTGTTATGAATAACTTGAAAAAACAAATAATTGGGATAGATAGGGCCACGACCACCTTCTGATTTGGGGTGATGAAAAAAGTCTTCAACTATGGAGCGTAGCGTATGAATCTTGGATTTAAAGCGCTTGAGGGTGATCTGGGCTGTTTAGCTGGTTGAGCACCATTTGAGTGGCGTCTTCGCGACCTAATTGTTTTGCGGCGCGAGGAAGATCTTAATATCATATCATTTTTGCATACAGGCTTATCACTGGAGGAAAAATGAAAAATTCCGTTTTCAGTATTTGCGGCATGTGTAACGTCAGGTGCCCGATTAAGGTGGATGTGGAAGACGGGGTCGTGAAATGGATTGAAGGCAGTCCGAATGATCCGGGCATGGCCGGTCGGCTTTGTGCCAAAGGGTCGGCTGGTATCGCCATGCTGTACGATTACGAACGACCTCAGCACCCCCTGATTCGAGAAGGTGCCCGTGGTGAGGGCAAATGGAAGAAAGTGACTTGGGATGAAGCAATGGATTACATTGCCGCTAAAATGGAAAAAATTATTTCTGAACACGGAGCGCGTGCCGTTGCATTAAGCGATCGGGGGGGACCGTTTCGTGAAATTCACCGCAGCTTTTTACGGTCGATCGGATCTCCCAACTATATGAATCATGATGCCACCTGTGCCCGAAATACTCAGCATGCTGCCATTTCACTTTTCGGGAGCGGTCGGAAAACATTCAATTACGATTACAGCGGGTGCCAACATCTGGTACTCTATGGGCGAAATGTGCTGGAATCGTTGCGGGTTAAAAATGCCAACACCATCATGGATCTTCTCGATCGGGGTGGAAAAATTACCTACATCGATGTTCGCGCCGCCGGTACGGCCATGAAAGCGACGCGCTTTTGGATGATACGCCCTGGAACTGATTATGCCTTGAACCTGGGCATTATCCATACCATTCTGAAAGATAAGCTTTACGATGCCAGATTTGTCGACAAGTGGGTCTCGGGTCTGAAAGAACTGGAGGAGTTCGTGTTATCCTACCCGCCCGAGTGGGCTGAGAAAGAAACCGGTATCCCCGCCAGTGAAATTGTTGAATTTGCTCATGAGATTGCCGAAGCTCGGCCGGCGGTTATTTTTCACCCAGGCTGGCTAACCGCACGGTACAAGGACTCCTTTTACAGTTCAAGAACCGCTTATATTTTGAATGTGCTCATGGGTAGCATCGAAGCGCCCGGGGGTCTGTTTTTTCGGAAAGGCCCCGGTGATGCTGGAGTCAAGGGCCTCAACAGCCTCATGGACACCATCCCCAAACCAAAAGAAAAACGGGTGGACGGTTGTGGTTGGAAACACAAACAATTTGAGTCCGGTCCGGGATTGATGCACTTGTTTTACAAAGCACTTTTGGAAGGCAATCCCTATCCGGTCAAGGCCTATATTGTTTATAGGCATGACCCCCTGCTTTCATTGCCTGATCCGGAGGCACAAAAGAAGGCACTGGACAAGCTGGACATTTTGGTGACCATTGATGCCAATTACAGCGAAACCAGCTGGTATGCTGACGTCCTGCTGCCCTCGGCCACGTATCTTGAAAAATCCAGCGTGCTTTGTACTGGAAAGGGGTTGAAGCCTTCTTTCCGAATGCGGGAAAAAGCGATCCAACCCCATACCAACGCCAAGCCTGACTGGTGGATTTTTAAATCCTTGGCCGAACGGCTTGGTGTCGGGGATTACTTCAAGTTCAATAATATCGAGGAATTTTGGGGCTATCAGCTTAAAGGCACCGGTGTAACCGTTGAAGACCTGAAAATGAAAGGGACGGTCAGCCTGACTGAGGAACCGATTTGGTGGGATCGTTTAAAAGATTTAAAATTTAAAACCGAATCTGGTAAAATCGAAATTGTTTCCAGCCATCTTGAATCCTGCAAAATCGAATCATTTAAACCCTATGAAAGCCCGAAAAAGGCTGAACCTGGTATGTTCCGTCTGGCTTTTGGCCGCAGTCCGGTTCATACCCACGGCCGCACCATCAACAATCCCTACCTAAACGAGATCATGTCTGAAAACACCCTTTGGATCAACAATGTCGAGGCGGAAAAGCTTGGGATTAAAGACAAAGACCTCGTAGAGGTAACCGCCGCCGATGGCAGCCATTCGGGTACGATTCGTGCCTGGGTGACCGAATTTATTCATCCGGAAACAGTTTTCATGGTACATGGATTCGGCCGTAAGATCCCGTGGCAGACACGGGGGTATAATAAAGGGTTGGCCGATTATCGTTTCGAAACGGGATTGCTGCATGTTTATGATCCGGTTGGCGGGGCCAATGCCTTGATGGAATGCATGGTGAATGTTAAAAAAGCCGCTTAATTAAAAATATAATCTGGAGGATCATCCATGAGTAAATATTTTTTATTTCAGGATAATAAACGGTGTATCGGGTGCTTTAGTTGTGAAGTGCATTGCAAGGCCAATAAAAAACTGCCGGTAGGTCCGCGGCCTGTGCAGATCATCCCGGTAGGCCCGAAATTAGTAAAGAATCTACCGCGCATGTCGTACGTTTATATGACCTGTTATCATTGCGAGAACCCATGGTGCATGGCCGCCTGTCCCACCGGTGCCATGCAGAAAAGACCCAAGGACGGGATCGTCTTTGTTGACGGTTCCATTTGTGTCGGTTGTAAAACCTGCATCTTGGCTTGTCCGTGGGGCGCGCCCCAATGGAATGCTGAGACCGGAACGGTGGTCAAATGTGACTATTGTATGGATCGCATTGATGAAGGTCTTGAGCCGGCCTGCGTCACCAAATGCGTCACTAAATGTCTACATTTTGGAACAACCGAAGAAAGCGTGGCTTTAAGACGCGAAAGACACGCTAAAACCGTTGCGGCCTTTGAGTAAGTAATATAACCCAGATACGACGGCACCAACATGCCCGCAGTGCTTCAATTCTCGAAAAGTCTAACTGATGTCAAAAAGGTAACCACCCTAGAAAACGGAACTGTTCTCCAGATGAGGTAAGGAATGCCCGCTAAGGTGTGCCCGGTAAATGACACGATTGATAAAATAGAAGCGATACTCGAGACTGGCCAGTTGACCCAACCGCGCGTGCGGAGAATCGCGGAGGATATTCTCGAATTAATCCAGGATACTGCCTGGGGACGCGCGGGTAGCAGCCATATTGCCGCCATCGGGGAATTGGCCGAAGAACTGACCACGGGTAAAATGGATCCGAACAGCCGGAAAGCCGGCCAAATTGTCATTGCAGCGCTTTCAGAACACCGGGAAATTTTCGTTAGCCACGTCGAGACGGGCAACTGTCTGAGTGGTGATTGCGTCAGGTTGGTACCGGCTCCATGCCAGATGACATGTCCTTCCGGAATAGACATCCCCTCCTATCTTTCCCTCATCGGTCACGGACGTGATGCAGAAGCCATAGAAGTAATACGGAAGGACAACCCCTTTCCATGGATATGCGGTCTTATCTGTACCCGGCCTTGTGAGATAATGTGTGTGAGAGCAAGAATTGATACCCCTGTATCCATAAAATTCCTCAAGGCTTTTGCTGCGGAAAAGGCCCTGTCGGAAAGACGTTATGTCAACCCCCCGAAGGAACCGGATAAACATAAAAAGGTTTGTATTATTGGGGCAGGCCCTGCCGGATTGACCGCTGCCTACTATTTGGCTCTGAAAGGGTATGGGGTCAGGATTATCGAAGCCCTTCCCATGGCGGGAGGGATGATGATGGTTGGAATTCCGAGATACAGACTCCCCAGGGAGATCATTGACAGGGAAGTGGCTATGATCGAGGAGTTGGGAGTTGAATTTCGTTTTAATATTCTGTTCGGTGAAGATATTACCTTTGAACAATTAAAAGATGAAGGCTTTGAAGCTTTCTTTTTTGCCATCGGTGCCCACAAATCATGGAAGTTGGGTATTCCGGGCGAGGACCATTTTCTCCAGGTGGTAGAAGCAATTGACTTGTTGCGCAAGGTCGCCCTGGGGGAGCGGCATATTCCTGGAAAAAAAATCGCCATCATCGGAGGCGGAAATGTAGCCATTGATGCCGCTCGGACCTGTATCCGACTGGGCAGTGAAGAAGTAACGATTATATATCGCCGAACCCGTTCTGAAATGCCCGCCGATGTAGATGAAGTAGAGCAGGCTGAGGTAGAAGGTGTGAAATTTTCTTTTCTTGTGATTCCGATAGGAATCACAGGTGTTGAGGGAAAGATCACATCTCTTCATTGCTTAAGGGCCGAGTTGGGCCCCGAGGATTCCAGTGGTAGACGGCGCCCGGTTCCCCTGGAAGGGAGTGACCACTATTTTGAAGTCGACGCGATAATCCCTGCAATCGGTCAGAGGGTGGACCAGAAATGCATGGATTCGTTAACTGATGTCAATTGGACAAGACGAAATACAATCGATGTGAATAGAGTCAGTATGGAAACGTCCATGGAAGGAGTTTTTGCGGCTGGAGATGCCGTTTTGGGCCCGGCAACCGTGGTTGAAGCTATTGGCGGCGGGAAAAAGGCGGCGGATGCCATAGATCGTTTTTTATCCGGCATTCCTCAACCGAAGGTTCCGCCTGTTCCCGTTCGGCGGGACCGGACCGAGTGGTTTGACGTTTCTGCCGCGACAAAGATGATTTTGAAAAGGCCTGAGATGCCGATGTTGAATATTGAGCGAAGGCAGACCACGTTTCAACAAGTGGAGCTGGGTTATACCGAAAATATGGTCAGGGAAGAGGCTCGGCGATGTCTTCGATGCGATATATGCAGACGGTGTGGGGAATGTGTGGAAGTCTGCCGGGATAAGATGAGAATTAATGCTTTACAATTGGGGTATCTGGACTTCGACCATCCGGTCGAGACTGATTTCAGGTTAACTGAAGAAAAATGTATCGCTTGCGGCGCCTGTGCCGAAAGTTGCCCCAATGGAGCCATGACAATCGAAGACAAAAAAAACGAAAGGGTTCTATCGCTGTGCGGAACCATATTAAATCGACAGAAGTTAGTCCATTGTGAACGCTGTGGAACCGTCATAGGTTCCGTCAAGTATCTTGATTATATAAGAAAAAAAATCGGAAAGGTGGCCAGGGTGACCTCGGGCCGTATGATTTGTGGCGCATGTGCAAGAAAAGAAACGGCAAAAACCAGTCTTCCGCCGGCTACTTTTTAAAAACCGCATGACTGTCAACAAGGAGATTTGAAATGGTTTTTCACAAAAGCCAAAAAGTCGAAGTATTTAAAAAATCGGAAGACGAGGCATGGCAAAATTACATGGATGATTATGTGGGATTGCATGGCATCATAACCGATCCGGATACCTCGATAAACGATCCGGATGCGCTGGTACGCGTCAGTTTAAAAGATAAAGGTACCCACCGCTTTCCCCAGGATTGTCTGCGCCTGATAGAGGATTGAGGCCAAATACATGTTTGTTGAGCAATCTCTTTCTAAAAAGGGACGCGGGGTGATTAACACTTCGGAGGACCAAACCGTGGAAGGGGTCATTAACGAAATGGTGCGGAAAAAAGGTCAGTGCTCTCGTAGTCACCGATGGGGGGTTAGCCCGCTGGTATTTTGGTGTAAGGGATGTGCTGCGCTGCCATCTGAATCACCCTCAACAGGCCTTCGGTACCATTCGGCTATCCGACGGTATGACCCGCCGGTTATTTGTTGTGGAAGGCTGTTGGCTATAACAAAATAGCCGAATTACATCAAAAAACGCACCGCCCCTCACCCGGATCTCAAAGAGTACCACAAGTACTGCCCGACTTTTACCAAGAGGTTTTCGGATCGAATCACATCGTTTGAAACCAGGTTCCAGAAAATCAGGGTGCCGGGTCATAAAAGTTAGGCCTATTCAAATAAGTTGAGGCACCGCATGATACCTGAACTATCGATAACCCTCGGAAACTAAGCAGTAAATTCCAGGCAAATACACAATTTCAAAGCCTTTCCTTTACGACACCTGATGACGATGATATTGTTGTATTGATATGATCATTAGCCATAAACAATAAACAATCAAGCAACGGAAGTTTTGAAAAACCGAATGATGAGGTTTATTCGTCCGGAAAAAGGAAATAACAACCATGGCCGCTGAAAACGATATCGTATTAATTTATCTTGAGGAAAAACCACTCGCGTTTGCCCGGATCGAGGAGATCCTGCCGGATCATAAACCCGATTGGTACCACGTCAAGTTTTTGTTGCTTCAACTGCCGCTTCAGGCCGTTACCTGGATCCTAAGAGATGCCTATATCAATGGTGAGCCGTATACCATGGGGGGTAAATCGATGCGGTTGGAATTGGTGAAATCTCCTGAAGAAACCGAACAAATCGTTGGTGCAGAAGAACAATCGCCGGATGTCGATACCAAAAAAAGAAAAAAGGGTAACTCTGAAGCCGCCAAGGTTATCTCTCTGGCTGACCTTAAAAAAAAACAATGAACCATACCAAACGTATTGTGATCTCCGCGTCACGCCGGACGGATCTTCCGGCCTTTTATATGCCATGGTTCATGCAACAGATTGAACGGGGAACCATTGAGACGGTCAACCCGTATAATCGAAGAACGAAAGAAATCCGACTCTCCCCACGGTACATCCATTCCATCGTTTTCTGGTCAAAGAATTTCGGCCCCTTTATCGCCGAGGGTTTCGGCAAGCGAATCCAACAAGCCGGATTTCATCTTTTTTTCAATTTTACCGTTAATTCCGAATCTCATTTGCTCGAACCCCAGGTACCCCCTCTTGACGATCGGCTTGATCAACTTGAGCGGTTGTGTGCAACCTACGGGGCCGATGCCGTAACCTGGCGATTCGATCCGATCTGCTTCTACGAAACGGAAGCCGGTCGCCAGCACAACCTGGTTGACTTTGAACGCATTGCCAAGACCGCCGTCGAATGCGGAATTCGGCGATGTATTACCAGCTTCCGGGATGATTATCAAAAGATCCGAAAGCGAACCGCGGCGCTTCATGACTTTCGGTTTATCGACCCGTCGATAGAGAAAAAAGCCCGAATCCTAATCCAGATGGCGGCGCAATTGGATGATATCGGGATCGGCCTTTACGCGTGCTGCGAAAAAGCGGTTCTTGATACCTTGCCATCGGATAGCAAGGTTCATCCGGCTGCTTGTATCGATAATCAAGTTTTAGCCCGGCTTTATGGCGACGATGTCTCGGTAAAACGAGATTCCGGTCAACGGCTCCAGAAAGGGTGCGGATGCAGAATGTCAGTGGACATTGGAGATTACAAACAACATCCGTGTTACCATAATTGTCTGTTTTGTTATGCCAATCCGGTTGATAAATCGGGAAGTTTTGGACGGACGGCAACGTAATCGACAGGAACCCGTTTATGAGAATAGGAACCGTTACCCTCGATCATCCGCTGATCATGGCTCCGCTGGCCGGTATTACCGATCTTCCCTTTCGTCTGATCGCCCGGCAGGCTGGTTGTGGGCTGGTATGTTCGGAAATGATTAGCGCCAATGGTCTGGTGCATCAATCATACAAAACATTGCGGATGCTTGGCAGCGATCCGGCCGAAAAACCGTTGTCCGTACAAATTTTTGGCGCTGATCCGGCTGTGATGGCTGAAGCGGCGCGAATCGTGGAAGAATCGGGAGCGGATATTCTCGATATCAATTTCGGATGTTCAGTCCGTAAGGTCGTGAAAACCGGGTCCGGCGCGGCATTGATGCGAACGCCGAACAAAGCCGAAGCTATCTTAAAGGCCGTCCGCAAAGCAGTGTTGATTCCAGTGACAATTAAAGTTCGTAGCGGCTGGGATCGATCCGGCGATCAGGCCGTTGAAATCGCTAACATTGCCGAAGCATGCGGCACAGACCTAGTTGCCGTCCATCCGCGTACTGCCACCCAGGGATTTCGGGGACAGGCGGACTGGACCTTGATCAAAAGGGTAAAACAGGCGATTTCCCTGCCGGTAGTGGGAAATGGCGATATACTAAATGCCCAGGATGCCTTGCGGATGTTTGCGCAATGTGGTTGTGACGGCGTTATGGTTGGCCGCGCCGCCATCGGCAATCCCTGGATTTTCGATCAAATCCGAAAGGCACGAACCGGTGAGATGCCCTTACAGATCGACCTTGCCATGCGCAGGGAAGGGATGGTTCGCTACCTGAACGCGGCTATTGCCTTTCATGGCGAGGCCGTTGCCTGTCGGATGATGCGAAGCCGGCTGGGGTGGTTTGTGAAAGGGCTGTCCCACAATGTCCGGTTTCGGGAGGCGATTAAAACAATTGAAAGCCGTTCGGAAGCCCTGTCGCTGATCGATAAATATTTTGGTGTAGAAATGGACAAGGCAGTGCAAAATGGCCAACTGGCCGGTAAATGTCCAACAGGGTGACCGGCTAACCAGATTTTGTATCCTGATGGTAAGTGGCGGTTACTTCAGAGGTGATGCCTCCCCGGGGAGTGAATCGGCCGGTCACGGTCATTTTTTCGGGATCGAGGACGGATATCAGGTCATCCAGGATACGGTTCACCAGGTCTTCGTAGAAGATGCCCACATTCCGGTATTGAAGCAGATAGAATTTCAGAGATTTTAGTTCGATGATTTTTTTATTAGGTCGATAGTGGATAGTAATGCACCCGATATCCGGCAGTCCGGTCATGGGGCAAACCGAAGTATATTCGGGCTGATCGACGGTGATATCGATGGTCCGACGGCCGGCGTAATGATAATCGATGGGGTCTAGAATGTCGGACCGGATATCGTCTAAGTGGTGAATTTGAGCTATGGACTTGGCATCATAGGTTTTACTCATTTGGTGACTCCTTATGAAAACAGTTTGGAATCACTTAGTAAACGACAATCACCGTTGCTGTCAAATAGATCGTCTGGGAAGGCGAATTTTTGGTTGTTTAAAAGACATTGACAACGACACTGTATATTGTTAACGTTCCAAAATTATTATCTATACGAATGTGAGGGATGGTATGGGGTCTCTTGATGAAACCATATTAAGAGCGTCTAAGGAGATCGTTGTAAAGTTTATCGAAATGGGTCGAATTTCGCCCATCACCTTTTCGGAAAATTTCAAAAATATTTATCATACGGTAAATGAGACGGTGAAAAAAGATCAACAGTCGCAACCGGATCCCATTCCGAAAACAGCTGCTCCGGAGAATAAAAGGAAAAGACGGAAGTAGTTGGCGACAGATATAAAAGGATAGGCGAATCGTGGGTACAAAGCAGGGTAACATGAGTGGTGATAATTGGGATGATCGGGTTCTATGCAGGGACGAAAGCTGTACCGGAACCATCGGGCTGGACGGGCACTGCCGGGTGTGTGGACAGCCTCTGGGAGACGACCCTATGGTTTCGGAACCGTCTATTGAGGATCATATCCCGGCGCCGTCGTCACCAGTGGCTGGGGCTCCTGTTTCTGAAGCGGAAGATATCGATACGGATGTAAAGGATGACGAGGACATCTTTACGGACACCAAAGAAGATATGGAATCAGGCTGGGAAGATCGAATTCTCTGTCGGGATGAGGAGTGTATCGGTACTATCGGACCGGATGGGCTATGTCGGGTGTGCGGGCTGGCTTATAAAAGCGGGGAACAATAAGGATCTTCCATAAGGGAGCCCATTAACTTTTTCTATCGGCTTTGACCGGCTATTGATTCCCCAATCCATTCTGACCCCCGCAATCGGGACACTGCCAGGTGATTCCATTGCAGGACATCCCCCAAGCGTTTTCAATCATACATTCCTGACAGATGGCAAACCCACATCGGCAATGCCAACAAAAAGGATAGGTTTTTTGGCAGCAGTTGCAAATGAATGTTTTCTTTCCCCGCCGCCGGCGGATGGGTTTCTGAATGGGTTTGCTTTGTTTACCGGCCGGCATTTTAGATTTTCCTTTTAGCTATAATGGAATGACATCACAAAATTCAAAAAATATCTATGCGGTTATTAATTGTCAATGAAATGAGACAGCCATGAATCAAGAAAAAACATCAATATCACCATTGCCTGAGTCGGAAGTCTTGTTGGGAAAAAATGGTCAAACGATTTACCTGATCGATGGTACGGCATATATTTACCGGGCATATCATGCCATCCGTAACCTTTCCAATTCCAAGGGATTACCGACCAATGCCGTTTTTGGCTTCGCTCGCATGCTTATAAAATTCATGGCTGAACGGTTACCCCGATACGCTGCAATGTTTTTTGATGCCAAGGGACCAACCTTTCGGCACCAAATATACGATGATTACAAAGCCAATCGACCGCCCATGCCGGAAGACATGGCCGTTCAGATTTCGTATATTAAAAAAGTAACTGCAGGTTTTAATATACCCATTCTTGAAATGCAGGGATTTGAAGCCGATGACCTCATCGGCACGGTTTCCCGACAAGCGGAGGCGCACGATTTTTCGGTAGTCATGGTGACGGGAGATAAGGATTTTATGCAGCTCGTAACAGAAAAGGCGGTTTTATGGGATCCTATGAAAGAAAAAACGGTCGATATCCATACCATCCGGGCCGATTACGGTCTGGAGCCGGCTCAAATAATTGATATGATGGGGTTATCGGGTGATACCGCCGACAATATTCCCGGTGTACCGGGGATCGGGCCCAAAACAGCGAAAACACTGATTCAAACCCATGTCAGCCTGGAACATCTTTACGAAGGGATCGATGCTCTCAAATCGAAGAAAAAACTGTATGAAAACCTGCTGGCATTTAAGGAACAGGCCTTTTTGAGTAAAAAACTGGTGACCATCGACACCTACGTGGCATTACCGTTTCAGGCGGAAGCGTATCGTATCCCGCCACCGGATCGAAATGTGCTGGGCGACCTGTTTCAGGAGTTGGAATTCAGACAACTCCAACAACACTTCACCGAATCAAAACCGCCGGTGAAAAAAAATTATACCGTTGTTTTGGAACGGTCCGATCTTGACCATTTGATTGAAAAAATGAAAAATGCATCAGTCTTCGCCCTGGATACGGAAACTACTTCTAAAAATCCGATGAAAGCCGAACTGGTGGGTGTGTCGGTGGCCTTGAAACCCAACGAGGCGTTTTATATTCCTTGTGGACATATTTGTTCTAATATCCCCGAGCAGG
>Ga0316197_10001339_pt1 | contig 17628 bp, 18 predicted proteins | sample OudBiesiAoxic_MG_FD_204939 | JGI IMG/M metagenome (GOLD analysis project Ga0316197, IMG submission 204939) | Coastal sediment microbial communities from Oude Bieten Haven, Netherlands - site A oxic | ecosystem: Environmental > Aquatic > Marine > Coastal > Sediment | place: Netherlands... | reverse complement strand
GTTCCACGACTTGCGGCATTCCCATGCGGCGCTCCTGATCGCTCAGGGGGAACACCCCAAGGTCATCCAGGAACGACTCGGTCATGCGTCGATCAAGACAACCTTGGACACCTACGGGCACTTGTTCCAGGGCCTAGACGAGGCCGCAGCCGACCGCCTCGAGGCGACCTATGCGGCTTCTGATGTGCACGCGATGTGCACGCGGGAGGATTCCGGGGTTACCACTCTCGCCGCTGAATGACCGAAACCCCTTGCGGGGCAAGGGGTTTGACCGGTGGGCCCACCTGGATTTGAACCAGGGACCTCATCCTTATCAGGGATGCGCTCTAACCAGGCTGAGCTATGGGCCCGCGGAGCGGGAACGATAGCAAGACAAGAGGCGTAGGGGCCGGGTGGGGAATAGCCTGGCGCACTCAGGGATTGATGAACACCATGGCCAACACACATCTGATCGGTATTTCGGGGAGCCTCCGCTCAGGGTCGTACAACACGGCCCTGCTTCGAGCTGCGTTCGCGGATCTGCCGCCCGGAGTGAGCGGCGAGGTTGCATCGCTCGCCGACATCCCCCTGTACAACGCGGACAACGTGACAGAGCAGGGCAAACCAGAAGCCGCGGAGTCGCTTCGTGAGGCCACGAGATCGGCACAGGGAATCGTCTTCGCTACGCCTGAGTACAACTGGTCGGTCACCGGAGCGATGAAGAACGCCGTTGACTGGCTATCCCTGGGACCAGACTCCCCGCTTGACTTCAAGCCGGCAGCCATCATTGGCGCCGGTGGCGGGTCCGGGACCGCCCGCTCACAGCGGCACCTCCGCGACATCTTGTCGCACAACAGCCTCTGCATCGTTTCTGACCCGCAGGTGATGGTGTCATCGGCATCCCAACGGTTCGAAGGCACGGAACTGGCTGACGACGGCGTGCGGTCCGAACTCCTGACGATGATCGACCGCCTTCTCGAGGTCATCGAACGATCTCATTCCACCGAGCGCATCGACCTACGCGGTTCGGTTCTCGTGGTCGGGAGTGAGGCGTCACGCGCGGACCGGGCGGCGCACAGCATCGTCGAACACGGCCACCGAACGCTCACCGCTCTCGCGGCGGTCGACGCCGAACGGATCTTGAGTCGCAGGACGGTCGCGGGGGTGGTCCTCGATGCCCACGTCGGCAGCGATGCGCGGCAACTCGTCAAGGCCGCCGCGGCTGCGATTCCTGTCGTGGAGGTGGAAGACCCTGCCGCGGCCGGCCGGTTGATCGACGATGCACTTCGATTCGAGATGGGGTCCGGGTAGCCTCTCGTGCACCGCAGCCGTAAGGAGACTCGTGCGCAACTGGATCCTCTTCTTCCACATCATTGCCGTCATCGTCTGGATGGGTGGGTCGATCTACGTCGAGGCGCTGATGGCCGCAGTCGGCCGCACTGAAGACGAGTCTGGCTTGGTCGGCGTGTTTCGGAAGGTGGGGGCCACGAACCGTCGATTGTTCAACATTGCGGGCATCGCCACCATCGTGACCGGATTCTGGCTCGTGTTTATCGTTCCAGGTTGGGAGTTCGAGAGCGTGTGGATCACGGTCGGGATTCTCGTAGCGACGATTGCCGTGGTCATCGACCTGTTCTACGCCACCCCGCGGGTCGATCGAGTCGAAGCGCTCGTTGAGGACCCTGAGGAGTCGAACGACGCAGTCCCCGACTTGATCAAGCAGGTCCTCATGGCGGGCCATATCCGAACCGGGCTGCTGTTTGTCGGTGTTGTGTTCATGGTCTTCAAGTTCTGACTCGTTCGTCATGCCCGGTTGGTCGGTACACTCCCGGCCACAAGGGGACGTAGCTCAGTTGGGAGAGCACCTGGTTTGCAACCAGGGGGTCGTCGGTTCGAGTCCGATCGTCTCCACAGTTGTTAGCAAGGGAGTTTCCCGTGGAAGCCGCCGTGATTGTCGACGCAGTGCGGACGCCAATGGGGAAACGAAACGGGCTCCTCAAAGACTGGCACCCGGTCGACCTCGCCGCCGAGACGCTCGTGGCTCTGGCTGAACGCAACGATCTCGATCCGGTTCTTGTTGACGATGTGATCATGGGGTGTGTCTCCCAAGTCGGTGAGCAGACCTTCAACATCGGCCGCAACGCTGCGCTCGGCGCCGGATGGCCGGAGTCGGTCCCAGGTGTCACGCTCGACCGTCAGTGTGGATCCAGCCAGCAAGCGGCCCACTTCGCCGCCCAGGGGGTCATGGCCGGCGTCTACGACGTGGTTGTGGCTGCCGGCGTCGAGTCGATGACCCGGGTCCCGATGGGAATCTCCTTCTCACAAGGTCCCGGCAAACCGTTTGGGCCGAAGATGTCAGCCCGGTACGACCACCAGCTCGTGCCACAGGGCATCTCGGCCGAGATGATCGCCGAACAGTGGTCGCTCGGACGCGGAGACCTCGACCAGATCGCCTACGACTCGCAGATGCGCGCCCACCGCGCGACCGTGGAAGGGCGCTTCGAATCGCAGATCATCCCGATCGAGACCACCGACCAGGGCCGGTCGATCACGTTGACGCTCGATGAGGGCATCCGGCCATCGACCACCGTTGAGATCCTCGGGGGGCTGAAGCCTGCATTCCGGGAAGACGGCGTGGTGACAGCCGGGAACTCGTCGCAGATCACCGACGGTGCGTCAGCGGTGCTCATTATGAGCGAGACGAAGGCAAGAGACCTGGGGTTGTCGCCGCGGGCAACCTTCAAGGCGTTCTCTGTGGTCGGGACCGATCCCGTCACCATGCTCACCGGGCCGATTCCCGCCACGAAATCCGTGCTGGCCAACGCAGGCCAGTCCGTCGACGAGATCGGACTGTTCGAGGTCAACGAAGCCTTTGCCTCGGTTGTCGGTGCCTGGTTGAAGGAGACCGGCGTTGACTGGGAGCGAGTCAATGTGAACGGCGGGGCGATCGCTCTCGGGCATCCTCTCGGCGCGTCGGGCGCCCGGCTGATGACGACGCTGCTTCACGAAATGGAGCGCACCGGCACCCGGTACGGATTGCAGACGATGTGCGAGGGTGGCGGCACGGCCAACGGCACGATCCTCGAGTTGGCCACCTGACCGTGGCCGTATTTGTCGCCATCATCGTTGGGCTCGCGATATTCGTCGGCACAATCGCGATCGTTCGGATGATTGCGAACGGACCGCCGCCGGAGCCCGACCCCGGATTGGTGCATGAAGTGGAGGTCGACTACCGCTGTTCGATCTGCGGCATGCGCCTCACGGTGACCCAGCAGCAGGATGCGGCAACCGAGCCTCCGAAACACTGCCGAGAGGTGATGGATCCGGTCTGAGGACGGACCGGGAGGCTCGCTAACTTGTCCCCACCTGTGGGCGAAATCGGGGATAACTACAAACGTGTAATTCTCGACCGACGAACGTACGAACCGGCCGCTGCTACCGGTAGTTGAGCGTCATGGCGAACCCCACACCGATCATCGCCAAACCCACGACGAGGTACCAGTTTTCGGTTCCACCGGGGAGAATCCCCATGTAGTTGAGGAGGATCACAACGATGCCCAAGGCCATGAGGCCGAACATCGTGGCGACGTACCAGGTTGGCGAAGGACCCTTGTCCGCGACCTCGGTCACGGCCGGGTTCTTCGGCGGGGTGGGGCGCTTGTTGGCCTTTTTGCGGCCCTTCGAGACTGGCATAACCCGAAGAGTAGCGATCTACGGCGCGCTTCCCAACGCGAACGCGAGCACCGTTGTGTGGTCTCATCGGTACGCTGCCTGATCATGGGCGATACGGCGGCCACCGAAGCGGAGGTTTTGGCGAACCCAAGGAGGGGCGGACTGACCCGCGTCATCCGGATCGTCGGGTGGACGAGCATTGTTGCCGGGCTCCTGATCCTCGGATTTGTCGTGCAGCAACTCTTTGTCACCTCGTGGTTTGCCGAACAGCACCAGGAAGCGCTGTCGGAAGAGGCCAACGAACACTTCATTGAATCCGAGATCACTGAAGTGGAGTACGTGCCACCACCGCCGGGAGGAACCGCCGAGGATGTGTCCGGCGGTGATGCCGGTGGCTCAGCTACCGGTGGACAAGCACTTGAAGGCGCCGAGCCGCGGACAATCCTCGTTGAGTCCGAACCAGAAACGGGCACTGCTTTCGCCGTCATCCGGATCCCGAAGATCGAAGCCCTGGAAGATGGCTGGGCGGTCGTCGAGGGCGTCGGGGTGCGTGATCTCAAGAACGGGGCGGGACATATGCCCGACACACCGCTTCCCGGAGCCCCGGGCAATGCTGTTGTCTCCGGTCATCGCACGACCTACGGTGCGCCGTTTCACGACGTGGATGTGCTCAGCTGGGGGGATATCATCGAAGTCGAAACGGCACTCGGAACACACACCTATGCGGTTCGGGAGCTGAAGATCGTCAAACCAACGGACGTGTGGGTCACGGAACCGCGCGACGGTGCGTGGCTGACCCTCACGACCTGCCATCCGAAGTTCTCGTCCCGCCAACGACTGATCGTCTTTGCCGAACTGGTCGACGGTCCCAACTACGAATCGATCTACGCATGAAACAGTGGTTTCTTGAACTCCCAGGACCGATGGCCGTCAAGATCGTGATAGCCGTCCTTGTTGCCCTCGTCGCGCTGGTCGCACTCTTCTTCGTGTACGACTGGATCGGCAGCAATCTCCTGGACACCGGGGGAACGATCGAATGAGGGTCCTCGTCCTGGACAACTACGACTCGTTCACCTACAACCTCGTCCAGTACTTCGGCGACCTCGGTGCCGAACCCATCGTGGTCAGGAACGACGAGCTGGCACCAGCTGAAGGCGCAGAATTGAAGCCGGATCGGCTCGTCATCTCTCCTGGGCCGGGGACACCCGACGACACCGGCTATTGCATGGACTACATCCAGACGATGGGGGGAGAGGTGCCGATTCTCGGCGTCTGCCTCGGACATCAGACGATTGTGGCCGCGTTCGGTGGTGAGGTGGGGCGGGCCCCCGAGCCGCGACATGGGAAGGTGTCGGTCATCGATCACGACGGAAGAGGGGTCTTCGCCGGCCTGCCCAATCCGTTCGAAGCGACCCGGTATCACTCGCTGGCGGCAACGTCGGTTCCCGACATCCTCGAGGTTACGGCGTGCTCGGAAGATGGTGTTGTCCAGGCTGTTCGCCATCGCACTCTTCCGATCGAAGGTGTGCAATTCCACCCCGAGTCGATCATGACGGAGGTCGGTCGAGACCTTCTCGCGAACTTCCTGAGGTCGCAAGTTCAGGCCCGCTGACTGAGAGGGGAATCGGATTTGGGATGTGGAATCGAGGGAGGGGGAGAGAGCAACTGCTCGATGGGCTACAGGACCGGCCTTCGCTGGCCGATGACAGTCAGATGGTTGGACGGGCTCTCTCGCGTCCTGCGGTTCTTGCCGCCGCTGTCACGTTTGTGACCGTGTGGGTCGTGCTGTCTTCTCCTGCACGTGCCGAACCCCCTGCAGGCAACCCCGATGGGACCGCACCGGTGCCTCTCGAAGCCCGGGCCGTCGATACCTCACATCCCGATCACGTCATCGGCAACGGCACACCGCAGAGTTGCACATCAGCGGCGGTTGTGGCGGCGGTTGCCCAAGGGGGGATCATCACCTTCGATTGTGGCCCGAACCCGTTGACGATTCATATGACCGCGACCGCCAAGGTCGTCAACAACACCGGACCTGAGATCGTGATCGACGGCGGGGGGCTCGTGACCCTCAGCGGCATGGGCCAACGGCGCATTCTCTACATGAACACGTGTGACTCCGCCCAGGTGTGGACGACGTCCCATTGTCAAAACCAAGACCATCCGCGGCTGACCGTACAGAACCTGACCTTCGTCGACGGCAACGCGAAAGGTGACAACCCCGACGGCGGTGGCGCGATCTTCGTGCGAGGAGGGCGATTCAAGGTCGTCAATTCGCGCTTCTTCCGGAACGTCTGTGACGACGTTGGGCCCGATGTCGGCGGTGCCGGTATCCGAGTGCTGAGCCAATACAACGGATTGCCGGTCTACGTGGTCAACAGCACCTTCGGCGGGGCACCCGGGTACGGAAACGTCTGCTCGAACGGCGCCGGGATCAGCAGCATTGGGGTGTCCTGGACGCTGATCAACAGCCTGTTCAGCTACAACGATGCGATTGGCAACGGTGCAAACCCTGCTCAGGGCGGCGCGCCGGGCGGTGGCAGTGGTGGAGCGATCTACAACGATGGCAACACCTTCACGCTCACGCTCATCGACACACGCGTCGAGTACAACCATGCCAACGAGGGGGGTGGAGCCATCTTCTTCGTCAGCAACGACCGCTCCGGCTCACTCATCATCAGGGACTCGGTGTTGGTCTCCAATCCGAGCGACGGATTCGAGACGAGGGGATACCCGGGCATCTTCGTGCTGGCGAATGGGCCGCCACAGGTCGAGAACTCAATCATCGGGGACTATCCGGAAGTTCTCGACGTCTGCCCGGATGGCGCGGAATGCGACTCGGTCATCTTCCACGACGCAGCCGGAAGGTGGCACGCCTGGAGTGCCGTGGCATCGCAGCGTTCCGAGGATGTCTTCTACTTCGGCGATCCGGGCGACGTCGCCTTCGCGGGGGACTGGAACTGTGACGGCATTGACACTCCCGGTCTCTATCGGCGCAGCGACGGCGCGGTGTATCTCCGGAATACGAACACTCAAGGAGTTGCGGATGTCCGCTTCTTCTTCGGCAATCCCGGCGACCTCCCCCTCGCCGGGGACTTCGACGGTGACGGTTGTGACTCCCTGTCGATCTACCGTCCTTCCGAGTCCCGGATCTTCGTCATCAACGAACTTGGCTCGAACAACGCCGGCCTGGGCGCCGCCGAGTTCGACTTCGTCTTCGGGAATCCAGGGGACAAGCCCTTCGTCGGAGACTTCGACGGCAACGGCATCGACACGGTGGGTCTCCATCGCGAGTCGACGGGTCTGGTGTACTTTCGGAACACACTCACCACCGGCATTGCCCACTCACAGTTCATCTACGGCGATCCGGGAGACGTTCTGGTTGCCGGCGATTGGGATGGTGACGGCGACGACACCGTCGCGGTGTATCGACCGTCGAACGGGCTGCTCTACGTGAAGCTCGACAACACACACGGATACGCCGACGCGGCAATCCCAGCCGGCAACGGCTACCAAGGCCTCGCCCCCCACGGTGGCTGAATCCCCACCCTTCGTCTCCAACACATTGTGGGGGAGACGTGGCCGGACGGCAGTCCGGTCGCAGAGGCGGCCCTGGGAGCCAGAATCGCGAGGATGAGGTCCGTCGCTCCGACCTACTCCGCGATCTCGTAGATCCCATTTCGGTTTCGCCGAACGAGCCCCTCAGCTGCGAGGTCGTTGATCGCTGCTTCCACCTGGCCGGGCGAGAAGCCGGTCTGCTGGACGATGTCGTCGATCGTTGCAGTGTGCCGGACGAGTGTGCGGATGATGGCCCCTCGCAGTTGTCGCGCCGAACCTTCGAATCGCCCCTGCGCTGTTGGTGGGGTGTACGCGGCGGGGCCCGAGCACCAATCCTTGACGGGGCAGGTCGTGCAACGAGGATTCTTCGGGACACACACCGTGGCCCCGAGATCCATCATCGCTTGGTTCCATACGCCTGCCGGTTGACCGAGTGCCGTCTCTGCGGCCGCGGTGAGCACCGCACCGCTGAGCGACTCGCCGTGCCAGCGGCTCAGAACGCGACGAAGGTTTGTGTCAACAGCCGGCACCTGCGCCCCGAAGGCGAACGAGGCGACCGCCGCGGCGGTGTACGGGCCAACACCGGGCAGGTCTGAGAGTGTCTCGGGTGTGGTCGGCCATCCGTCGGCGTGGATGATGCGAGCCGCCTCTCGCAGGCGGAGGGCACGGGTGTTGTAGCCGAGGCCGGTCCAGGCGTCGAGCACGTCCTGCAGTACGGCGAATGCGAGCGACTCGACGGTGGGGAATCGGGCGACGAACCGCTCGTAGAAGGGGACCACTCGCGACGCCTGGGTCTGCTGGAGCATGATTTCCGAGACGAGAATGAGGTAGGGGTCGGTCTCGTCTCGCCATGGAAGGGTGCGCTGCTGGTGTGCATACCAGGCGAGCAGCGCGGCGTTGCGCACTTCCTCCAAGGGGACCACGGTCACGGTGCAGCGGTGGTTGTTGTGGTGGACGAGGTGGTGGTCGTGGACGATGTCGTGGTCGTCGGTTGGGCCTTGCCCAGGAACAGCCCGACGGAGGAACCGTCATCGACCGCGGTTCCAAACGCAGGATCCTGGTCGACCACCCTGCCGACGAGGTTTGGATCGGCGACTTCGATCTCACCTTGGAACACAGCGATGAGGCCGGCGTCAGAAGCTCGCGCCTCGGCCTGAGCTTGGTCGTCCCCGCTGAAGTCCGGCACCGTCACCTTCCGTAGGACGCCGATCTTCACGAGGACTTCTGTCCCCGCCTCGACGGTCGACCCGGCACTCGGACTCTGTTCCGCGACAACGCCTGCGAGGCCGCTCACGGCGCTCACATCGACGTTCCCGTCATTGACCAACAGCAGATTCGCTTCGGTTGACAGGGTTCTCGCCTCGTTCAGCGACCTGCCGACAAGGCTCGGTACGGTCGCGGGCTCCGGGCCGTCTGACACCCACACGGTGATGGTGTCGTCGCGGCCGACGATCCTGCCGGCCTCCGGGTCGGTTCTGATGGCGAATCCGGCGGCGATGTCAGACGAGAACTCGACGTCGGTGACCACGTTCGTGAATCCGGCCTGGGCGAGTTCGAGTTGCGCTCCGTCCGCGGACTTGCCGGACACGTCGGGAACTTCGATGGAGAACGGGCCCCTGGACACCACAAGGTCGACCAGCGACCCGGCCGCCGCGGGCGTGCCGGCAGAAGGACTTTGCGAGATAACGGTCTGCTCGGGAGTGTCCTCCGTGAGGGTGTACTCCGTTCGGCCGACCTCGAAGCCTTGGGCTTCGATGAGCGCCCGTGCAACCTCCTCCGTCTCCCCTTCGACCTGAGGCACGGTGAACTGCTCCACGCCTGCGGACTCGAACACGGCGACGAACGATCCCTTCTCTACCGAGGTTCCGGCCACCGGGTCGGTGCGGATGACAACACCCTGCGGAACGGTGTCGCTCTGCTCCAGGCGGCGCGTCACCTTGAGATCGAGGTCTTGGAGGGTCTGGAACGCAGTTTCGGCGGGAACAAGAGTGAGGTCCGGCACGACGACGAGATCTCCATCCCCGCCGCCGCCGGTGAACAGGCGGAACAAGATGAACACCCCCACGGCGAGGAGGGCAAGAAGAGCGATGACGGCCGCAACGTACGTGCCTTGGCCGGTCGTCCGATCTTCGGTTTGGTAGGCGACGACGCGAGCAGTCTCGTCCGGGGGCACAGTCGCCGGCGGCGGCACAAGGGAGGTTGCAGCCGCAGCCGCGGCAGCGCCGGCCACAACCGGTTGGCGGCCCGAGAGGAAAAGCAAGAGGTCAGACCGCATGTCTGCGGCTGTGGGGTAGCGTTCATCCGGGTTCTTCGCAATAGCGGTCTCATCGATCATCGCCAGGTCGACGGGTACGTCCGTGTTGATCTGGTTCGCCGGCACGGCGTATTCCGAAACATGCTGATAGGCGACGGCCACGGGGCTTTCCCCGGTGAACGGCGGTTGGGCCGTGAGCATCTCGTAGAGGACCACGCCGAGTGAGTAGACGTCCGAGCGACCATCGGCCGGAAGGCCTTGGGCCTGTTCGGGGCTGAAGTAGGTGGCCGTGCCGATCACTGCACCCGTGCGCGTCAGCTCCTCCGAATCGTCGAGGGCTCGGGCGATGCCGAAGTCCGTGACCTTCACAGAGCCATCGTCGGTGATCATGATGTTGCCGGGTTTGATGTCCCGGTGGATCACTCCTGCCTCGTGGGCAACGGTCAGCGCGGCGGCTGTTTCGGCGGCGATCTCCGCGGCTCGGCGAGGGAGGAGGGAGCCTTCAGACTTGAGGATCTCTCGCAGCGTTCGACCCTCGATCAGCTCCATGACCATGTAGTAGGTCGACGCCTCCTGCCCCCAGTCGTAGATCGCCACGATGTTCGGGTGGCTCAGGTTGGCGGCGGCTTGCGCCTCTCGCTTGAACCGGGTGACGAACGCCTGGTCTGACGCGAAATTGGCGTGCAGGACCTTGACCGCGACCCGTCGGTTGAGGAGGGTGTCTTCGGCTTCATAGACGTCGGCCATCCCGCCTCGCGCGAGATGGGAGATGACGCGATACCGATCTGAGAGAACGCGATCCTGCATGTCGATCAACGATGGTAACGAGGGGTTGGGATATGGCGTGTCGCGATCGTGAACGGACGGGTCATTGAAACGGCACCTGGGTCTCGAGGTACGGAGACCCGAGACTTGAGATTCGAGACTCGAGACCGGACAAATCTCATGTCTTGTGCCCTGTGTTTCATGTCTACTTGAGATACGCCTCGAACAGGTTGGCGGCGATTGGGGCGGCGATTGAGCCACCGGAGGCGGTTTCACCGGCTGGTCCGCCATCCTCGAGCACAACGGCGAGAGCGATCTGCCGTTCGCCGGGCTCCGGATCAACCGGTGCGAAACCGACGAACCAAACATCCGGAGCTGCGCCCGTCACCTGGGCCGTACCTGTCTTGCCTGCGACGCGTATCCCAGGCACGGCGGCGTTGCGTCCAGTGCCGGAGATGACAGCCTGTTCCATGAGGTCCGTGAGCACCGCGGCGCTCGCCGGACTGAGCGCGCGACGCCACAGCTCAGGTTCGTTGGTGGATTCGATCTTGCCGTCGTGTGTGAACACGTCACCGACGGCGAACGGGACCATGATGTTCCCCTCATTGGCGACCGCGGCCGCTACAAGCGCCATCTGGATGGGGGTTGCGCGTACGTCTCGTTGCCCGAGGGCGTTCTGTGCGGTGGCCGGTGGATCCTCTGCGAAGTCGAGTGGTTCGGGGAAGGCCGAGGCGAGGACCGGAAGATCGTACGGAATCTCTTGATTGAACCCGAAGGCCTCGGCCGTTGTGGCGAGTGCGTCACCTCCGACCGCCATTCCGAGCGCCGCGAAGGTCGTGTTGCACGATCGTACGAACGCCTCAGCAAGCGTCACGGTGTTGCCGTCGAGGCAGACATCATCGTCGTAGTTATGGATCGTGGCGGTGGTTCCGGGGAGGTCGAGTTCCGCAGGGTCGGGGAATTCGGTGGCGGGACCGGCCACACCGGTCTCGAGGGCTGCCGCCGTGGTGATGATCTTGAAGCTCGAACCGGGCGGGTACGTCGTATTGATCGTCCGGTGGAGGAGCGGCTGATCAGGATCGTCCTCGAGCGCCCTGCCCGCCGGTGCTGCATCGGGTCCCACCAAGGAATTCGGATCGAATCCTGGAGTTGAGACGGACGCGAGGACCTCACCTGTGGCCGGATCAATCGCGAAGATCGACCCCCGTTGTCCGCTGAGGGCTTCAGCGGCGGCCTGCTGGAGTTCATCGTCGATCGTGAGCCGGAGGCCGCGAGGGCGGGGATCACCGCCGAGGAGTGCGTTCAGAATCCCTGAAAGGGTCGAGTCGCGGTGGGAAACCAGATCGCCCTCGTAGACACGTTCGAGCCCGCGCGAACCGAAGAGCACCGATACGTACCCCACGGTATGGGCGTAGCGGTCGATCGTCGGATACACCCGGGCAAACGTCTGGGAATCCCGCGGGTTCGGGTCGGAGCGTGCGGTGACGACCGCGTCGGCTGAGATGATCGCGCCTCGTTCTCTTCCGACGCGCCAGGTGACGAGTCGTGGGTTTCGCGGGTCGTCGCGATACCCGGGTCCCGCGACGGCCTGAATCCACACCGTCGCAAGCACGAGGATGCCGAAGCCGATGAGGATTGCCCACGCTGTCCTGCGGAGGGGAGCGTTCATGTGCGTTCCTCATGCGAGATTCGACCGAGGAGTGCAGCGATTAGTGCAGAGGCGAGCAGGGAGGAACCTCCGTAGGACATGAAGGGCAGCGTGATCCCGGTGATCGGGAAGAGCCGGACGATGCCGGCGATGATGAGGAAGGTCTGCAGGCCGAGCAGGATCGTCAAGCCGGCTGCCAAGTACTTGCGGAAGCGGTCCCGGGACCGAAGGGCGATGCCGAAGCCAACCGCCACGAGGAACGCATACCCGACGATGACGGCGATTGAACCCGCCAAGCCGAGCTCCTCCCCAATGGCTGCGAACACGAAGTCGGTGGCGGCGGCAGGGATTAGATCCGGTCGACCCAGCCCGAGGCCGGACCCTGTGAGGCTGCCGCTTCCCATCGCGAAAAGACCTTGGGCGGTCTGGTACCCAGCGCCGGCGTAGTCGCCAAACGGGTCGATCCATGCCTCGATGCGAACCTGGACATGGGAGAACATCGTGTACGCCGCCCCGCCTGCGATCGTGACGAGCACGAGACCAAGGCCGAGGTAGAAGCCACGACCGGTTGCCACGTAGAGCATCCCGATGAACAGGCCGAACAGCAGGAGCGACGCTCCGAGGTCTCGTTGGTAGACGAGAACGATGAACGCCACGCCGGCGGCGACGATGACCGGTCCAAGGTGTCGCGGTTCGGGAATCCTGAATGGACCGACGGTGCGAGAGACCGTTGACATCGCCTCCGATCGGTCAGCGAGATACGACGCCAGGAAGACCGTGAGGAGGACTTTGGCGACTTCACCCGGCTGGAACGACAAGTCGCGAGCGGCCAATGGAAGGTCGATGCGCACCCAGAGGCGCGAACCGTTGACGACGGCTCCGTGAATAGGCCACGACGAGGGGAGCAGCGGGAGGAGCAGGAGCACCATTGCCGCGGCAAGAAACAGATAGCGGTATCGGCGAAGTACGGCGACGCCCGAGTTTCTGAGCAGCCACACGACGGCTGCTCCTGCAATACCTGCAAACACCAGCCACCATCGTTGGAGGGCAGCGAGCTCCGGGTCCAGGCGGAAGACTTCGATAGTCCCGAGCGCGGTGAGGAACGTTGCGATCGGGAGGATCATCGTGTTCGCATTCGGCGCCCACAATCGGAACGCAACGTGGAGCGAACCGAAGGCGAGAGCAAATGAGACAAACGTGAGGGCGACAGCCGAATCGAGCCAGATGCCGGTCGCGAACTGAACCATCGCTACCCCGACCGACGCCAGCACCGTTCCGGCGATGACGAACGCCGCTTCGGTGTTGCGCGTCATGGCCCCGCGTCGACGATGGCCACCGTGATGTTGTCGATCCCGCCGGCGGCGTTCGCGGCTTCGATGAGCATCCACACCGTGGCTTCGAGGTCACTCCCGGAGTCGAGGATTGCCTTGATCTCGCGGTCGTTGAGCATCGACGTGAGGCCGTCGGAGCAGAAGAGCAGGCGGTCTCCGGCTTCGAGATCCAGCCATTCGGTGTCGACCTTGACGGGGCCGAGCCCGAGTGATCGGGTAAGGAGGTGGCGTTGCGGATGGAACTCGGCGTCCTCGTCACTGATGTGCCCGAGTTCGACAAGCTCAGCGACCACCGTGTGGTCGGAGGTGACCCGCTCGAGATTCCCATCTCGCAGGAGGTAGCAGCGGCTGTCGCCTACGTGGCCGATGGTTGCCGATCCGTCCTCGGAGAAGAGGCCGAGGGTCATCGTTGTACCCATCCCTGCGAGGTTGGGCTCGTCGCTCACGCGATCTCGGATTGCCTGGTTTGCGGCGAGAACCCGATCGGCGACATCAATACCGGCATCCGCGGGCTCTTCGGTCGCCATGGTGAGGGCCAGCGCGCTGGCTATGTTCCCCGCAACATGACCACCCATGCCGTCTGCGACGCCGGCGAGGAACGGGCCATCGCCTGCTCCGGAAGTCTCGGGAAACACCGAGTCTTCGTTGCGTTCGCGTATCCGGCCTTGGTGCGTACCGGTCGCCCAGACGTATCTCATCTCACCTCGAGGATGGTCTTGCCGATCTGTACGGTATCGCCCTGACCGGCGGGCGTCGGTGCGGTTATCCGTCGTCCGTTGACATAGGTCCCGTTCGTACTCCCGAGATCGTGGACGAGCGTGCCGCCCTCGTTGCTCTCGACTCTCGCATGGAATTCGGAAGCGTAGGGGTCGTCAATGACTACGTCCGCGTCCGGGCTGCGCCCGATCGTGTGCCCCGAAGGCCGGAGGCGGACTGTTGTTCCCTTCTTCGCATCTCCGCGCAGGACGACGAGTTCACGCCCTCCTTTTGACTTCCTGAGCGAAGGCCCGGTGCCAATGTGGCTCCGGATCGCGAGAGCGACCTGCCAGAGGAAGAGGAAGATCAGGATCAAGAAGAGGATCTTCAGGGCGTTGAGTATCAGAGCAGGCATCGATGTCTCACAAGCGCCGGAAGACGAAATCGATGTCGCCCATGGTCACCGTATCGCCGGGAACGAGAGGATGTGGGTCGGTCCCGATCCGCTCGGTATTGACATACGTTCCGTTCGCGGAGGACAGATCCGCAATCGTCGCCTCCTGGCCGGTCCTGATGATGATGGCTTGCCTCCGTGACAATTCCGGGACGGAGATCACGATATCCCCTTCAATCGCACGGCCGATGATCGAGCGGTTGTCGGACACTTCGAGAACGAGGGGAGGAGAGGCGGAAATGAGTTGGGCCCACGGTTCGATGGCTCCCGGTTCGGACGAACCCGCGCAATCAGCGAGGCCTCTGGGCACGGCGGGATCGGCGACAACCTGCACGGTGATTGGCCCGTTGATCCGCCAGGCCTGTTCAGCCGCGAATGCATCGATGGCGCGAGCGAGTTCGACCTGCAACTCGGCGGAATCCACCGATGGCGGGAGGTCTGACGGGTTGACCCCGATCGACCAGCGATTCGGGATTTCAAGGCCGGCATCTCCGGGAGCGGCCACGAAGTCCGCCTGTCGGACCAGCCGGTCGGCCATGTCGACCGGATGCATCTTGCCCCGAAACACGGCCGCGGCCGCTCCATCGACCAGGCGTTCCAGCCGCCGTTCTATCTCTCGAGCGAGTTGCATGTGTGGATTGTATGGGTTCAAGCGAGATCGGGGCGCCGAAGCCGCGAACGCGTCCGTTTCCCCGATGGGTATTCAGCGCCCGTGGTAGCCTTTCGCTCCCGCGGGCGAGTGGCGGAATTGGCAGACGCGCAGGTTTCAGGAATCTGTGAGGTAATACTCGTGGGGGTTCAAGTCCCCCCTCGCCCACACCTATGGCGTATCCCTCCTACGCGCCGGTTCGTCGGCAGCGGCGCAGACGCTGGTTGCTGGCGATCCTGATCGCGTTCATCATCGTTGGCATCGTTGTCCTTGCCGTTCGCCGCCGCACGGAGGCGCGAGGCGTCGCGGACTATCTGGCTGTGGCTCAAGAAGTCGCCGCCCAACAGGCAGAAACAGCAGACGCTCTGGAGACAATGCTCCTGACGATCACCGATATCCAGCGCCCAGAAGTGATGAGAAGCCTGGAGGACCTCAGTGAATCCTCGGAGGCTTCGACCGAGGAACTTGCTGCTGTGCAGGTCCCGGCTGCGGCCGGCGAAGCCAACGGCTATCTCGTGGCAGCGCTCGGATCGTGGAACAGTGCCCTCGACCTCCTTGACGACGCGATCATCCTTGTTCTCGACGAACCTGCCGAGGCCGGCGGGACCGACCAACTTGAGGTCTCGTTCGACTTCCTGAGGATCGGGGACCTTGCCTACAGCCAGTTCCTCGACGCGGTTGAAGGGCTGGATGATTCGATCCCTGTTGGTGATATTGAGGTTGTGGCCTTCACGAGCGACGACCGGGCCGTTGCGTACGACGCTCAGCTCGTCACGCTCCGGCTCACATCGGTGTACAAGCTGGGCGAACTCCACGATGTTTCCGTGACGGCGATCACCGAACCCGGGCCGCTCGGCGAGCGCGACAACATCCCGGTGGTTCCACACAGCGAGCAGTTCATAGTTCAGGCGGTCGTGGCAAATCAGGGCAATGAACCCGAACAGCAGGTGACGGTCGATCTCGAACTCATCCCGACCGGCTCCGGCGAGTCCCCGATCACGGTGAAACAGACGGTCGCCAACCTCGCTCCGGGCCAAGCGAAGACGCTGGTATTCGACACGCTAGAACTTCAGCCCGGTGGCCTCTATGAGTTGGTCGTCACCACAGGAGTTGACAAGGACGACGATGCGGGGAACGATTCGTGGCGCATGGTCTTCTACCGAAATGAAAACGCGTGAGCGACTGGCTGGTCGTTGCGATCGTCTTCCTCGTTGTGGTGCTTGCCGTGTGGCAGGCGTATCAGCTCCAACAGATTCGCAAGCAGGTCTACGCCGTCCCGAAGGACGGCAACGTGTTCACGCTCATCGACTCGACGTCGGGCCGTCTCGGCCGAGTTGAAGCCGGCCTCGCGGTTGTAGACCAGCGTCTTCAGGATGTGGAGGCGAAGTTTCCGTATGCCGTCACCCGCACCGCGGTGGTCGCATACGATGCGTTCGGAAACATCGCAGGACAGCTCTCCCGTTCAATCGCACTTCTGAGCGAGACTGGGGATGGTGTTGTCCTCTCGATTCTCGTCTCTCGCGAAGAGACCTTGTTCTTCACGAAGGAGATCCGCAGCGGGGTAGGGAGTGAGCCGCTCTCTCCGGAAGAGGACAGCGCCGTAGGCCGCGCGATGGGCCGGTAGCATTCCATCATGATCGACGTCGGAATCCTTCGCGAACGCCCACAAGACCTTTCCGCAGCCCTTGGCCGTCGTGGTGTCGACCTCGATGTCGCGGCCCTCGCCCAGATCGACGAAGATCGGCGAATCGCACGCGCCGATGCCGAGGAGATGCGGTCCCAGCAGCGGGAGGTCGGGAAGTCGATCGCCGGCCTCAGTGGCGACGAGAAAGCAGCGGCGATCGCCGAAGCGGGCGACCTCTCCGAGCGGTACAAGGCCAAGGTCGCCGAGGCCGACGACCTCGATGCGCTGTTCATGGAGCAATGGGTCACGGTGCCCAATCTTGCCGACGAGACCGCAGCAGATGGGTTCGAAGAGGAAGACAGCATCGAGATCACCCGCTGGGGCGAGCCGCCGGTGTTCGACTTCGAAACGAAGGACCACGTCGACCTTGGCGTCGCGCTCGGGATCATTGACATCGAACGGGCTACGAAGATCTCCGGCAGCCGTTTCGGGATGATCAAAGGGAAGCTGGCGCTCCTTGAGATGGCGATGACGCGTTGGTCGTTGGACGTCCTATCCGATCAGGGATTCACGCCGGTCGTGCCGCCGGTTCTCGTTCGCGAGCAGGCGCTGTTCGGCACCGGATTCTTCCCGGCGGACCGAGAACAGGTGTATTCGGTCAAGGAAGACGATCTCTACCTCGTCGGAACCTCTGAGGTGCCGCTCGCGGCGATGCACGGCGACGAGATCCTCTCGGCCGACGAATTGCCACTGCGCTACGCCGGGTTCTCGACCTGTTTCCGGGTGGAGGCCGGCACCTACGGCAAGGACACACGGGGGATATTCCGCGTGCACCAGTTCAACAAGGTGGAGATGTTCTCGTTCGTTGATTCCGACCGCTCCAGCGAGGAACACGACTTCCTGCTGTCTCGTGAGGAAGAGCTCGTGCAGGCGCTCGAGATCCCCTATCGGGTTGTGAATGTCGCAGCAGGTGACCTCGGCGCATCGGCGGCGAAGAA
>Ga0316197_10001338_pt1 | contig 17631 bp, 13 predicted proteins | sample OudBiesiAoxic_MG_FD_204939 | JGI IMG/M metagenome (GOLD analysis project Ga0316197, IMG submission 204939) | Coastal sediment microbial communities from Oude Bieten Haven, Netherlands - site A oxic | ecosystem: Environmental > Aquatic > Marine > Coastal > Sediment | place: Netherlands... | reverse complement strand
ATGCACAAAACGGTATCTTTTTCTTGATTAGTTCTTTACATTTTGTAGTACCCGCAAATTCAATAAAATGTTTCTCAAACATCTCTGCTTTATCAGGCTCGCCATTTTTTTTGAAAATATGTTTTGCCGCATATAACATTCCACATTCACCATTCGGAGCTTTACCATGCCCCATTTTTTTAAAGGTTTTTACTGTTTTCTCTGTAATAAAACCAAATTCTTGTCTAAATGCTTCCGCAATCGCTTGAGCACAATTTAACTTTTTGTAGTCTTTCTGTTGTCCTAAAAATAATTTCTTTGCAAATTCTTCGATCATTGAATGTAATCTTCTTTATTATGTGCTTGAGGCTTATTCATTCATTACCCCATATATAACAATCCGCATATAACCAGTTAAAATTTCAGTTTCAATAAAATCTCACCAAGGGGAATATCCATGACAAATTACGAGTTCGTTCCAATTCATTGACCTTATAAAATCACAGTGTCGGCCTTATTCTTTTGCGTATCCTGTTATGGGCTTGATACTCACAAATAACTGATTGTGTTTGGAATGAAATTGCTCCCTTTCAATTTTTTGCTTTTACCAGCTGGTGAGTTTTCCATTTTCAAAATAAATGTAGAATAAAGGCTGATAATAGATTCTTAAATAACTACCTGTTGATTGTGTCATCATTCCATAGATCCATTGTTCTTTAATTATCCCCCATGGACCTACCGATCTATTGACGTCGTATGGCAATCCCCAGCTTGCTTTCACGTCTTCGGTGGTCATGCCAAAACCGATCTTGCCCTCTGCTATTTTGGCTCTGATATGTTGATCCAATAATGGGTTGTTAATAATATATGTTTGACGGCGGTTTTGTGTTTCGTTGTGATAATTGTAACAACCACTAGCCGTCAAAAATAATATAATTGTTATAGCTGACCTTGCCTTCATTTTTTCCACACTTCCAATGGTTGTTTACAAGCCTGATCTTGAATAAGAGTCGTTTTAAACGAAAACATATGAAACATATTCGTTTAATTCGTTTAATTCGTTTATAAACGGCGCTGATTATCGTGCCCTGACTATCTTGAAAACGTTGCCTGAAATCTAATATTCCAGCAAGGCTAAAAAACTGTGATCCCATCAAATCGTGGGGAAAATGGCGACTGGTGATACCTTATCTTTATTTTGATGCTTCCTATTTTTTCAGCGATACCATTTCACCCCAATCTCTGTTTTCGTTCCCATTCTCATACCTCCAAGCCTTGGAATTTAATATTTTCCCCAAACCCACCCGGATCGGCGAATGAACGACCGTAACGGAAACCGATCCAACCAAAGATTATTGTGTAATAAGTTTGTCATACTTGTCATGCTTGTCATTCGTAACACGCTGGAACCATAGGATAATGACAAAGGTGACAAACATGACAAACAAAATCGCAACGGATACGGCATCCAGTAAACCTCCCAAAATAACAGGCAATGCTATATTCAATTGTTTGTTGAGTTCCTTCTCCGGCAATCTTTTATGATCCGGTATCGGATCCAAGCTGATGAATAGCGACCGGTCCGCAAGATCATGCCGAGTAACTACATCGGTGGTGCGTTTCAAAGGAAAGTGGACAGATATAGGGAAAAAATAAGAGACGGTTTTAGGTTATAATAACGTCACCGAAAGGAGATTGAAATGAAACCTAAAACCGGTAATAGCCTTGAATCTGTGGTTAGAGAAATCAAACGCAAAGCCCGCCGCAAGTTCAATCCAGAGGAAAAAACCAGGATCATTTTAGAAGGTCTCAAGGGCGAAGACAGCATTGCCGCCATCTAAGTGGGTTGTTTGGCGCTTATTATGATAAATATACTGTATATTTTTATGGCTTTCAATGGATTATTTTGGACTTCTTAAGACATGAAAAACCCCTAAACTGTTGCCAGTTAAGGGGTTTATGTATATTAATGGGCGTTACTGGAATATTCTATGGCGGAGAGGGTGGGATTCGAACCCACGATCCCACTTTTGGCGGGATACCGCTTTTCGAGAGCGGGGCCTTCAGCCACTCGGCAACCTCTCCAACTCTATCGATGTGATCATAATAATATAGGCGCCCGCTCAATGTGTCAATTCCCTTTAATGGGCATTTTTAGCACCCCTGATTAGGTCTTTGTGATTCCATATGGCTTGTGATATTAATAGCTCGCATTCAATCACTTACAGCGAAAAGCCACCAATGGACCCGAATAAAAATCAAATCCCGCCGAATGTCAAAACAATTCACCTGATAGCCGTCTGCGGGACAGGTATGGGCGCCCTGGCTGTCATGCTCAAGGACCTGGGCTACCAGGTAACTGGATCGGATCGAAATATCTATCCACCCATGAGCACATTTCTCATCGATCATGGCATCCCCATCATCGAAGGGTTTGATTCCGCCAACCTGGACAAGCATCCGGACCTTGTCATCGTGGGAAACGCCATTACCCGTGATAACCCCGAAGCACTGCGACTGGCCGAATTGGGTCTGTATTATTGCTCCATGCCCCAGGCGGTCAACTATTTTTTGACGCATAATAAAAAAACGCTGGTCGTCACCGGCACCCACGGAAAAACCACCACATCATCCCTTCTTGCCTGGCTGTTGTATGCAGCCGGACTGGATCCATCTTTTATGATTGGCGGAATCCTTCAAAATTTTAACAGCAACCACCGCCTCGGCAAGGGCGAATTCGTCGTTATTGAGGGGGATGAATACGACACCGCCTTTTTTGACAAAGGGCCCAAGTTTCTGCACTATCGCCCTCATTCGGCCATTATCACGGGCGTGGAATTTGATCACGCCGATATTTTTATCGATTTGGACCATGTGATCAGTGCGTTCAGACGGTTTCTGGAGAGGGCGCCAAATCACTGTCAGGTGTTTGCCTTTGACGGGGAAAAGAATTCGGCGCGTCTCATTGAAACCAGGCCGACTATCGTCAAAAATTACGGTCTGCAACCCGATTCAGCGTGGCGTCTGGGATCGATGGCCATCGAAAACGGGTGGAATGATTTCGAGATATTCAAGGGGGCATCGCTTTTTGGACGGTTCCGCAGCCGAATGGCGGGACGCCATAATCTATTGAATACCCTGGCCGCCGTGGCTGTGGCTGATCACTTGGGAATAACGCCGACAGCAATCGCCGATGCATTACGCACCTTCACGGGAATCCGGCGACGCCAGGAAGTGCGGGGCATCAAAAACAATATCACCGTCATCGATGACTTTGCCCATCACCCTACCGCCGTGGCCGAAACCATTGCAGCCATCCGCGGTCATTATCCCAAGGGACGCCTGATTGCCGTATTTGAACCCCGGACCAATACCAGTATGCGCAATATTTTTCAAATAGTGTACAGCAAGGTGTTCGATTCAGCAGATATCATTTGTATCCGCACCCCTTCCCTGCTGCATAAGGTGCCGCCGAATCAGCAATTTTCATCACAAAAGCTGGTGGACGATTTGACTCGTCGAAAAAAAGATGCGCATCATTTCAGCACTACGGAAAAAATCATCGACTATATTGTCAATATTGCGGCTTGGGGCGATGTCGTCCTGGTGATGTCCAATGGTGGGTTCGATAATATCCATGAACGGCTGCTAAAACGACTATAACAGGTAACTGATAAAACATGGATGCTGTCGCCAAACTTCTTATTATTGGTCTGGGTGGATTCATCGGGGCAGTACTACGTTATCTGGTAAGCAGTGTGACGCAGGCCGCTTCCGGCAGCGCCAATTTTCCGTACGGTACGATGTGTGTCAATCTGACGGGTTGTTTTGTGATCGGTTTTTTGTCCCTCATTGCGGAAACCCGTGGCATGCTGACTGTGGAAACCCGATTGTTTCTTTTTATCGGCATCTTGGGGTCTTTTACGACCTTTTCAACTTTCGGCTATGAAACCTTTAACCTGATTCGTGAGGGACGGCCGCTTTTGGCGGGGGTGAACGCATCGGTTCACCTGATCCTGGGCCTGTTGAGTGTCTGGGTTGGACGTCAAGCGGCCTTTCTTATCTGGAGGTAATCATGCAACTGCCCGAGAAAGGCTGTTTATTGAGAATCCATATCGGCGAAAAAAACCGGCACAAAGGCAGGCCGCTTTATAGCTGGATTGTTGGCAAGGCCAGGGAGGCCGGGCTGGCCGGTGCCACCGTCATTCGCGGCATGATGGGTTACGGTGCCAGCAGCCGTATCAAAACCTCTTCAATTTTATGTATCTCCGAAGACCTTCCAATAATTATTGAACTGGTGGATACCCAGGAACAACTGGAGCAATTTCTCGAGCTCATTGAACCGATGATCGATGAAGGACTGACAACCATGGAAAAGGTGAATATCCGTTTCTACCGTTCCGGCAGGTAGTGCCGAAAATTTTTACTTCAGATGCATGATCGTGGCAAGTATAGGGTTTACTCAGATAGCGCCACTACCCGCGCCCCGGTCACCCGGGCCAACTCGGCGGAATCGAGGCGCATCATGGCGTTGATCTCCCCTCCCCCGCCGAAAATCACCTTTTGGTCAACCACGGCCGGATCCACAAGGGTAGGTAACTTTTGCAGATGACCGAACGGCGGCATGCTGCCTACTACGTAACCGGTAATGGCCAGGGCCTGATCAGGGCTGGCGAACTTTACACGCTTTTTTCCCAGACCAAGGTGAGCCGCGATTTTTTTTCGATCCACTCTGTTCAGGCCGTTATTGATCACCAACAACGATTCATCCGGAGTGATAAAAACAAGCGACTTTATAATCTGGCTGGTCTCTACGTCCAACACCCGGGCCGCATCGACCACCGTTGGTGTATGTTCCTTTAGAGGCAGGATGGTGGCCTCGATTTGATTTTCATCGATAAATTTCTGAAGATCAGTGCTGTTCAATGAATGAAATGACATCAATTTATTCCTCCAAGGGTACTAAGAGTTCCAGACACGCCAATGGGGTTTTCAACTGCCCGCGGCGCCCATTTCGGCTTTAGTAAGCCATCCCCCCCCGAGCGCCTTGTACAATTTCACATAAGCGTTCAGGTATTGCTGTTTTAACTCGGATAGCGCCAATTCCACATTGAACAGTGACCGTTCCGTCTCCAAAACCTCCAGATAGCTGCTGACCCCCTTGTCATATCTCTCATTGGACAAATAGTTCGCATTTTTAGCGGCTTTTTGTTGGGTTTCCACTGAGGCCAACTGCGCCCGGAAGGTTTCAATCTCCACCAACGCATCCTCGACCTCCCTGAAGGCCGTCAGCACCGTGTTCTCATAACGGTACAGGGCCTCACGGGTTTTGGCTTCTTCGATTTCCACCCGGCGGATGTTCTTGTTGAAATTAAAAATTGGGCCTAGGAGGTTGCCGCCCACTGACCAGGCTTCCCCATTCGAAGTAACCGCCCCGATTTCACTGCTGGCCGCACCCAACACACCCGTTAGGGAAATCGCCGGGAATCTCAGAGCCACCGCCACCCCGATGTTGGCTGTTTGGGCTTGCGCCTGGTATTTGGCCACGACAATATCGGGTCGTTGTTCTAGAATCTGAGATGGCAACCCCGTGGGAATCTCAGGTGGCGTAGTCTGCATGGCGAGATCTTTTCCGATTTCAATCTCCATGGGGAGCTTACCCAACAAGATACTCAAAGCATTTTCGGTTTTAGCCACGGCGCGCTCATAAAGGGCGATGGATGCAGCGGCGATCTCCTTCTGAATCTGGGCCTGATTGACATCGAGCTCGGAAATGATGCCTTTATCGAATCTCTGCTGGATAATATTGAGGCTTTTCAAACGCGAGGTGAGGGTGTTCTGTGAAATGTTTCGCCGCTGGTGGAAATCGAGCAACGTATAATACGTTCTTACAACTTCCGAAATCAGGCTCAGTTGCACAACCCGTAAGCCAAATGCCGAGGCCAGCAGTTCGGCCTGGGCTGCTTCTGTGGACCTGCGGAACTTGCCCCAGAAATCAATTTCCCAAATCACTGGAGCTGCAATGAATACGGTGGAGTCCGTGGTTCCACTCCGCACGTCGCCCGTCAAATTACCCGTCCTAGCGCCGGCACTGATATCGATTGTTGGATAGAGATCGGCCCTGGTGAACCCGAGCGTCGCTCGAGCCTGATCAATCCGGCTGACGGCGATCTTCAAATCCCGGTTGTCCTCTAAGGCTGCGGAAATGAGCTTGTACAGAACTGGATCGTCGAACAGCTCCCACCATTTGAGATTGACCACCACTTCCGATGGGGTGGCCTGCGTCCGATACTTTTCGGGTGTTTCAACCATGGGTTCCTTGAAATCCGGACCCATCGCACAACTCGCAAGCAGCATAAAAGCAAGTAATATCAGGGCTCTCATCATATGTCTTGTTTCACCGCACTTCATCTTCACCTCAACCCTGTGCTTGTTGTAGCTCTCGCTTCTTCTCGTACCTGGCAATCTTACCGATGAAAACAAACAGCATGGGGTAAAAAAACACGCCCATGGCCGTTGCCAGGGCCATCCCCCCCAACAGAGCCACGCCCATGACTACCCGTGCCTCTGCGCCGGCACCGGTGGCCACCACCAGCGGCAGGACGCCCAGGATAAACGAAAATGCGGTCATCAATATAGGCCGGAAACGCAAACTGGCCGCCTTGACGGCGGCATCGAACAGTGACAGGCCCTTGTTGAATTCCATATTGGCAAATTCGACGATAAGGATGGCATTTTTAGCGGCCATGCCGATGAGCATGACCAGGGCGATCTGGGCAAATATATTCAGCTCATAGCTGGTGCTGGTCATGCGGGCCAGATAGAGGGCCAGAAAGGCTCCGAAAATGGCGAAGGGTGTTCCCAGCAGAATACTAAGCGGCAGGGACCAGCTTTCGTACTGAGCGGCAAGAATGAGAAAAACGAACAACAGGGAGAAGACGAAAACGATGGCGCCGGTACCAGAGGCCTGTTTTTCCTGAAAGGACATATTGCTCCAGGCGTAACCTATTTCCGTCGGAAGGGATGTCTCGGCCACCGCTTCGAGGGCATCCAGGGCCTGGGCCGAGGTAAACCCCGGAGCCGGGCTGCCGGTCAGCTCGATAGACCGGTAAAGGTTGAAGCGGTTGGTAAAGTCCGGTCCGCCAACCCCTTTAATACTGACAAAGGCGCTCAGGGGCACCGCCTGTCCTTTTTTGTTCTTCACAAAAAAGACGTTCATTTTATCTTCACTAATTCGGTACTCCGGCTCTGCCTGGATATAGGCCTTGTAGAGCCGTCCGAAACGGTTGAAGTCGTTCACGTAGGATCCGCCCAGAAAGGCGCCCACGGTGGTGTAGATATCGTTCAGGGTCACGCCAGCCTTGAGCACTTTGTCGCGGTTGATCTCCATGTAGCGCTGAGGCACGTTGGATCGGAAGGTAGTGACGATTGAACCGATTTCCGGCCGCTCCAGTCCCGCCTGAATAAAGGCGGCCGTCTGCTGAGCCAGGTATTCAGGTGTATTGCCGGCCCGGTCCTGGATGTTCATGGTAAATCCCGATCCGCTGCCCAGCCCGGGTATGGCCGGGGGACCGAAAGCAAAAACCTGGGCCTCGTTCACCGTTGTACCAAACTCCCGGTTCAGAGCCGCGACCACCTCGTTGGCCGTTTTTACCCGCAGACTCCAATCCTTTAGCGAGACAAAAATGAATCCGGCATTGGATGAATAGCTGTTGGAGAGCAGGCTGAACCCGGCGACGGCCGTAACATATTCGACCTCTTCGTGTTTTTTAATGATTTTCTCTACCTTACTGGTTACCACATCGGCACGCTGCATCGAAGCCGCGTCGGGCAGCTGGATGTTGACCATCAAGTAGCCCATATCCTCGCTGGGCATGAACCCGCCCGGCAGCAGTTTGCCCAGAAAACCCAGGCCTCCTGTCAGCACCAGGATGAAAACGATGCCAATGGCGATTTTACGGCTGACGATACTGGTAAAGCCGGTGTAGACTTGGGTGGATTTGTCAAACACGCGATTGAACAGCCGAAAAAAGGCTCCCAGGGGACCGCGCACGGGTTGCTGTTTACGCAAGAGGATACCGCACAGGGCGGGGCTCAGGGTCAACGCGTTTATGGAGGAGAAGACTACGGAGACCGCTACGGTGATGGCGAACTGCTGGTAGAGCCGCCCGGTGATACCTCCCATGACAGCCACCGGGATGAAGATTGCCACCATAACCAGGGTGGTAGCGATGACCGGTGCGGTTACCTCCTTCATGGCCGACCGGGTGGCATCCTTGGGCGTCAGGCCTGCTTCTATTTTGACCTGAACCGCCTCCACCACCACGATGGCATCGTCGACCACGATACCGATGGCCAGTACCAGACCCAGCAGGGACAGCACGTTAATGGTGAAGCCGATCATTGGAAAAACAATGAAAGTTGCCAGAAGCGAAACCGGGATGGCGATGGTGGGGATCAATGTCGCCCGCCAGTCCTGAATAAAGATGAAGACCACCAGAATAACCAAAGCCAGAGCGATAAACAAGGTTTCGATGATTTCATCAATGCCCGCCGTAATGGCCAGGGTGGTGTCCAGGGAGATGTCATAACGCATGCTTTTGGGAAAGGCGCGGGACAGATCGGCCATGGTCTGTTTTACCTCTTCGGCCAAAGCCACGGCATTGGATCCCGGGGCCTGGTAAAGGGCGATCATGGCGCACGGCTTGTCGTTCATGCGGGTAAAAGCGTTGTAGGTCTCGACCCCCAGCTCTACCCGGGCGATGTGCTTGATCTTGACTTGGGAACCGTTGGGTGTGGTCCTGACAACGATCTCGCCGAATTCTTTTTCGTTTTGCAGGCGGTCGGGCAAGCGTACGGTGTAGGTAAATTCTGTTCCTGGTGGGGCCGGTTCCGCGCCGAACTTGCCGCCCGGTACCACCACGCTCTGGGCCCGGATAGCGTCCACGATCTCGGGAACGGAGATACCCAAGTGAGCCAACTGGTCGGGCCGAATCCAGATGCGCATGGAATAGTCGCTGGCACCGAGGACATTTACCCGACCGATGCCTTTGATGCGGGCCAGGATATCCTTGATGTTGATCAGCGAATAGTTCCCCAGAAACTGCTGATCGAAGCGGGGGTCATCGGCGGTCAAGGCGATGAGCATGAGGATGTTGGGCATGGATTTTTCGGTGGTCACGCCCAGACGCTTGACCTCTTCGGGCAGTTTGGCCGTGGCTGCAGCAACGCGGTTCTGGGTAAACACCGTGTTCATATCTGGATCGGTGCCGACGTCAAAGGAGACCTGGATGGTCATGGTGCCGTCGTTGGCGTTGATGGACTTCATATAGATCATGTTGTCCACGCCGTTGATCTGCTGCTCCAGCGGTGTGGCCACCGACTGCTCGACACTAACCGCGTTTGCGCCGGTGTAGGTGGCCCGCACTTCGACAATCGGCGGTGTGATGTTGGGGTACTGCTCCGTGGGTAGGCCGCCGAGAAAGACCACCCCTACAATAACCATAAAAATAGCTATCACCATGGCCACGATGGGCCGTCTGACGAAAAAATCACCCATGTGCGATCACTTATTTTCCTTATCTGTCGGCTGGATTTCCTTAACGGTGGGATTGACAATGGTTCCGTCTTTGACCCTCTGGAGCCCTTCGAAGATGACCTTTTCCCCGGGCTTCAAACCTTCCGAAATCAGCCAGAAATCCTTGATTTTGGGACCTACTTTGATTTCTCTGAGGGTGGCCCTGTTGCCGTCATCGACCACAAAAATGTTGAAAAGCCCCTGAAGCTCGATCACACTCCTCTGGGGGATTAAGATACCCCCTTTGACGACCTTTACTTTTGCCTTTATCCGGGCAAACTGGCCGGGCCGCAGGAGTTCATCCGGATTTGGAAAAGACGCCTGTACCAGTATGGCACCGGTGGTGGGATCCACCTCTCTGTCCACGAAATCAGATTTACCCTCGTGACCGTATCTTGAACCATCTGCCAGAATCAATTCAAGGTCGACTGCTGGGTCACCCTGACGGGTGACATCTTTCTGCTTAAGAATGCGGCGGGCCAATTGCAGATATTGTGTTTCGGTGATAAAAAACTGCACCAGAACAGTATCAATCTGGGAAACCGTATTTAATATCACCGGATTGGGGCTGCGCCCTACAAAATCGCCAACTTTTGCCTTGGTCCTACCGATAATACCGGTTAAGGGGGAATAGATCTTGGTGTAACCCAGCTGAATTTTCGAGGCCCGGAGATTGGCTTTGGCGGCTTCAAGTGAGGCAATGGCGGCTTCATGCCGGGCAACCGCTCCGTCGAGATCACTCTGGCTGACCGCTTTTTGTTTGGCAAGCGGTCTGATTCGGCTCAAATCACTCACGGCCTTGGCCAACTGGGTTTGAGCCCCGGCAACTCCGCTCATCTTGGCAGCTACATCGGCTTCAAAGGGTTGACTCTCCATGGTGTAGAGCAGGTCTCCCTGGTTGACCCGCGAGCCCTCCTCGAAGTGGACCTCTTCTAAAAAACCCTCCACGCGGGCACGGATGGCGATGTCTTTCAGACCGTATATCTGTCCCACAAACTCCTCGAAAATGGGAACCTCCTCACTTTTCGTCACATATACCTGGATTTCGGGTGGGGGGGAGGCGACATTGGCCGGCTCTTCCTTTTTAGTGCAACCACAAATAGCCGCCAGTAAACAAATAATGATGATTAATCGTTCAGGTCTCATACTATTCTCTTTGCCCGTGGTGGAATGGATTGTTTAAGTTTTCTAACCACTACTGTCCAAAATAAATCGAAAATCGCCTTTTTGGACAGGTAAGTACCTAATGTTACATAGTCTGGTTTTCAGCTGGAAATTCAGGTTGTCTTTAACCTGAAAATGCTGTCCAAAAGCGAGCAAACTACCAAATTATAGGTAGGCATGGCCAAGAAAGCTCGGCAAACACGCAATATAAACGTATTTGATCGTTTGCGGCGGCTTTGGAATAACCGTCAAGAACTCTCAATCTTTGATATGCTGTCCAAAGAAAAACCTATTTTGGACAAGAGTGTTTTCTAACATACTATAAAAAAAAGGTGTGTACCATGGCGCAAACTCAATATCAATAACAGGTTGGCGCGCTTCTCTATTTCTTTGATCGCTGCGAGACATGCATAGCCACCAGCCAGGCAACGATCACCACCAGATATATTTGCCCGATTATTGCCTCTGTAGATGCCAAAGCGGCGGCTTTCGCGTTTAAAGGGGTAATGTCACCATATCCAAGCGTCGTGATCGTTATGTGACTGAAGTACATGTGCCAGAAAAACTTATCGGATTGACTCGTATCGAATGGCATGGAGAACGACCCGGGAACAAAGGCCTCCAAGGTCGCATATAAATAGGCCCACATTATAGATATCAGGAGATAAATGATAATAGAAACATAGATGACTTCCCGGCCGACATGCTCTGCTCCTCTAATAAATGCCGCCAAAACGACAATTGAAAACAAAAGGTAAATTCCAATCAATGCGCTGGATATGGCTAAAATATTGATTCCCGGTCCAAAGATAGTTGGCGCCCATAAAGCTGCGATCGCAAAGCTAACCAGCAGGGAACTATAAACCAATTGTTTATTTTTCCAAGTGGTGGTATTAAAAATGGCCAAAAAGATCCAAGTCCTCAGGATATTCCTAAAAATCTCAAACCACCTAAAATATTGTAAAAATGGAGATAATACCAACATCAATAGCAGGGAAACCAGCAAGATCAGAAATCGCTCAGTTTGCCAGTATTGAATCAGTGGATGTGAAAACTTATCGGATGGCATGAAATCTACCTGACTTTTGTTATCAAAAACAAAAAACCGTTGCATGTAATTTTAAATTACACAATTTTATGTCATTTATTTCCCAATCATGCAACCCCTCTTGTTCGTCATAACCATCCGAAACAAAAAGATTACTTTGTATTTCAGGTCTGTAGAACCGATTTAGATCTCGTTTAAATACTTGGCCCCCAAATTGCATAACTTAACCTGATAGCTACAGAATTGAACTGTAACCCGGTCAAGGCGGTCGAAAATTAAATGGCTAAAAATTGTATTTCTACATCTGCTATGGTCAGAGAAATCCTCATCGTTAATGCCGACCGTCAAACATACCTACAAATCGAAAAGACCTGTAAGCAAACTTGTGGCGACAGCTATTCAATGACCTTTGCCAAAAACACCAAGGCGGCGGCCGACCGATTAAGGGAACATTCGATCGCACTTGTTCTGCTGGGGTACCTTCCTGAAAAAGAAAGCACTATCGCTTTTTTATTTTATATCTGGAACGCCTTCCCCGACATCCCTGTCCTCAATCTGTCCGGTGAACAGGAATTTCCCGAATCACTGATGATCGAAGAGAAGGGGATCGCGGTCTCATCTTCTAAAAGTTTACCCCTAAATAAGTGGCCGTCGGCAATCGATAAAGCATTGAAACGCGAACAGGAAGGTGGATATATTTTCATTTCGGATGTATCAAACTTTGTCCAAATGATTCAAAACGAACTAAGAACCTGTACACTGCGTATCCTGGATCATACCGAAAGCCGCCTGGGCATCTTATTTTTTGAGAAAGGGGAGCTCAAAAACGCCCGGCTCAAGACGGTTCAGGGCGAAATTGCTGCCTACGCATTACTGTCATGGGAAAACGTCAAGATCTCCGTCCAGGATTCCTGCGATATCTCAATGATCAAGATCCGGTCAAATTTACAAGCACTGCTGATTGAAAGCCAGGTAAAAAAGGACCATCAAGAAAAACCCTATTCGAGTTCAGCGTGGATTGATGCCGCCCAGGAAGAAAAACAAAATTATCAGAAATTAATAAGTCATATCCCAACTCCTCGAATTTCAGAAAAAGAAACGGAACCCACTGAATCCATTGAAACTGAAGGAATCCCGGTTTTACCAACGCCACCTGAATCATCAGGAATTACTAAAATCCTGCATCGTCCGATGACAACAGGCGCTGCCGTTGTACTGGTGCTGTTTTTGATAGCCGCTTATCTATTGAGCCCATATATGAAAGACCCGCTCGTTAACCGTTCGTCACCATCAAAGCAAACTATCAACCAACCAGCTGCGGATACTGAAAAAACATCACCCTCAGATATTTCCACTCCTAAGCCAACAAAAAAAGAAACCAGCCTTTTGAGCAAATCGCCTAAAGCCTCAGTGGACGCTGGTCAATCGAAAAAAGATACACCCGAAAGCATCTCTTCTATAAAAGAATTGATTCCGCTTAAAGAGGAATTGAGCTCAGAGGTCGGCACTGATATTCCGGAGCAAACAAAAAAACAAAACAACCTTTTGAGTAAAGCGCCTGAAGTCTCAGCAGATGCTGGTCAATCGAAAAAAGATACACCCGAAAGCATCTCCTCTACCAAAGAGGTGCTGCCGGAAAAAGTAAAATTGGCACTTGAAGTAGCGCCTGATCCGCGATTATTTACCGTTTACCTGCACTATGCGCATCCTGAAAACCGCCATCTAGCCTACCAGTTGGCGGATCACCTTATGTCCGGAAACTTTGTCGTGCCCAAGATAGATCTGGTTAAGTATACCGGAAATGACATTCGCTATTTTCATGCTGCCGACCAAGACCTTGCAACAGACCTTAAAATGCAGGTAGTCAACTATCTAAAGGATTTTCATCCCCATAAGGATAATGTCAAATTTAAAATGAAAAATCTGGCCAAAATCTATCCGCTGGTACCACAGGGCCAGTTGGAAATCTGGCTTAGCCTTCCTACTGATTAAGGCGGATATCCATAAGAAGGACGCAATTACTGCTCACGGGTGATCACCCCTTTAAGTGAAATTCACAATTCTTTTCGTAAAAACCCTGATTGGACAACTGTGAAATACGAAAATTAATAAGTCAAACGATAAACGCCAAGGTAATATACATTCGCCGGGCTGATATACATGAAAGTACTATTGTTTATGCTGATCATATATATCTGCATTGACCAGATGCGCGGGGCGCTTGCCATCCAAATAATCGATGATCTGTTCAACCACACCCACGTTCATATTGTTCATGGCTTCCGTGGTAAACGCGGCGGTATGTGGTGTCAGCACGACATTATCCAGTTCAAGGAGCGGGGATGCCGTGGGCGGTTCATTCTCAAAAACATCGAGACCGGCCCCGGCTATGACACCGTCTTTTAAAGCCCGGTAAAGATCCGCCTCGTCCACAATCTCTCCCCGGGCCGCGTTGATCAGTATCGCCGTAGGCTTCATCAGCCTTAGTGTACCGGCATTGATCATCCCTTTGCTCTCCGGAGTAAGCGGCATATGCAACGAAACCACATCGGATATTTTTAGCAATGGCTCCAACGCCATCCGTTCGATCCGGTTTTCAGCTGCGAATTGATCTGGCCAATAGGGATCATGGGCTACGATTTTCATGTCAAAACCTTTTGCCCTCAATGCCACAGCACGACCAATGGCACCGAGGCCCAGAATACCCATTGTTTTTTGCCACAGTTCGACACCCATGATTCTGGCGTGCTCCCAACGTTTTTCTCTTAAGCTTTGGTCGCAATAGATGATTTTTCGGGCCACGGTCAAAAGCATGGCAAAGGTATGGTCTGCCACGGCCTGATTATTCACCCCAGGCGTGTTGAAAACGATGGCCCCATGACGACTGGCGGCATTGATATCGATCATATCCAAGCCAACCCCCATTTTGGCAATCACCTTCAATTTGGGTGCCAGGCCGAACAAGGTCTCGTCGACCACCAGATCGTTACCGCTCAACACGGCATCGACTGATTTTAACGCCTCCACAAAAGCCGGATCTTTAATGCCCATTCCGCGCATATCTACGATCTCAATGGATGGTGTGTTTATAAGCGCTTCCATGGGGGCTGCATCAAAAACACAAAACGGCCTGGACTCAATTAATAGCTTCATCGGTTTCATAAAGGCGGGTCCTGTTGCTTATCCGATCTTTAATACCATTGCGCCGGCCGTATCCCCGGCAGCACACCCACCAAATAAGAGATACCCTCCGCCGTTCATGGCGACTTCCTCGATGCCTTCGATAATGCATCGGCCGGCTGTCGGGCCCTGGGGGTGTCCGAATACAATCGGACTGCCGTAGTTATTAAAACCCATAACATCGATATTGAATTCCTTGGCCAGGTAAAGATCGTTGGAAGCAAAAGGGTTATGGGTTTTTACGGCCTTTACATCATCAATGGTAATGCCGGCTTTTTCCAGCGCCATGCGACAAGCCGGCACCACGGCCATGGCCATAAATCCCTTCTTGGTTCGGTGATAACCGTATGACACCACCTGAATTTCGACATTCGGATCAGTGCTTAACTCCTTGGCCTGGTCACGTGTTGTTACCAGAACACCGGCATTTCCATCGGCTGGATGGGTCTGGGCCCCGAAGGTATGCACACCGTCGGGAAGCACCGGTTTGAGTTTGGCCAGACCTTCCGCCGTGGTGGGAAACACCCCTTCATCGGCGGCCACCACATTGGTCTTCTTTTTGGACACCTTGACCTCCACCGGAAACATGTATCGTTTCTGGAAGGCTTGGTCATCAGCCAGTGCATCCATATACTGCTCGTAACGCCGCAACGCCACATGTTCACATTCTTCACGTTTTAAACCTGCTTCCGCGGCCACATTCTCGGCGGTTTGAATCATCGCTCCCTTGGCAGTCGGATCATAACCGAAATGATCCATGACCCAGTCTTCCGATTCGACTTGTCCGCCGGGTCCCTTCACATTGGGCCAAACCGTATGGGGACCGTTTGAGCACCGGTCAACCATTAAACAGAACGGCTGACTATATAATCCTGTTTCAACGCCGATACTGGCTTGATAGATACAAGTGGTGGAGGTGGAACAGGCCTGCATTAAAGTCACCCCCGGCATATGGCCGGCACCCATCAAGTGCGCCGCCCAGGTACTCCCATAGAAGAGATAGTGCTGGCCAACGGTCGTACCCAAATAGAGGTAATCGAGCATCCCCGGGTCCCATTTCTTTTCGGCCAGCCAGCGCTTGGCTGTTTCCGCGCCCAGCACAATGGCGTTATCGTTGGCAAAACTTCCCTGCCAACGGGCAAACGGGGAACTGAAATATCCGCCATACGGAATGTACGCTTTGGTCAACATCGATGGTCCCTCCTGTTATCATAATTTGTTTGGCAAAAATCTGACGGTCCGAAAAAAGTCCAGAATCTGCATTTCATTTGATTTCATCTTTCCTGCGGTGCAGGCAAGTAAGTCCGGCAACATATAAGCCGCGTGCCTTGATCTTCAACTTTTTACCATTTCTTCAGTACCTAAATTTTATTGTCCCACTCGGGGAATGGGAGAAAAACCCCCGCCTTTAGGCGAAGACTTTAGTTTAATTCTTGATGCTGCCGCAAGAATTCAAGGGGTCAAGGGGTCAAGGGTTCAAGCAAAAGCTAGGATGGTCTTTTCACTTGACCCCTCGAACCCTTGGATCCTTGGACCCCAAGCCTTCGGCTTTAGCCGAAGGTGGTTGGCTTCTCTTTGGCAATTTCTCTCAACTTTCGGTGCAGTATTTTACCTGTCGGTGTCCGAGGCATTTCATCTTCCTTGATAAAAATGACTTCTTTCGGCCGTTTATACCCGGCCAGAGCACCCCTGCAACAGTCTTTGACCGCATTCTCGTTAATTTGGGTTTCATCCATTCCCTCTTTCGCGATTACCACGGCCACTACCTTTTCACCCCACTTATCATCGGGAAGACCAATACAAGCACAGTCAAACACACATTCATGGCTACCGACCAGCTCTTCTATTTCGCTGGGATATACATGCTCGCCACCGGTAATAATCATATTATCTTTTCGATCAACAATCTGGTAAAAACCGTCCTCATCCTTCCGCGCCATATCTCCGGCGGAGTACCACTCCCCTTGAAAGGACGCTGCTGTTTTTTCCGGCATTTTGTAGTACTCATCAAACAACATGGGACCCCTGGAGTACAACTCACCCACGTCGCCCTGGGAGACTTCATTACCGTTCTCATTCAGAATCTTCACAAAATCGGTTCCCAGGGTTTCATAGCCGATGGAGCCGAGCTTGTGCATTTGATCTTCCGGTTTCAGTACCGTGACAATCCCAGCCTCGGTGGAGCCGTAGGCCTCATACAACTCAACGCCAGGGAAAAAATCTATGATGGCCAGTTTCATGCTCTTTCTCACCGGTGCCGAAGAGCAGAGCAGCTTTCGAATGCTACTAACATCAAACTGTCTATCCTCTTCCGGCACGTTAAGAAGAAGATTGTAATGAGTGGGAATCAGCGAAATAAACGTAATCTTTTCCCGCTCAATAATTTCAAGAATCTGTTCGGCCCGAAACGATCGCCCGGGGTGGATATAAACGCTTGCGCCGATATAGAGAAAAGTGAATGTGAAAAAGGTGGAGTTAATATGACAAAGGGGCATAACGTTTAAACAGATGTCATGCTGATTGAATCCAAAATCAATCCCATTGATCAGGTAGAAGGCGACATGAGATGCATGGGAGCGGACCACTCCTTTCGGTTTTCCTGTGGTACCGGAAGTATAGATCAATATCCAGGTATCATCGGGCGCCACCTGAATATCGGGTTCATTTGCGGATTCGTTGGCAA
>Ga0316197_10001337_pt1 | contig 17631 bp, 18 predicted proteins | sample OudBiesiAoxic_MG_FD_204939 | JGI IMG/M metagenome (GOLD analysis project Ga0316197, IMG submission 204939) | Coastal sediment microbial communities from Oude Bieten Haven, Netherlands - site A oxic | ecosystem: Environmental > Aquatic > Marine > Coastal > Sediment | place: Netherlands... | reverse complement strand
CGTATCCGCTGTCCCTTGTTAAATGACGAAAACATGTGTGCCTTATATGACGCCCGCCCCATTACCTGCAGACTGTATGGTATCCCGCTGGCCATTGGTGGCAAGGGTCGTACGTGCGGCATTTCCGGCTTCAAGCCCGGAGAATCTTATCCAACCGTTAGCATGGATAAGCTCACCCACGCCTTATACGGCCTGTCCGCCCGACTGGTGCGAGAGATTCAATCCCGACATCATCGAATGGGTGAAATACTGGTTCCGCTTTCAATGGCCCTTTTAACCGAGTATAATGAAACTTATTTGGGTGTCGGTCCGGAAGAAGAACCGGAACCGGTGCGACACCGAAAAAAGGGATAGCGAGATGAATGATTTCACTCCTGAAGAGGCCGAGCAGCGGAAAAAAGCAGTTTTCGATACCATGTCCCCTCGTTATCAAAACCGTATTCTGAAAAAGGGATATGATAAATGGGATCCCTTCCAGGCTCCCAAAGACCCTATCGACATCCGTCGGGATAAGACCCGCCGCACGACCCAAATGCTCATTCGGGAATTTTTAGCATCCCGGCCCGCGGACGAATACGACAATGCCTACGGCCGCGGGGCATTGGAACTGGCGCTGGGGATCGTCAATAACGAGGCCTCCTCCAGGGGTATGTATGATTTTGCGTGCTGGTATCGGGACCTGCTGAAAAAAGAGGGCCATACCGACATATCCTGACCAAATTAATCGGTAGTGGGTCAGTTTGAATTTATACCGGCATAAGAATTGCATTAAAGTTTTATAAATAATAGCCGATGGTATACAACAGAACATAATTTTTTTAAGGTATCCACTCTTTTTCAATCTGCTAAAAGTTGAATAGATTGAGTTTTTACCTTGCTAATTTAATTCAAACTGACCCACTACCATTTAATCGGTTGGATTGACAAACCGATAGAATTATTCTAACTAGGCGATACGGGCTAATTACAAAATTGAATTACGTTCGTAACTTAGCGCCATTGGGCCATTTAGGCCGGCGCCACAACCACAACCGACCATTTTTTGGAGGTGGCCATGAAAGGGAAAACATACCTTTGGTTCTTAGTACTAACCGGCTTGATCACTCTCACTGCCTGTCCGCCCCAGCAATTTGAAACCACCCTGTTTCAGCCCTTTGAGAATGAAAGCAGCGCTGGTCCACGGGCCATTACTTGGAATGGGCGTGATCTCGTGCTCGCGGCCTATAACCAGGTGGTAGGGGCCAGAAACATTCAAACCGAGTGGATGGGAACCGCGAACCAGAGGATGGATCCACCCAACTATTATAACTACGGTCAATTTCCAGCCCAATCATTGGAGCATATGTCGATTTGTGGATTGGCATGGGAAGGAGATTGTTGTGAGTTCGGGTACCTTTGGGTCGCCGACGCGATCACCCAAAATATTATAAAAGTTGATTACCACTATAACCGAATCACAACATTTCCATCGCCCGGACCGGCGCCCAGTGGCATGACCTTCGACGGCAACGATCTGTGGGTTGCCGACGAAAAGGAGGGCAATATTTACAAAATTACAACGGAGGACGGAACGATACTGGAAGCCTACCGATCACCGATGCCGATTCCATCCGGATTGGCATGGGATGGCCAGGGACTATGGGTTGTAGGAATGGACTCCTTCAAACGATCACAAAAACAAAACGGTAATCCGAGTCTGGTTAAAATGAATTTCACCACTGGATTTATGAATGAAAAGCTGAATTTGCCCAAAGAAATTTCCCGTCCCGGATCCGTGGAATGGGTTGACGGTATAATATGGGTGGGTGATCAAACAACCAATAGGGTATTTAAACTCTGGCAGAAGCATGCCATGCAGTTGGGAGAGTCCGAGGCCAGGAAGATCGAAAAAATCATGTAGCTATTTATGACTCCCAATTAAACCGTTCATCCTCGGGTGTCGGATTCACCGACACCCGACAGCAAACCACTCAACCCACTTTCGTCTGACCCATCCACGCCTGCCGGATCACTCATTCCAATTTGAGACCATTAAAAAACATCCCTTTTCGTCTTCTTTGAACGTCAACGAAACTGAACATTTTTCATAGGCCTCAATCTGCAAAATACAAAGTTTCTATTTTTAAACCATGAAACTCCAGAGAATACCCGCGCAGATCGCCGACCCGATGACACCGGAAGAGTTACAGGCCATTGCGTGCATCAATAGGTAATTGCTCGGATCCGCTTTCAGCCCCATTAAATGAACTTCCCGGGCGGAGCCCGGTACGGCCGATACCCCGGCGGCACCCAGCAAGGGGTTGATTTTTTCCTTGGTAAAAAAGTTCATGATTTTGGCAAATATTACCCCAGATCCGGTGGCGATGCTAAACGCCACGGCGCCGAGGAAAAAGATACCGATCGATTTGGCAGTGAGAAAGACATCCCCCTGGGTACTGGCGCCGACTTCAAATCCCAGAAAAATGGTGGCCGTGTCAATAATCGCCGTCCGGGCAGTTTGGGCCAGTCGATTTGTCACCCCACATTCTTTCAGAAAATTGCCAAAGAAAAAGGTGCCTAATAGCGGAATTGATGCCGGTGCCAGAAAGCAACAAAGAACCACGCCGACAATGGGAAAAATCAGGCGTTCTTTACGGGTGACTTCCCGGGTCGGTTCGGTCATTCGAATTCTGCGCTCTTCTTTGGTGGTTAATAGTCGCATAATCGGCGGCTGGATGACGGGAATCAAGGCCATGTAAGAATAGGCCGCTATAGCTACGGGACCGATCAGGTGGGGTGCCAGCTTGGCGGTTAGAAAGATGGACGTGGGACCATCGGCGCCACCGATAATGGCGATTGATGCGGCTTCCTTGGGTAAAAACCCCAAGGCCAATGCGCTGATCAGGGTGAAATAGATGCCCATCTGCGCGGCGGCCCCCAGCAGCATCAACCTGGGCTTGGCCAATAATGATGAAAAATCGGTCATGGCACCCAAACCCAAAAACACGATGGATGGGTATAAACCGGTGCGAACGCCGAAATACAGGTAATTCAACACGCTTCCCTGCTCATAGACGCCCAGGCCGAATCCTTTGAAAAACGGTACATTACCGACAATAACACCAAAACCGATGGGAATTAACAACAGCGGTTCATATCTCTTGGCCGTGCCCAGGTATAGGAATATGGATCCCACGACCAGCATCAGGATGTGACGATAGTCGGCCAGGTAGTATCCGGTGTTGGATAAAAATTGGACCAGCATCTCCATGAAACTTTTCCTCTTTAATTATTTAGGCAAACTCGACTTTATTGGTGCCAGGAGAATATCCCGTCGCCCATTGGGAATAGGAAATTATGTTGCTTTAAATATGAAATCGTCAGATGGGGATGGGGGGCATCCATCTCCCTGGCGAGTCGATATAGATCGGCTAACGCAAAGGTATCGCCCAGAGGTTCAGAAGCCACTTTATATTTATCGATGACGCCGTCCAAATCGTCGAGAAAACGTTTTTCCATATCCGACTTTGATTCCGGCTGATTAGAAAGATCCTGATTGGCACTAGGCGACCTTTTGGCTTTATATCGATTGATCCGATCCTCGAAAAAATCAAGCACTTTATACAATTGTGAAATCACGGTGGATAAAATCACCAAACCGGAAAAAACGATCAGTGCGCCGGCTAGGGCCATGGCCCAGCCATTGTGCATCGAAATGGCTTCGAAACCGTACAAAAGGCACCTCCCAACAGGGTTTATTCTATTCATCCGAGCAGGAAAAGCGGCTGACCTATTCGTAAATATTTAATTGCCCGGTTGCTACTAAATCCTTGATAGAACACGGATATGGTATCTTGTCAATAAAAGAATCGAATGCGTTTACCGTTTTTTGATGAACGTCTTCCAGCTTAATACTTGACGTGATTCCTTCTTTATATTTATATTGTAATTTTTCTGGCTTTTGCTTTTTACTTCAACCAACCCATCGATAATCAGGAGGTGTTGCATGCACAAAAAGTGGGCTTGTATTTTATGGCTGGCCATTCTGGCCATTTCGTCGGGGCTATTATTCCAACCAATGGTGTCGGCAACGGAAAAACCCTTTACCTTCGGGTTGTTGTTGGTGGGTCCCTACAACGATCATGGCTGGAGCCAGGCCCATTTCGAAGCTGGAAAATACATTGAAGAGAAACTCCCCGGCGCCAAGATGATTTATATCGATAAGGTCAATCCCGCGGATCGAGCCGGCGTCACCGTTCCCCAATTGGTGGACGACATGGTGGAAAAAGGGGCCAAGCTGATTATCGCCAATTCTGATGATATGAAAGACGGTGCCAGAGAGGCCGCCAAGATGCACCCCGATGTTCATTTTATCCATATATCGGGCGACGATGTGCTCACTGGAAAAGCGCCGAAGAACATGTCCAATCTCATGGGGCGGATGGAATTTGGAAAAATGATGGCCGGTTTCGTCGCGGCCATGACTACCCAGACCGGAAAAATTGGTTATCTAGGGCCGCTCATCAACGAAGAAACCCGTCGCCTGGCCACATCCTGTTATCTGGGCGCCCGCTATGCCTGGGAAAAGGTGCTCAATAAAAAGCCCGCAGACCTCAAATTCAAGGTGACCTGGATCGGCTTTTGGTTCAATATCCCCGGCGTCACCGCCGATCCTACTCAGGTGGCTCAAAGTTTTTTTGACACCGGCCACGATGTGATCATTTCCGGTATCGATACCACTGAGGCGGTGGTGGTGGCCCGGCAAAAAAGACAGGCCGGCAAACCTGTCTGGGCCGTTCCCTACGACTATATCGGGGCCTGTGAAGGGGGTGACGATATCTGTCTCGGCGTGCCATATTTCAACTGGGGACCCGGATATCTCGATATGATCAAATCCGCCCTGGACGGGAAGTGGGCCTCCAGGTGGGAATGGCTGGGACCCGATTGGACCAACATCAATAATCCGGATACCAGTTCGGTGGGGTTTGCAGTCGGTCCGGCCCTTTCCGGTGAGACGAAAAAAGCCCTGGATCAATTCACGGCCGATCTCGGCAGCGATAAAATCCAGTTATTCAAGGGGCCCCTAAATTACCAAGATGGATCGGTTTTTTTAAAAGATGGCGAAAAAGCCACCGATCAACAAATCTGGTATCTCAAACAACTCCTGGAAGGAATGGACGGCCAAAGCAGCGCGAAGTAAACCGGTATTGGCCACTATTGGCCACTGAAACCCAAATTCACGTGCGAGGCGTCTTTCGATACACCCTCGCACTTTTGGTTTATGTTCCTTTGCCCGTTTTCCGGATACCATTTAAAATTTGACTTCTCTTCCTGCAAACCCGTACAATTTGGAAATAGGCCTGCCCGCCTGTGACAGATTACCGGCTGATTGGTCGATCGCCCAATCGATTCTATCTCATGCAAATTGATCTTAAAAACATCCATAAACATTACGGCTCCATCCGGGCTAACGACGGTATCTCGTTAATCATCCGTCCCGGGTCAATCCATGGGATTCTGGGAGAAAATGGTGCCGGAAAAAGCACACTGATGAAAATCCTGACCGGCTTTGCCCGCAAGACCAGTGGCTCCACCCTGATAGACGACCAACCGGTGGACATCGATACGCCAGCAATTGCCGCACAATATAAGATCGGTATGCTTCATCAAGAGCCGCTGGATTTTACAGCACTTTCGGTTCTCGATAATTTCATGATCGGCCAAATATCCGGGGTGTACCAGAAAAAAGAGACATATCAGGTCGAATTGATGGAAACATCCGCACAATTGGGATTCGAACTCGACCCGGATGTGCAGGTACATCGGCTGACCGTAGGAGAGCGACAGCAATTGGAAATCCTGCGGCTTTTGGCTTTGAACACCCGGGTATTGATTTTGGACGAACCCACGACAGGCATATCCCGAAACCAGAAAGATATCCTTTTCACAGGGCTGAAAGCTTTGGCGGGCGCAGGAAAAAGTGTGATCCTCGTCTCCCACAAACTGGAAGACGTGATCGCATTGTGCGATGAAGTCACGGTAATGCGCCAGGGTAAAGTCTCCGGCCGAATGACAGCACCGTTTCATACTGACCGATTGCTAAAAATGATGTTCGGCACGTTACCATCTCCACCCGTCCACCGACCGGCTAACCCGGGAAAAGTAGCCATTGCCCTGGACCAAGTGACCGCCACGGGTGGCCGTGCGGGGTTGGAAAATTGCAGCGCGATGATTCATGAGGGCGAGATCGTCGGTCTTGCCGGCCTTGAAGGCAGTGGTCAAGGCGTATTTCTAAGAGTGGCGGCAGGCCTTAAGCGCCCAATCCGCGGAAAAATAACGTTCAAGGGCGAAATGTTAAATGGCACCGGATATTACGGCTTTAAAAAAAGGGGGGGAGCGTTCATTCCCGCTTCACGAATTGAGGAAGGATTGATACCCGGCTTGACCATTACAGAGCATTTCTGCCTGAACGAAAAACAGGGGAGCTTTTTTACTGTCTGGAGGGCTGCGCTCAAACGCGCCAAGGAATGTATTGCTCAATTTAACATTAAAGGTCGCCCGGCGATAGATGCAGCCGCCTTGTCCGGCGGGAACCAGCAAAGACTCCTCCTGTCCCTATTACCGCTAAACCCCACCGTGTTGCTTCTTGAAAATCCCACCCGGGGTCTGGACCTGGGCTCTGCCCACTGGGTATGGCGTCACCTTCAGGAGCATGCTGCCCGTGGGACTGCCATCGTTTTCTCTTCTTCGGAATTAGACGAAATCCTCATGGTAGCGGACCGCACGATCGTCTTTTATAATGGAACCGTTGTAACGGACATTCCAGCTCATAAAGCCGATGCCGACACATTGGGACGAGCGGTCGCAGGAGGAGAACGACCCCAATGACTTCCAGCAGTGGTCCTGGTAGTTCAAAAACTCGCCATATATTGGGCCGGTTCCGGCAAACCGCTGTTTCTCTATTGGCCGTGTTCATCTTTACAACCCTGGTGCTCTATCTTGCCGGTGCGCCCCCGTTTGCTGCATATTATCATATTTTTATGGGATCACTGGGCAGTTGGATTAAATTTTCCCATGTGATCAAAGCCTGGATCCCGCTAACGCTATGTGCCTGCGGTTTGCTATACACCTTCCGGATCGGACTCTGGAACATAGGCATCGAGGGCCAGGTCATGATGGGGGCGGTGTTTGCAACAGCGTTATTAAGAACAGGCGTCGAAGACGGATCGCCTGCTATCTCTTTTTTTCTGGCTTTTCTGGCCGCCATAATGGGTGGAGCGATATGGGCCGCTATCGCCGGATGGCTTAAAACCAGAGGCAATGTTCACGAAATCTTCGCCGGATTGGGTATGAACTTTGTGGCCCAGGGAATCATTCTCTGGCTGATTTTCGGGCCCTGGAAACGGCCGGGAGTCGCCTCCATGAGCGGTACGGAGCTGTTTCCCGACAACCTGTGGCTATTCTATTTGCCTGATCTACGTCTATCACCGATTGGTTTAACAATGGCCCTGGCCGCTCTGGGCGTTACAACTCTGATGCTACGTTACACAAGGATCGGTCTGAATTTAAAAGCCATCGGTGCCAATCCTCGGGCGGCGGTGCTCTTCGGCTTGAAACCGGGACAGTATATGCTCTTGGCGATGGCCTTCGCCGGCGGTTTCGCCGGCCTTGCCGGGGCTTTTCAAGTCACCGGCGTCTATCACCGCCTTATACCTTCTATTTCGAGTAATTACGGATATTTAGCATTGATGGTGGTGATGCTGGCGAACTTTAATATCTGGCTGGTACCGGTGGTGGCCCTCTTTTTTGCCGGCCTGAACGTGGGGAGTATTCAATTACCCATCGTGCTTCAGGTGGACTCATCCCTTGCCGGGGTCATCCAGGGTGCGTTGGTATTGACTGTTCTGGCCGCCCACGGATTTCACGGATGGCGAAAACAAAGCCAAATAAAAACATTGTCGGAAGGTGCTGTCCCGAATGCTTGATATTAATATCACCATTATGCTGGCCAGTGTCCTGGCCGGGGCGGCACCGGTTCTCCTAGCGACTTTAGGGGAAACCATCACAGAGCGGGCCGGTATCGTCAACCTCTCCTTGGATGGCTCCATTCTATTGAGCGCCATGACCGCTTTTGTCGTGGCCTACAATACCAAAAGCCTGGTGTTGGGATTTGCGGCCGCCGCTCTGGTAGGAGGGCTGGTGGCAATGATAGTGGCTATTTTTAGCATTTATCTCGGTCAGTCCCAAGTGGCCGTGGGTTTTGTCCTCACCCTGATGACCAGGGATCTGGCTTATTTTCTGGGCAACTCCTATGCCCGGCTGCAGGGTCCCCAGGCGACTCCCGTACCCATCCCCTTCCTGGAAAATTTTCCCTTTATCGGCCCCATATTCTTTACACATTCATTACCCGTCTATATCAGCCTGTTCGCTATTTTTGCCTGCTGGTGGTATCTGTTTCGAACACCGATGGGACTTACCCTCCGAAGTGTCGGTGAACATCCGGCCGCCGCTTATGCCCGGGGAGTCAATCCAGGCATGCACCAGCTTTGGTATACGCTCTGCGGCGGCCTGCTGGTTGGGCTGGCCGGCGCCACCTTTTCCCTGGCCATCAAACCCGGTTGGGGCCGGCCCCAAGGGGCCGAGGGAACAGGCTGGATCGCACTGGCACTGGTAATCTTTGGCGGATGGCACCCGATCCGGGCGGCCTTTGGGGCCTACTTATTTTCATTTCTCCAAGTCATCGGTATTTATCTTCAAGGCTGGCTGCCTTCCGTGCCCACCCAGGTATTCCAGGTGGCCCCGTTTCCTCTGATGATTTTTACCCTTCTGACCATATCTTATGCCCAGAAGGCATCTGAGAGAGGATTGCCTGCCGAAACCGCCAAGCAGACTGGCCGAATCGAGCGTCGCGCGAGGTTAAAACGGCTATTACGGGTACTTACCGGCAACGCTCCGGCAGCCCTCGGGCGACCGTTCCGCCCGGAATAAGCCTGTTGGAACATTATAGTTGAAGATTGTTACTGAATGAGTTTATTTTCGAGCAATATCTCACACCACAATAATTCAACGCGGATACCCTCAAAAAGAAGAGTGCCCGACGAGATCCTTTTTTCCATGTCCGGCATCACCCTGCGAATTGGGAATTCCTGGCTATTGGCGAAAACAAACTGGGAGGTCCGCACCGGAGAAAACTGGGCCGTTATCGGACCCAACGGTGCGGGAAAAACGACCTTGATGCGAGCCATCACCGGTCAGGTACCCGTGGTGGCCGGAAAAATGATACGGCATCATCCCATGGCCGCGCCTGAAGCCGTCGGATATGTGTCTTTCGAGTTTGAACAGCGGTTAATTGACCGGGAAAGGGCCAGGGATGAAGCCCGTTATTTTTCCGGAAGGGTCGACGATATACTCCGTGCCGGAGACATTGTCTTTAAAACCCGGCCAGGTAGCGATGGACGCCTGTGGAAAATTACAGGGTCGCTAGAAGCACTTGATATCGGGCATCTACTGGATCGGCAAATTCGACAACTCTCTTCCGGTGAGCTGCGCCGAATCTTTATCGCCCGAGCGCTTTTAAAATCAAGGGGATTACTGGTCCTTGATGAACCTTTTGAAAGCTTGGACGAACGACACCGCCGTAACCTAGGGACCACCCTAAACACCTTGATGGACAGAGGGGTTCAGGTCATCCTGGTTTCTCATCAGGTTGGGGAGATCCCTAAAAAGATCAACCGGGTGATTGCCTTAAAAGGGCGTCGGGTTTTTTGTCAGGGACTACGCAGTGAAATAGTAACGCCCCGCTTGATCGATCGACTCTATGGATCGACATCTGACCCGGCACTAAAAAGCCAGGTTAAAACCGCACCCGTCAATTTATCTGCGCGACCAATCATCGACATTCGTAAGGCTACCGTTCGATATGGCCTGGTAACCATATTTAAGAATTTGTCATGGCAGGTGAACCGAGGGGAAAACTGGGCGATTTCCGGTCCCAACGGTAGCGGAAAAACCACCTTACTGAGTCTTATCTCCGGCGACCATTTGCAAGCCTACGCCAACGAAATTTATTTGTTCGGCCGGCGACGCGGAACCGGCGAGAGCATCTGGGAGATTAAAAGCCGGTTCGGCGTAGTATCCGCCGAACTACAGCGCAACTATCGCAAAAAAATTCCCGCCCTAGCCGTCGTCCGCTCGGGATTTTTCGATAGCATTGGATTATACCGCAAATGCACCGAGAATCAGCAGGCTGCAGCGGACCAATGGATTAAGAGGCTCAAGCTGGCGAATCTAATGGATCACCGCTACGACCAGTTATCATTTGGAGAAAAAAAAATGGTTCTCATCGCCCGCGCCATGGTTAAATCTCCCAAGGTGCTTATTCTGGATGAACCCTGTCAAGGGCTCGATCGGTCCAACCGTCACCGGGTGCTTGCCCTGGTTGATCGGATCGGCAATCAGGCCGACACCCAGATTATTTTTGTCACGCATCGGCCCGGCGAAGTTCCTGGATGTACGTCTCATGTATTAACACTTAAATGATATTGTGCCCCATATGGGCTACAATTGTCTTGACTTTGTAGCCTATATGGGCTACGATACTTACAAGGGCTTACAATTATGATAAAAACAGCGACAGTCAGGGCGAGAATAGAACCATCATTAAAGGAGGAGGTGGAACAACTTTTTAAACAACTGGGTCTTACAACCACTGAAGCAATAAATCTGTTTTACCGACAGGTAAAGTTACGGCATGGGTTGCCGTTCAATGTTGTCATCCCCAATAAGGCCACTGAAAGGGCATTCAAAGACACGGACGTAAAAAAAATTCTTGTCCGTTGCGAAAACCCGGATGATATGTTCGATAAGCTGGGAATATAAATGTTGGCCCCTGCGTACACCAAACAATTCGCGAAAGATCTGAAAAAAATTGCGGAACGGAAAAAGATCCTGAAAAAAATTAAACACATTATCAAAGCACTTGTGAATGAAGAACAAATCGATGCAAAACACGGGAATTATAAATTGATTGGAAGCTATCCAGGCCGGCGGGAATACCATATCAAACCGGGTTGGCTCTTGATTTACAAGATAATCGATTCAGAAATAATCTTCGAACGAACGGGCAAAAATTCTGACATATTTGAAAGAAACAGTGGTGATCAAACCGTTTGATTGGCACGGTCCAACCTTAATTATGCCGATTTTGACAGGTTTATCGCCCACCCATGGCAATACCTCCACAGGTTGATTGATGATGAAACCGGATGGCAAAACCCGCTGTTCCTGGATGGGCAACGACGAATTAATGCTTCGCTACCACGACCAAGAATGGGGTGTGCCTATACATGAGGATCGCAAATGGTTCGAGTTCATTGTGCTCAATGCATTTCAAGCGGGGCTTTCATGGAAAATTGTTCTACACAAGCGCGCGGCTTTCAGGGATGTATTCCACAACTTTGACCCCGAACAGGTCGCCCGGATGACAGATAAAGAAATCGAAAAAGCCTCCCGGAATCCTTCTATTATCCGCAACCGGCTAAAGATTCGAGCCGCCATTACAAATGCCCATACGTTTCTAAAGGTCCAGGAGCGGCAAGGCTCTTTCGATTCGTTTATCTGGTCATTTACCGATGGCAATGTGATCCATCATTCATGGAAACAATTAAGTGAACTGCCAGCTACCTCTCCGCTTTCGGACACCGTCAGCAAGGCATTGAAAAAGGAAGGGTTCTCATTTGTTGGAAGTACAATTTGCTATGCCTTCCTCCAGGCCGCAGGTGTGGTAAATGACCATCTGGCCCATTGCTTCAGATATAAAGAATTAATGAAATTATAAATCAGTCGCAAATACCGTAGTAGAGTGGTAGCCTGATCACATCCATCGTTTCCAGTAACCGTTGATACATTCAATATGCCTTTACTTCAAACCATTGGACGGCGGCTGGCACATTACCTGTCTAAGTCAAGGGAAAATACGGCTCAGGTGGCGACCTGTACTCCGGAGAACCTTGCCGCAACACTCAAGCCCGGTGATGTGCTATTGGTTGAGGGAAATAGTGGTTTCAGTAATGCAATCAAATACCTCACCCAATCAAGCTGGTCTCATGCCGCACTCTATATTGACAATACGTTAGAACCACCACCGGCCGGGGAGGAGCCCAAGGTATTGTTAGAGGCCGATGTCAATGAAGGGGTTCGTACGTTACCATTGAGTGAATACACGCCAATGCACACGCGAATTTGCAGGCCAGTCGGTCTTGCATCAAAGGATATCGAAAAAGTCATTGAGTATGCGCTATCACGCTTAGGCCACCACTATGATCTGAAAAATATCATCGACCTGGCACGTTACCTTATTCAAACCCCACCCGTACCCACCTATTTGCGCAGGCGTTTATTGGCACTTGGAAGCGGAGATCCGACCCGGGCCATCTGTTCGTCGTTGATTGCGCAGGCTTTTCAATCGGTTCGGTATCCGATTCTCCCGCAAGTGATTTCCAAAAAAACCAACGATCGTGCATGCATGCAATGCCATGAAGAGATCCTTCGCATCCGCCATCACACCCTTTTTACGCCGCGTGATTTTGATGTCTCACCGTACTTTAGTATCGTAAAGCCAACGATTGCACATGGATTTGACCCCCATGCCTTAACTTGGGATAGTCCCCGGTATCTGGCCTAAAACGGGTTTGTTAATTCTTGTCCGCGGCTCGGGCCTCTTTGGATACTGAATCTCCGGCGGATCAGTTTAAATATTTTGCGTACCGGTTAATGGAATCTTGACACCATCGCAGAGATTTTCTACTTACTACCAGGATGCAATTACAACCATCGGGGAGATCGTTTACGACATGAAAGATAAACAGGTATTGATCATTGGGGGCGGTGTGGCGGGTCTTTCTGCGGCAGTTGAGCTGGCCCATTTCGGCATTCATGTCCAAATTGTGGACAAGGCCGATTTCATGGGAGGCCATGCGATTCAGTATACCTGCAAAGCGACAGACCGGTGCGTCAAATGCGGTGCTTGCATGGTGGAAGATAAACTGTCACAAGCAGTTGCGCATCCCAATGTTCACCTTACCGCCGGCAGCCGGATCCGCGAGATATCGAAAAACGGCCGGTTCCAGGCCATCATCGATCGAAAACCTGAATTTATTGATCCTGACAAGTGTACCGGATGCGGTCATTGTTTTAATACCTGTCCCACCGAAGGGGTAATCACGGATGGCTTTTCCAGCCATCATCATCCTTTTTTCGCCTTGGATGAAGACAAATGCCTATATGTCAAAGACGGCAGTTGCACGGCCTGTCGGGATGTCTGTCCCAAGAACGCCATCGACTTGGATCAAAAACCCGGAACCATTGAAAGCAACCCAAATGCCGTCATCGTTGCGACGGGATTCACGCCCTTTGATCCGACCAGCAAGCCATATGGCTACGGCACCTTTCAAAATGTAGTCACCAGCCTGGAACTGGAACGAATGCTGAGGCGTTCGGGCCGTGCGAAAAGACCGTCCGACGGTATTGATGCGCAACGGATTGCGTTTATCCAGTGTGTCGGCAGCCGGGATGCCAAATCGGGTCACTTGTGGTGCTCCAAGGTCTGCTGTGGCTCCGCCCTGCGAATGGCCGGCTTGATTAAATCCCGACAGCCGGATGTGGACATCACCTTTTTCTATATCGACGTGCAAACCTTTGGTAAGGATTTCGATCGGTTCTACCATCATATTCAAAACGATGTTCGGATGATCCGGTCGATTCCCGGTGATATTTATCCAGGTGAAAAAGACCGGCTGAAAGTCATCTATGCCGACAGCAAAACGCATCAGAGCCGGGATAAAACGTTTGATTTGATTGTCCTTTCAATCGGAATGACCCCTTGTGAAGGCATAAAGGAGCCGACCGATCGATTAGATTTGACCGTGGCAGATACAGGCTTTATTAAGCCGACGCCATTTGATCCATCACCGTCCGGAGACGGCGTTTTCATTGCCGGAACCGCTAAGGGACCGATGAGTATAGCCGGAAGCATTGCTGATGCCGGCAAAACAGCCTGGCATGCAATTAGATATTTAGGAATCGATCAACAGGAGGAAAAGTGACCACCTCGAAGGAACCCACGCTAATTGCCGGGAGCGGCCCTTGTGCAGAAAGGGTGGCCGAGCAACTAACCGCTGTCGGTACCCGGCTGCTGGTAGTGACTGCTGACAGCTCCTTTCCGGTCAATGTGAACGAAAGGGAAGACGGTGGTCATTCCTTGATCGAAATCCTGACAAATACGGCAATTCATGGCTGTCGCCAGACGGCGGAAGAATTCCGGCTCAATCTCATCAGCGGGGGCAATAAATTTACCAGAACCGTTTCCAGCATTATTGTGGCCGCGCCGGAACGAAGGGAAGCTAACTTCGCCTTGTATGGCTTACGACCATCGGAACGCGTGATTCCCCTTTCCCGAATGACCCAGCAGGCCGATGCGATAATCGATGAACTATCAAAGACGTTCGAAACCCGGACGGTCGTCTTTTTAACCGGCCTGTTTAACGAAAGCAATCCTGTCATTGCGGCGGATGTGATGCAAACCGCCCGTCGCCTCCAAACCCATTCGCGTCAAAACGGGAAACCCATTCAAACCTACATCTTTACGAAAAACCTTAAGGTGGCCGCCGACGGCCTGGAGAAACTGTACCGGGAAACCAAGCAGGCCGGAACGGTTTACATTAAATTGACCGACATGGATCCCGAAATTGTTCAAAAGGATGAAGGCGTAAATATCGCTTTCACCGATGAAATTACTGGGCTACCATTCAGACTGTCGCCGGACATCACCGTTGTGGACGAAACGATTTTACCACCCGAACGGTCCAATGATCTGGCCGCTGTCCTCGGGTTGGATCAAGATGAGGATGGGTTTGCCCAAGCGGATAATGTACACCGCCTGCCCGTTTTTACCAATCGTAATGGTATATTTATTGCCGGGCCTTCCAGGGGTATACTGGCGCCGAATGATCGAATTGAAGATGCGGCCAATGCCTCCCTGGCCGCTATGGAATGGATGAGCGCGGAAACAGCCCCGACCGACGATAAAGCCAGCATCGATAAAGGGGCGTGTGTCCGGTGCCTGACCTGTTACCGATTTTGCCCCTATCAGGCCATTTGCCTGGATGTTTATCCGGCGGTCATGCCAGAAGCATGCGAGCGATGCGGCATCTGTGCGGCGGAATGCCCCCAGCACGCAATCGATATTCATGGTCTGGGGCAGCAGCAGATGACGAATCGGATCGGATCGCCTGCCGCTGATCTTTCCAGCGAGTCGTTCATTCCCTTTATCGTGGCATTTTGTTGCAGCCGTTCTGGCAGTCAGGCCGCCAGGCTGGCCACCCTGCTGGGGAAAGATCACCCGGAAGGCCTGAAAATTGTCGAAGTCCCGTGTGCCGGTAGTTTATCATATGAACACCTTTTCTCAGGATTTCGTCAAGGGGCTGACGGTGTGATCGTATTTACCTGCCACGAGGGAAACTGTCACTCACAACGAGGAAATACCCTTGCCCACAGCCGGATTGAGCATCTCAAAGAAAGACTGCTGCGAATCGGCTACGATGCCGAACGGCTGGAAATTCAAACCCTCGCTTCAAACATGGGTGTCGAATTTGCGACGGTAATACGACGTTTTACGCAAATAATTATGGGGCTTGGCCCAACCCCGTTGATTTGATAATCCGCTCATCGGTTTACCGGTTGAAACGCCAAAGATAAGTGGGATAACCCAGTCCACCGATAAAAAGGCAAACGAAATGACTGAATCGTTATACATCATCGACCTTGATAAACTCGACCACGCTCAATGCCGGTCCTGGCCGTTTTCCCAGGATTTTTGCATCACCTGCGGGTTATGTGCCAGCGCATGCCCGGTATCCGGCGTAGACAATTTTGATCCGCGCAAGCTCATCCGGCTGATTTCCCTGGGATTGGAGAAACAGGCGGTTGAATCCCGATGGCCTTGGATCTGTACCATGTGCGGTAAATGCGAAAATGTATGCCCCATGGAGATCAATATTACGGCTCTGGTCCGAAAAACACGCGCCCGAAGGAACCGGGAGGCGGTCCCCGGCCATCTGCATAAAGGACTGACCGCCGCGCTGGAAACGGGTAACAATCTCCGGCTACCCAAGGAAGACTACGAATTTATTCTCGAAGATGTCGCCGAAGAAGTGGCCGAAGAGCCGGGCTTTGAAGGATTCAAGGTCCCCATCGACAAAAACGGAGCCAATATCCTGTGTACCATTCATAACAAGCTAGTCAACACCCATACTGAAGATCTGAAGCATTGGTGGAAAATTTTTCATGTAGCCGGTGAAGACTGGACCGTCCCCTCGGAAAACTGGGAAGGGACCAGCTGGGGCTATTTTACCGGTGATGACGAAGCCATGAAAATAATGGCCGGGCGGATTGTCGAGCAGATGGAAAGTTTGGAGGTGAAAACATTGCTGTGGCCCGAATGAGGCCATGCTTATCTTGCGACCCGGTCGGGTCTCGAAAAGTATTATCCCGAAGCACTGGAAAAATTTAAATTTGTCACCGTTTTTGATCTGCTGATTGATTATATCAAAAATGGCCGAATTAGGCTGGACCGGACAAAATTCTCTGGAACGGCCACGTATCACGATCCCTGCAATTACGGCCGGCGGTCGCAAAAACGTTTCGGGCACGGCTACTTTAATGAACCCCGCTGGATCCTCGGCCAGTGCATGGAAAACTGGATCGACTTGTACCCCCACCAGATGAATCAAATCTGCTGCGGAGGTGGGGGGGGTGCACTGGTAAATGGATATAATGAGGAACGAATTTTCTACGCCCGGCGCAAGTTTGACCAGATCAAGGCCACCGGCGCGGATATGATCGTGGTGCCGTGTCATAGCTGCCACGGCCAGCTAAACGCAGTTAAAAAAGATCATGACATGGCCGATCTTAAAATAAAGTACCTCTGGGAACTGGTAGCCGATTGCCTGATTCTGCCCTAGATGGATTTGCAAATGTATCGACGAATATAAAAAGGAAATGCCATGCCGTATGTAAACATTAAAATCACTAACGAAGGGGCCTCGCCAGAACAAAAAGCCACTTTGATAGAAGGCGTCACGAATTTATTAGCCGATGTTCTGGGAAAAAATCCCGCTACGACGGTTGTTGTCATTGAGGAAGTGGATACGGATAATTGGGGTATCGGCGGTCAGAGCGTCACTGTGCGCAGAAAAAAGGATCAATAACGGGAAGCACATTGGCTGATACGAAAAAGAACCATCCAGTATCGGATGTCAATTCGGATGAAGAACCTGGTGGATTACCCGGTCTGCCACTTTAGGAAATAGATTGGCATAATTGACGAGACCGGCATCTATATAAATCAAATGGCATGCTCAGCGCGGCCACACTATGACTGTTGTTTTAATTTATCGACCGTTTCAAGGTCGCACACATCAAACATCTGGCCACATCCACCGCAGATCATCTCACATTCGTCTGGGGTGCGCGTTCTTCTTCGGCTCAAGGCCGCACGGCATTCCGGACATCGTAAATTAAGTTTATCATCTTGATTTTTGTCTCGTGTGTCACTCATTATACCTCCCCTTCTCTATAATCGAACATAAAAAATCA
>Ga0316197_10001336_pt1 | contig 17634 bp, 14 predicted proteins | sample OudBiesiAoxic_MG_FD_204939 | JGI IMG/M metagenome (GOLD analysis project Ga0316197, IMG submission 204939) | Coastal sediment microbial communities from Oude Bieten Haven, Netherlands - site A oxic | ecosystem: Environmental > Aquatic > Marine > Coastal > Sediment | place: Netherlands... | reverse complement strand
GCACGCCGCATTCGACGATGGCTCCCTCCACCTGCTGGGTCTCGACCAGCCCCCCGAGCCGGAGGAGATTTTCCTGCTTTGCCATCGACACCTGCGAGTATGGGAACACGGACCAGAAGGGCTCCTCAAGTTTCTGCGTCTTGCGCTGCCAACGCTTGCGCATGCCTCTCAGACTAGGCTGAAGCGATTTTGGGATCAGACGGCGCAATACAGGGAGATTCTGTTCAGGGGAACCAATGTCGGCGGTGAGTTTTGTGTTCATCGTGAGATTCAATATTAATAATATATCTATTTTCCATAATTTGCAAAAGATAACTGCTTAATTGAAATAATTATTATATTTACCATATTTCAATGGCCACTGGCAGCGAATTGGGTCATTGATCCGTGGGATTAAAACGGCGTGCCACTCCGTCTGACCCAACGCGCTTCTGCCGCCCCTGCCGGGGCGGGTCGCAGTTGGGAGAGTGAATCCAGTCTCCTGAGTTGGGAGCGCTGGAGCTTGACCGCTCACCTGGGTGGCCAGTGTCGCTGGGGTGATCTAGTCGAACGAGCGGATCCCCTGCTTCGCGCCGACAAATTTTTGTAAGAGCTGCTCCATCTCAGCGGCGATCTGTGGCTTCTCGCTGGCGAGGTTTTTCTGTTCACCGACATCGCGATCGAGATTGTAGAGCTCGGCCGCTTTCGGATTCTTTTTGCCTTTGCTAGCGGAGATGTATTTCCAGGTCCCTTTGCGTAGCGCGCGGGTGCCAGCCTCCTCGAGCATCAGGGTCTGGCCGATCTCGCTTTTGCCAAGAAACGCGTCGAGAGTGCTGCGGCTGTCGATTGCCTGATCGTCGCCGAGCTCGATCCCGAGCATCTCCGCGAACGAGGCGATGAAGTCGATCTGGTTGACCATCGCGGGCGAGGTCTTGCCGGCAGCGATCTTCCCTGGCCAGCGGATGATGAGTGGGACGCGGGTGCCGCCTTCATAGATCTGGTACTTGCCACCGCGATAGGGGCCCGATCCGTCGTGCCCGCGATCCGCCTCCTTGGTCGAGGTGTGGACGGTGGTGCCGTCCTCGTAGCCGTCGTCGTAGACTGGCCCATTGTCGCTGGAGAAGATGACGATGGTATTGTCTGCGAGGCCGTGTTCCTCTAGCGAGCTGATGATCTCTCCGGCAGCCCAGTCCAGCTGCACCATGGCATCGCCGCGGAACCCGAGCTCGGATTTGCCGTGGAAGCGGCGGTTCGGGGCGCGTGGGACGTGGATGTCCTGCGAGGAGAAGTAGAGAAAGAACGGCTCATCCTTGCTGCGCGCCGCGAGGTACTTCTTTGTCTGTTTGACGAATTCGTCCGCCATCGTTTCATCATCCCACAATGCCGACTTGCCTCCCCACATCTTGCCGATCCTCCCAATCCCGTTGATCACGGACTGGTTGTGACCATGCGTGCTGCGGTAGAAGGTCATCGCCGAAGGATCCTCTCGCCCGTCCGGATAGACCGTGCACTCGACACCGTCAGGCTTCTTGCCGACGAACAACGGATCTTTCGGGTCGAGGTTGACGACCCGGTAGTTCTCCAGATAGACGCAGGGCACGCGGTCGTTGGTCGACGGCAATAGGAAAGAGTAATCGAAGCCGACCTCGAGCGGGCCGGGTTTGACTTCGGCGTTCCAGTCGACAGGCGTGCCCTTCTCGCCGATCCCGAGGTGCCACTTTCCGACGATCGCAGTCGCGTAGCCGGCCTGTTTGAATAGTTTTGGCAGGGTGAACATCTCCGGCTTGATCGTCATCGGTGCGTTCGGGGCAAGGATGCGCACGTTGTGGCGGAAGCCGTGGATGCCGGTGAGCATCGAGAAGCGCGACGGCGTGCAGGTGGCGGCCGAGCAGTGGCCGTCCGTGAAGCGCAGCCCCTCAGCAGCCAGCTTGTCGAGATTCGGGGTGGGGATCATCTTCGAGCCGTAGACCCCGAGGTCACCGTAGCCGACATCATCGCCGTAGATGATGACGACGTTGGGTTTTTCAGCTGCGTTTGCGAGGGGCGCGAGGGGCGCGATGGCGAGTGCCAGTAGCAGGAGGGTTTGAAATTGGTTCTTCATGGTAGGAACCGGAATGTCGCCCCGCCATCGCTAGCCGGTCGAGAACAATGTGCAAAAATGTTCACCCCTTGGAGCAATCTCCGCGCTGGAGGTCATGGCTGCACCCAGACTCCGCGATTGCTGATCACCGGCAGCCGACCGTCCTTCAGGACCGCGTAGTCGGTCTTGTCGGTCGCACCCCACATGGCGACACCGGTCGCCTTGCGGAAGGCGCGGCAGAAACTCTGCCCGCTGTAGCAGCCCCAACTCTTGCAGAAGGCGTTGCGATCGAATGCCCGGCGGCGAAATTTGCCGAGCTCATCTTCATGGAGCCAGGCGCGGCTGACCCCACTGATGTGGTTGCTGTAGTCGAACATCCAAGCTGGAGCGTTCGAGTGACCAAAAAACTCGAAGCCGACTACCTTGTTGGAGCGGTCGCGATTGTTCACGTAGTCGATGAGCTGGGCTGTCGTGTCGAACCACACCAGCTTGATCGTGCGCTGGTAGTCGCGGGCGAACATCGTCCGCACCGATTTGACGTGGTCGATCCGCGGCTGGCCGTCCTCGGCACCGCGCGAGACGTAGGCCGGGCGGTAGACAAGCCAGGTGATCTGCCTGCGGGGATCACCCTCGAACAGTTGATGCATACGGAAACGGGCCGATCGCACGAAGTTGCCCCACCACAGATCATGCCGATCGGCGCGCAGCACCTCCCACTCCTGCAGCGCGGGACCGCCGCTCACGATCAGGTACTCGCCCCTCGACGCGCCTCCGGTTTTCTTGCGGCCGAAGAGCGAAGCCTCAGACGAGACTGAGGCGAGCACCCCCCAGAGTAGAAATGCTGCGCAGAAAGTGGGTAACGGAGATCTGGATTTCATCTGGCTACCCGCTCCAACTACGTTGTCGGCCGGTCGTAACTTTCAAAAGATGCTCTTGTGCGCAGCGCCTATTTGCTGGCGGGCATGCCGAGTGAAAACAGCTCGTCCCCAGGGTTCTCGCTGAGCCACAGGCCTTTGAAGCGGAACTCCTGCGGCTTGCCATTGGCGTGGAGCTGCAGGCCGATCGGGGAGGCTTGTAGCATCTCCGGCTGGTCGGTGAAGTCGAAGACCAGCTTGCCATTGGCGACGAAGCGGATGCGGTCACCCTTGGCGAGGATTTCGATCTGGTTCCATTTGCCAGTGTTTTCATTTTCGATCTTTAGCGTGCTGGGGTGGTTGGCGGGTTCGATTCGATTGCGGCGGTGGGCGTCCCAGATCCCCCAGTCGTGGCAGAACATCAGCAGTGGACCTCGGAACCCGAACGCGTTGCCGCCCTTGTCCTCGATGCGTTCGCCGAGGGCGGCGACGGCGGAGTGCATGGTCGAATGTTTCCCCGTGACGAGCTGTTTCACCTCGAAGATGAGACGGAAGTCGCGGTAGTCCTTCTCCGTGAACAAGTAGGTGCTCGACGGGACCGGCTTTTCGTTTCTGCCGACAATCCAACCCTGCTTCGGGTCGACAGACCAATATTGATTGTCTCCCTGCCAGCCCTGCAGCGATCTGCCGTCGAAAAGCTGCATCACCTTCTCGGATGCGGGGAGTTTGCCAGCCATGCGTTCGCTCCATCCGATCGGTTTCGCCCGGTCCGGCGGCTTGAGTTGATCGACAGCCCTAGAGATGACCGGCTCCGGCGCCTCGTCCTCTGGCAGGTGGGATTTCAGTTCCGCGATGACGGCATCGTGTTCGGCGCTACTGGCGAGGTTGGAGTACTCGAGCGGATCATCTTGGTGGTTGTAGAGTTCTTCGCTGCCATCGGCGTAGTGGATGTAGCGCCATTCGCGCAGGCGCACGGCGTGGTTGCCCCGCCCGTGGGTGGTCAGGGCGGGGCGATTCCAACTGGCGGTCGGATCTCTGAGAAGCGGGACGAGGCTGACCCCTTCGCAGTGGGCCGGAGTCGCGATGCCGGCCAGGTCGCAGAGCGTCGGGTAGATATTCATGAAGTCGACCGGGGTGTCGCAGATCTTTCCGGCTGGCGTGACGCCCGGGGCGACCCAGATCAGTGGTGCCCGGGTGGGTTCCTCCCACAGGGCGAATTTCCGCCAGTGGCTCTTTTCGCCAAGGCTCCACCCGTGATCTCCCCAGAGTACGATGATGGTGTTGTCCTTGTGAGGGCTGGCGTCGAGCGCGTCGAGGAGGCGGCCGAGCTGCGCGTCGGCGAAGCTGATGCTGGCGAGGTAGGCCTGCACGAGTTCTTTCCAGAGTTTTTCAGGATCGGCAGCGGTGACATTCTTGTGGTCGCCGCTGGCGCCGGCCATCTTCACCCCGGCGGGCGGGATGTCGTCGAGGTCATCCGGGTTGTGGGGGGGGAGCTCGATTTTTTCGAGCGGGTGCATGTCGAAATACTTCTTCGGGACATTCCAGGCGAGGTGCGGGCGGAAGATCCCGCAGGCGAGGAAGAATGGATCGTCGCCGGGGTCGCGCTTGAGCTGTTCGATGGCGAAGTTGACGACGTGGTAGTCGGGCATGATCTCGTCATCGCCGTCGAGTTGCGCGTAGGAGAGTTTGCCAGCGCCGCCAGACTTGACGGCTTTTGCCTTGGGGATGTTCTTTGGTTTCGAAAAAACCTCCTGCCAATCCTCGCGTCGCCCGACGCCACCATGGTAGATTTTACCCGATGCCGCGGTGCGGTAGCCATTGTTCCTGAGGTGCACGTTGAGCGTCTCAGCGGGTGGGATCCTCCCCTTCCACGGATCTGGGTTCTTGTAGATGCCGGTGGTGGACGGGCGGCGGCCGGACATGAGTGCGGCACGCGATGGGTTGCAGGCGGGTGCAGCGCAGTAGGCGCGCGAGAACGAGACGCCGCGCGCGGCGAGGCGGTCGAGATTCGGGGTGATCGTCTGCCGGTTGCGGCCGAGGTGACCGACCCAGTGGTTGAGGTCGTCGACCGGGATGAAGAGGATGTTGGGTTTCTCGACGGCGGAGGCGCAGGCCGTCAGGACGGCCAGTAACATGAGGGCGGGACGGAAGACCATCGGTCGAAAGCTCAATGTCAGGATCCAGTGGCAAACAAGGCGCCGACCGCGCCATGCGTGAGCCCGAGCACGATGGCGACCAGGCCGCACAGGATCGCGATTGACCAGGCCAGTTTCGGCGGCATCAGCCCACGCTTGCCGATCAGTGGCATGGCGCCGAACCCGAACCAGAGGGCGAGCTTGACCACGACCCACCAGGGGAATCCCAGCTTCAGCTTGGCGATGAGGCCGAACCCGCCCACCAGCAAGAGCACGAGGCCGGCGCCGTGGAAGCGCAGTCCGATCTTGCGCTGCGGAGTATCCTCCGGCATCAGCGCGGTGGCTAGGCCGAGGAACAGGCAGATGACACCGAGAAGATGGAGTGTGAGATAGAATTGATGGGTCATGGCTAAGGGTGCTGTGAATTGAGAAGGACGCAAGCGGTGGATGCGGGTGGAATCGGCCAGATCTATTGAAAGCGCAGCCCATCCTCGCCATAGCTCAGCGGGATTTCCTGCTCGACCTGATCGATCGCGGTGAGCGTGTCGGAGTCGAGGACGAGGTCGGCGGCGGCCAGCGTGTCGTCTAGCTGCGCCAACCCGCTCGCCCCGATGATGGTCGAGGCGACGAAGTCGTGCTGCTTGCTCCAGGCCGTTGCCAAAGTGGTCACACTGATATCGAGGCGGTCGGCGATCTCCATGAAGCGTGCGGTCGCCTCCAGCGTGCGGGCATTAATGAAGCGTCCCGCCATCACCTTCTGCCGCGGCCCGCCCTCCTTCAGGTAGGAGGAGAATCTTGCGCCGTCCGGCAGGGCGCCGTCCTGGTACTTGCCACAGAGGACACCGCCGGCGAGTGGCGAGTAGGGCAGCAGGCTCACCCCCTCCTGCCGGCAGACCTGCGCCAGCTCGCTCTCGCAGCGGCGGTTGAGCATCGAGAAATTGTTCTGCACGGTGTCGTAGCGTGCGAGCCCATCGATCTCCGAAGCGCGCAGGCTCTTCATCACGCCCCAGCAAGTCTCGTTGCTGCAGCCGATCACCCGCACCTTGCCGACCTCGACCAGCTCGGTCAGGGCGGAGAGCGTCTCCTCGTAGCGCATTCCGTGATCCGGCCAGTGCGTCTGGTAGAGGTCGATGTAGTCGGTGCCGAGGCGCTGCAGGCTCCCCTCGACGGCGCGCACGATGTGGTGCCGGTCGAGCGCTGTCATTCCCTCGCGCACCGGGGGGACGAACCAGCCGTGCCCTGGGCCGGTCACCTTGGTGGCGATGATCAGGGAGTCGCGCGGCTTCCCCTCCAGCCACTTGCCGACGATCGTCTCGGTCAGGCCAAACTTTTCCGCGCTCGGCGGGACGGGGTAGATCTCTGCGATATCGAAGAAATTGACCCCGGCCTCGTAGGCGCGATCCATGATCGCGAAGCTGCTTGCCTCGTCGGCCTGCTCGCCGAAGGTCATGGTTCCCAGGCAGATGTCAGAGACGGTGATGGCGGAATTTCCTAGGCGGCGGCGTTGCATGGGTTTGTCAATGTCGTGGTCGTGGCGACCGCGACGGGTCACCATGGAAAAACGTTTACGGCGCTACGTGCCGATGCGGTTGTAGCGGGCCTTGAGCGATTGTTTGAGATGGATCTTGAGATTGACGGTGGACTCTGCCTCCTCCCCTTCCGCTTCAGCGACGATCTCGAAGCTGACCTCTTCGCCGGCGCATGGCAGGCTAGGGTCGGTTGGGAACCGGCGGCTGATGGTGTTCGTCAGCGTCCCTGACTTGGTTGCGTAGCCCTGTGGTAGTTCCGGGCTGATCCCCTCGCCGATGACCGTCACATCGACGAGGAGGAAGTCGGCTTCCCCACCCTCGGCGCGGGTGACGCTGGTCAGCCGCCCCTCGCTACGCAATTTCTCTGGGGCGATGTGGAATCCGTTGCCTGCCAGCGCAGCCGCCAGGCTCTCGCGGTTCAGTTCCCAGGTGTCCCCCTCCCCCTGAGGTAGCGCCGTCCCCATCACCTCGTCCTCGGTCTCGCCGAACTGGGATGAGAGCTTCATCGCCACAATCCCCAGCGCCTCGGCGACCTCGGCTGGCACCGGCTTGCCCGCGATCGAGAACTCTGCCTCCCCGGCCGAGAACTTCGCATGGACTCGCGATCCACGCCCGAGCAGGTCGAGCGCTAGCTGATCGTCATCGCCCTGCTTCTGGAAGCGGTAGATGGTGATCGCGATCTCGGTCGGCAGGCCATCGTCGTCGACTTCGAGAACCTTGACCGACGAGGCTAGTTCGCAGCGGTAGGAGACCTCCTTGCTCTCCTTCGTCTCGCCGTCAACAGTGACATCGATCTGTTCGAAGAGCCGTCCGACAGCCGCGTACGAGTAGACCTCCCCCTTCTCAGCAGGGCGGTGTAGCTTGATCGGGTACTTTTGTCCCTGCGCCCCCAGGTGTGAAATTGGAGCGCCTGTCAGGATGAGAAACCCGATCGAAATGAGGTAGCACAGGCGCATCAACAATTTGCAATCGAGGGCGGGATCATAGCCCGGGGAAGCCGGTCATGTCCACCTTCGAATCCTACTGTCCAACTGGAACATCTGGCCGGAGACGTTCGGCAGGTGCTGGTGGAGAAACACGATGAAACGCGCGGCGTCACCTGGCGTGTTGAAGCGCCCGAGGACGTGGGCGTCGAGGGCGCGCCGCGTGGCCTCCGGCGGCATCTTCGAAGTCATCTTGGTCTCGAGAAATCCCGGCAGCACCGTGTTGGCGCGCACGCCGCGAGCGCCTGCCTCCTTGGCGATGCTCTGGGTGAGCGCGATCAGGCCAGCCTTCGCCGCAGCGTAGTTCGCCTGCCCGAACGGCCCGGATAGGGCGGAGAAACTGCCGATGTTGACGATGTGGCCGCCGCGCGCCCTGAGCATCGGGCGCAGCGCGCGCTGGCTGCAGCGGAGGGCGCCGCCCAGGTTCACATCGAGCACCCGCGCGAACGAGGCCGCATCCATTTTCGCGACCCGCGCATCATCGATGGCACCGGCATTGTTCACCAGGAGGTCGAGCGGTGCGCCGACCCGCTGCGCGAAATAGGCGTCGATGGCGCCCGGATCCGCGACATCGAGCTCGTCGCGCCCTGGGGCGAGCACCTCGAACCCGATGGCTCCGAGCTGGCTGGCGAGCTGGGTCGCAATGGCCCCCCGCCCTCCGGTGATGAGAGCGAGGGGCAATGGATTAGCGCTTGCGGAACGGGTCCTGACCCTCTGCCTGGGCAGCAGCGCGGGCACGTTCTTTCGCCTCAGCCTGCTCGAGCTTCGCTGCGGCCTGCGCAGAGAGATCGGCGGCGGTCGGTAGCGGCGTGAAGGTGAGTGCATACTCGTTGTATTGCACCTTGGTGTTGGTCAGCTTGGCAGCGGCGTCGACCAGCGTGTCCATCGGCACGGTGCCGGTCTTGAAGGTGAGCTTGCGCTCGCGCACCGCATCTCCGCCACGGATCACGAGGCCGGGCGCCACCTTGCCACCCGAGAGTTCCTTCGCCTTGCGGATGACGAACTCCATCACCTCGGCCAGCGTCGCATCCTCGAAGGCGATCTCCTCAAGCGTGATCTGGCTCAGGCGCCGCTTCATGGCGGGCACCGCGGCCAGATCGCGCATGCGGTTCTTAATCAGCGCGCGGTAGCGTCGGGACTGGACATGTTCCGGGTAGCGGCCGAGCACCTTGCGGAACTTCAGCTCTGCGTCGCGGTTGCGGCCGGCATTGTAATCAGCGACCGCCTCCTTGTAGAGCGCATTGTAATCGACGGCACCTGTGGTCGAGGCCTTGGATGGCTGCGTGCCCTGTGCTAGGAGCGCGCCGGAGGGGATCGCTGCCGACAACAGTGCGGCCGCGAGAATAATGTTTCTTAGTCTCATCGTTTTTGGGGGTTTGGGGTTTGAATATGGGGTGCCGCAGAATCCATATTTCCCACCCGCCCAAGTTGCCCGAGATCCGAGAGAGCACGCGATGAAGCGCACCCCTAAAATCTCTCCCGAGCGGGAGAAAAAGGGGAAATATTGACCCTCCAACACCCACATCCTACCCCCATTGCGGCTCATGGTCAATGAGATCGCCATCAACGAAACTGATCCACCGGACCGATCGTCTAGCAGGGTGTTCGGGGCGCGACCGCGTCTAGCCGGCGAGCTCGCCGAGTTTCGCTTTGATCGCAGCGAAGTCCGGCAGATCACCGGGGCTGTCGTTGCTCTCGGCGTACTGGATCGTGCCGGACTTGTCGACGATGAACGCGGAGCGCTTTGGCACGCCGCCCATGTCGAGGTTCTTCTCTGGGAGGAACGAGTCGTAGGCGATGCCGTAGGCCTTGGCGACCTCGTGTTCGTAGTCGCTGGCGAGGGTGAGTTTGATCCCCTCTTTCTCGGCCCAGGCGGCCTGGGCGAAAGGGTTGTCGCCGCTGATGGCGATGACCTTGGCGCCGAGGGATTCGTACTCGTTGATCGAGGCGGTGATATCGCAGAGCTCGCTGGTGCAGACGCCGGTGAATGCCATCGGCACGAAGAGCAGAAGGGTAATATTTTCAGCCGTGCTGCCGGAAAGGGTGACGTGTGCCGGGCCGTCGGCGGTGATGGTGCTCAGTTTAAAATCTGGGGCTGTGTCTCCTACGTTTAACATGGTGTTACGGTTCTTGGTGGGTTGTGTTCTCTGCGGTCCCCTGCTGCGGGGGCGAGCGGGAGACTAGCCCAACCCGCCACCGGCGGTCAACTGCGAATCTTGACAAGCCGGGTCGCCCGCAGAAGCTGCGCCTACTATGCCTGAGCACGAGCAGCCGATCGAGGCGGTGAACCATTGGATCCGCGGACGCCGCACCTGGAAGCCGGAGAACATGGACCCACAGCGCGAGGTCCCACAGGCGCTGCTCGACACGATGTTCGAAAATGCCAACTGGGCGCCGACCCACGGGCTGACCGAGCCGTGGCGGTTCATGGTCTACCGTGGCGACGCGCGCGCGCGGCTCGCTGCTGGATTGCAGAAACTCTACTCGGACCACACGCCTCCGGGTGGGTTCCGCCCTGACAAACATGCCAAACTCGGGCGCACGCCGCTGCAGGCACCGGTGGTGATCCTGATCTGCATGCACCGGCAGAGCGCGGGAAAGATCCCGGAGATCGAGGAAGTCGCCGCGGTCGCCTGCGCGGTGCAGAACATGCATCTCACCGCTTCTGCGGCAGGCCTCGGTGCCAAGTGGTCATCGCCACCCATCTGTTACGACCCTGCGATGAACGAGTTTCTCGGCCTCGCTGCGGAGGACCGCTGCCTCGGGCTATTCTACGTTGGCTGGCCGAAGCAGGGAGCGGCGCCGCCGCTGTCGCCGCGGCGGCCGGCATCCGAGAAGGTCGAGGAGATGGCGTAGCGTCGTGGTGACTTTCAGTCGCTACGGTATTCTGGGGTCTCGAGGCGACTGGACTGGAAGTCACCGCTACGGACGACCGCTAGGCGATGTTAGTGAACACCGCCTGCACGTCCTCGTCGTCCTCCAGCTTGTCGATCAACTGCTCGATCTCCTCAATCTGCGCATCGCTGAACTCCGTCGGGCTGCTCGGGATCCGTTTGAGGTTTGCGCTGAAGGTCTCGACCCCCTGGTCCTCGACCGCTTGCGACAGCGAGCCGAAGCTCGTGAAGTCGCCATAGAGCGTGACCTGGTCGCCCTCGACCTCCAGTTCCTCGAGGCCCGAGTCGATCAGCTCGAGTTCGATCTCGTCGATGTCCATCTCGGTGGTCTTGGTAAATTCGATCACGGTCTTGCGGTCGAACATGAAATCCAGCGAGCCGGTCGGCACGATCTGGCCGCCCGCCTTGTTGAAGTATGCCTTGAGATTGGCGATCGAGCGATTGGTATTGTCGCTGGCGCACTCGACGAAGAGCAGGACACCGTGCGGCCCCTTGCCCTCATAGTTGATCTCTTTGATGTCGGCGCCGTCCTTACCGCTGGCGCGCTTGATGGCCGAGGCGATGTTGTCCTTCGGCATGTTTGCCGCCTTGGCGTTGAGGATCGCGGTGCGCAGCTTGGTGTTCGACTCCGGGTCATCGCCGCCCTCGCGGGCCGCCATGGTGATCGTCTTGGCGAGCTTGGGGAACACCTTGGACATCTTGTCCCAGCGTGCTTCTTTGGATTTTCGGCGTGCTTCGAAGGCTCTTCCCATAGGTCTAATCGTTCGTTTGGAGGGCGGGAGACTATACCCGCCCGGCGAGTAGCTCAAGTCCGATCATCGGGCCGCGGCTCGCCCAGAATCGCTTGCCTGATCGCCGCGCGGGGGGATGGTGCCGGATCGGATCTGTCCGCCTAGATAGAGAATGCCCGAAGCTCCCACCCCAACCTCAAGTGGCCAGGCCCATGTGCGGGCCGAGATCGAACGCCTCGGCCCACTCGCAGCCTACCATTCGCTGATCGAGGCGAACAATGCCCTGATCCGCAGCCCAGATCTCGAGATCGGCCGGCAGATCGCCATCGGGCGGACGGCGCTGCACACCGGGCTGATGGCGCACTGGGCCGAGGAGCAGCGGCTGACGTTCGGCTACAGCCGCCCATTCGCAGTGGTGGCTCTGGGCGGGACTGGGCGCGAGGAGATGACGCCGTGCTCCGATGTCGACTTCGCGTTCCTGTTCGATGACGAGCTCGATGATAACCCATTCCTACTCGAGCTGCAGGGGCAGCTGATCCACAGCGACATTTTCCGGGAGTGCTGCGGCTTCACCGCCGAGGTGCTGCCTTTCAATCTCGACGACATGCCTGAGCAGCGCGACAAGCAGCTCAACTCCTTCCTCGACATGCAGCCGCTCTACGACCCGGACGGGTTGGCCACGCGCTTCCGCGAGCGGATCCGGGCGAGCTACGACCCCTTCGAACACTTCCTCCACGTCAGCCGGTTCTGGCGGGATCACTGGGGCGAGTCCGACGCCAGGGCGGAACGGATCGACGAGTTCGATATCAAGAACGAGGGGCTGCGGGTGTTCCTCGCCGGCGTGTGGAGCCTGGCCGGGAACGAGTTCCGCCACTGCCACGAGATCTACGCGGAGCTCGAAGACCGGCGCGTGCTAGAGGCATACGATTTCCTGTTGCGCATCCGCGCCTTCGTCCACCTCAGACGCAATGCGCCCCCGCGACCATCCGCGAATGGCAATCACATCGAGGATATCATGCGCTTCGACGATTTCGTCGCCTTCGGCGAGCTGCTGGGCGACCGTGGGGAGATCGATGAGCGCACCCGCTTCGAGTTCGCCAACGAGGTGCGCGGCCGCCTGCTGACTGCGCGCCGGCGGGTGGAGCGCTTCACCTGGGGCGTGATCGGCGGGATCTTGAAAGACGGGCGACCGATCAGGCGGGACAGCGGTCTCCGCTATGGGACGGGAGGGCTCAGGGACCACTCTACAGACCGCCACGGCGACCGCGCCCAGAGCCGGGCTGCACTGGCCTTGCTGCTCGCGTCCCAGCGCCACGAGCTGCCGATCGATCCCGCCGAGATGGACGCCTCGTTTCGCAACGCGGGCGACTGGCTCCAGCCCGTGCCCGAGCTGTCGATGCTTTTCTATGAGCCCCGCGGGAGCCTGGCCAAATCTCTAGAGATCCTGGCCGGCCTGCCTGGTGCCTGCGAACGCCTGTTCCCCGGCTACACCAAGTTCGAATCCTCGATCGACGAGCGGGTGATGACCGAGCGGAAGTACCTGCGCGGTGCCCTGGTGCGCCAGAAGCTGAGGGCGCTCGAACTCGATGTCGAGAAGGGGCGCGAGTGGCTAGAGGGCGCGAGGAATCCGGAACAGCTGGCCGACACGAGCAGTAGCGTGACCGTCCCTGTCGAGGCTGCGCTGCTCGACGCCGACCACCTGGCCGGTGTGAAACTGGCGCTGCAGACCAAGCGCCTGCCCGAGACAGACGCAGACCTGCGCCACCGCGAGGACCCGTCGCTGCCCCACCACGAGCGGTTTTCGAGCGGGCTCTCCGGCATCCCACTAGCAGAATACTACGAGCGCTGCTTCGCCGGATGTGAGTTCAGCCCCACCACCTTGGAACTTGCCCAGTTCCTCGTCGAGCGGAGGCGCTTCCTCAAACTCTGCGCCGCCCAAGACCTGATGGATTCAGACCTTGTCGACCAGCTGGTCAGCGTCTGCGGGGGCGATGAGATGCGGCTCCGCAGTCTCTTTGTCTTCACCTGCGCCGACCGGACCGACTGGGAATCCGAAAGGATCGCACCCGCCCGGTGGTTCAATATCCGGGAGCTCTACGGCAAGGCGATCCGCCAATTCCGCCCGGGCTTCGACCCGAAGCGACAGCTCGCCGCCGCCGGCTATGCGCCCGACCAGCTAGAGATATTGGAGGACTTCGGGCGCAGCTTCTTCGGTGGTGGATACAGCCAGTATGCGCGCCAGTACGGCAGCTACCTGCTCCGCCTCGCCGACGACGCAAGCGGGCTCGAGTCCGGGTCGGGCGGGCCAGGTCTGCCGCCGCGAGTCGACAGTATCCGCATCGGCAGCTCGGAGGTGCTCGCGATCGCTACGCACGATCACCCCGGGATCGCCGCCTCGATTAGCGGCGCTCTCTGGAAGAGTGACGCCCGGCTCAGCCAGGCACACCTGTTCTCAGCCCGCAGCTACGGCATCGCGCTCGACTTCTTCCACCTCGCGCCGCGCGAGGGTGACGAGCTTCCCCCATCTGCCGAGATCGACCTCCCCGCGACCGTGCGTGAGGCGATCGCCAACCGTCTCTACGTGGGCGATGCGGACGAGGCTACCCTCCCAGACCTGGCCTCGAACATCACGATCGAAGTGACCGCTTCAGGCCACCATCACCTGCGCGCCGAAACCGCGGAAGATGTCGGCGGCCTGATCTATTTTCTCACCTGCAAAGCCCACCGCCAACTCGATGCCAACATCTATGGGCTCGCTGCGCACACCGGCACCGGCCACGTGTGGGTCTCGGTCTACCTCGGGCTGCCCGACACGACCTCGCTGGAGGAGGCGCGCGAAAATCTTCTCACTTGGTAGGGCACCAGCCGAGCCGCCTCACCCAAATCACCCTTGCGGTGATCTTCCATCCGCGCACCTGCCCGATTGCAGGCCGATGGCGACGGGACCGTACGACGGCCCGCCTAGCCCGGATTTCTCATACCCTTCCGGCGAATCCTTGCGAACCTCGACAGCTACAGCGTTGCGCTTGATTCCTGCCCCGGACGGTATGTCTATACCGCCCACCGCCGGAATCGGCGCGCGCCTTGTATCTGTCAAGGTTCGCTGGCGGTTCACTCGAAAAGTATGAGAAATCCGGCCTAGAGGAATGGCGTCGCCAGCCGGGCGAAACCGTCGCGCAGGCGTACCGGGAGACTACGCTGATCGAGAACCTCCTGCGTGACCTGACTGGCAGCGGCCATCTTTTCCGAGAAGATCCCCTCGAGCTGCGCGGCCAACTCGTGGCTGTAGCACTCGAGGTTCAGTTCGAAATTCAAGCGCAGGCTGCGCGGGTCGATGTTCGATGATCCGATCGTCGACCACGCACCGTCGATGATCAACAGCTTGCTGTGATCGAATGGTGGTGGCGTTGCCCAGACGCGGCACCCGCGCTGCAGAATCTGCCAGAGCCCGGAGTGCATCGCCCACCCCATGTAGGCGAGGTTATTTTTCTCTGGGATGAGGATGTCGACCTCCACCCCGCGCATCGCCGCGAGGTTGAGTGCAGAGATCATCGCCGCATCCGGGAGAAAGTAGGGGGTCGCTAGGCAGATCCGTCTGCGGGCGACGGAGATCGCCCCGGTGATCGCCAGCTGGAGTTTGTCGAGGTCTTCGTCCGGGCCATCGAGGATTCCGCGGGCGACGACACCCCCGACCTCCTCCTGTTCCGGGAACCACCGTTCGCCCCGCAGCTGCTCGCCGCAGCAGAACTCCCAGTCCTCCGCGAAGGTCTCCTGCAGGTCGCAGACGACCGGCCCGCAGATCTTGAAATGCATGTCCTGGATCGGGTGTTCGGGATCCCGGCCCAGCAGATTGCCATCGCGGATGTTCATGCCACCGGTGAATCCGATCTGCCCATCTGTCACCAGGATCTTGCGGTGGTTGCGGAGATTCATCACCCCGAGGCGGCGCAGGCTGAACGTTGGCAGGAATCGCTCGCAGGGGATCCCCATCGCGATCAGCTTCTTGGTGATCGGCTTCCCGTAGTAGCGCGTGCCCGCATCGTCGAGCAGAACCCTCACCTCGACCCCCCGCCCGACCGCGCGCACCAGCGCAGCGCTGAATTCCCCACCGATCGAATCGTCGTCGAAGATGTAGGTAGCGAGGGTGATTGATTGCGAGGCGGACCCGATCGCCGCCAGCATCTCGGGGTATGCCTCGTCGCCATTGCAAAGCGGTGTGATCTCGTTGCCGGCGGTTAGCGGCTGGCCGGCGATGCCATCGACCAGGTGCACGAGGGGAGCGAGATGCTGGGTGTCGCCGCGCAGGGTCTCCCGCTCGATCCTTTCCCGATCGACCGGTGGCGCCGCCTCCACAGCATACTTCGCGCTGGAGCGGCGCAGCGAGACGGCACGGCGCGTGATCCGGTTGATGCCGAGCAGCCAGTAGAGCCCGGCGCCGACCAGTGGGAGAAACCCGATCAGCGTCACCCACAGCAGCGCGGAGCGCGAGTCACGTTTGTAGAGCACCGCGTGAGCCGCCGCCGGGAGCGCAAGTGCTAGGGTGAAGACGATGAGCAGCCAATGCCAGGCGCCGCTGAGATCATTGAGCCAATCCATGAGACAGGGTCAGGACTGTAACGGGATCGTGCCCCCGTGGCAACGATTCCTGCTACCGCCCAGGTAAACTCCCTCCGCCAAGGCTGGCTGATCCATTAGGAACCTTCTGCTTTTCCTGGCGGTAGCTGCGTATCAGCTCCTCGCGCGCCTTATCGGAGGTGACGAGGCCATTGCCGTTCGAACCGAACAGGGCGACGACCTCGAAGCCGTCGCCATCGACCGCACGGTCGAGCAACTCCTCCGAGGTGATGACGTAGCGGCCGATCGCAGGCGTCAGGGAGAATTCCAATCCGCCGACCGAGTGGAACGCACGGTAGATCAGCTCGCTGCAGACCAGGCGATCGGCGCGGCGGCAGTCGAAAGAGAAATCGTAGTCCTTCCCCTCGTGGGTGGCCGCCCGCGCGATCGCTTCAGCGATCTGCCGCTCGTCCAGCTTCGGCCGGATCACCGTGAAGGCATCGACACCGAGCGTCGAGCTGAGCCTGCGGAAGCGCACCCCGTCCTTGCGCGCCTCCAGCGTGGACACCGGATCGGCGCTGCGCCAGGCACGGTCCACGTCCATCACCACCCCGAGGCGCGCGCGCTCGGCCTCCGAACCGATGTAGAGCGCGCTGTGCGGCCAGAAGCCCGGCAGCAGGATATTGCTCAGCGCGGCATCATGGCGGGTGACGAAGATATCGCCCGGCCGGAGCAGCTCGGCGATCTGCGCCTGGATCTCCGGCGTGACGCGCTTCTCCCCCCTCCGGCGCACGTTAGAGATCGCACGTCCGGTCAGTTCGTGGAACGCCTCCATCGCCTGGCGGTAGCTCGATTTCTGTCCGCGCACATAGGCGTAGCACCAGTAGCGCAGGCGCTTGCGGTAGAACATGCGGCGGCTGAATTCGATCAGCTGCGGCCGTTCCAGAAGGAGGAGTTCGACCAGCGGCCCGACCAGCTCGTCGTCGCGCAGGCCGATGATCTTTTCCTCGTGATCTTTCGCGAAGCGGATCAGCTGCTGGAAGTGCCAGATATGGCTCGGCTCGGTGAGCATCTGGAACAGCTCGGTAAAACATTTCTTCGGGATCCCGAAGCGCGGCTCCGCCTCGTCGAGCTTGTGGTGGACGACCTTCGACCGCCCGTAGCGACCGACGACAAAGTCGGCGGTGCGGTTGAGTAGGCAGGCGGCGTAGAAGCAGGCGGTGAAGGCCTGGAACTGCTCGCGTTCGCTCAGCGCGCTGAAGGCACCATCGCGCCGCGAGCAGAGCTCTTCGATATCCAAGATCGTATCCTCGAGGACCGCGCGCGCCTTGAGAAACTTCGAGAATGCCGCGCGCACGCGCTCGTCCTCGTCCGGTGTGAAATACCCGCGCTTCGTCGCCTTTCGCGCATCCGCCATCTCCTGCGACAGGTTCTCCGGCGTCGGCATCGCGGGTCCGAGACCACACAGCGTGCGCACCGCCCGCTTGACGATCCGACCGGCTGGGACGACCTCATCCGACTGCGGGCGGGCGCGTTTCTTGGACGACTTCGCCCTCCTCACGAGGACTGCCGCCGGGGAGAGCGGCGAACGATCCGGCCGCGCTGCGGAGACCTCGGGATCCGGCGGGGGATCACCAACACTCGATAGCGGAGGGGGGGCAGATTTCCAGTTCAACATAGGGGTCGAGCCGTGTCGGGGGGCGGCGTGGGACGCGGAGGATTGCTCAGCAAGCAGGTGGGGAAACTATCAGGGGGAGAGGACTGGGATGAGCGCTGGCTTCTTCGGTTTTCTGTCGCGCGCCCGCTTCTTCTTCCGCTCGCCCTTGCGCAGTTCCAGCTGTTCGACCCGGTAGCCTTTGCCCTCCAGGGCGGCCCTCAGGTTGCCCTCGCCTAGC
>Ga0316197_10001335_pt1 | contig 17637 bp, 11 predicted proteins | sample OudBiesiAoxic_MG_FD_204939 | JGI IMG/M metagenome (GOLD analysis project Ga0316197, IMG submission 204939) | Coastal sediment microbial communities from Oude Bieten Haven, Netherlands - site A oxic | ecosystem: Environmental > Aquatic > Marine > Coastal > Sediment | place: Netherlands... | reverse complement strand
CGGCGAACCCGGTGGAACACATATTTCGGCTGGGGCGGACGATAAACAGGGATGTCGGCTAATGCGGTCAAAAATGTTGAACCGGTGCCGGGCGGAACATTAAGTGAATAGGGCTCTGGGGGGGTAATTTCATATCGCAATTCCGGGTTAAGGGTCTTGAGCGTTGCTTCCGAAACGTTGATCGCCTTAGCCACCTGTTTTAAATGCACCCGTTTCGATATCGTTGTGGTTTCGTATTGGATGGGTGGGTCGAGGGTCACGGTATCGAGACCATACTTGGCAGGGTCTTTCATAATATGAAGCGTGGCGATAAACCGGGGAACATACCGTGCAGTTTCCCGGGGAAGTTTCTGGTATAAATCCCAGAAGTTATCCAAATAGTTAATGTTTTGAGATCGAATGACCCGAAGTACCCGGCCTTCGCCGCAATTGTAGGCTGCCAATACCGTTGACCAGTCTCCGAAAATCTGATGAAGCTCTTTTAGGTAATTGATAGCCGCCTGGGTCGATTTGGATGGGTCCAGACGGTTATCCACGTACGTATTGCGCGTCAAGCCGAATTTATAACCGGTCGAGGGAATAAACTGCCAGAGACCCAGTGCACGGGCTTTGGAAAGGGCGTTGACTTTATACCCGCTTTCAATCAGTGGCAGCCATGACAATTCTTCGGGCAACCCGGCCTTTTTCAACTCTTTGACAATATAAGCTCGGTACCGGCCGGAGCGTATATAGGCCGCCTTGAAAGAATCAGATTCAATTCCCTTGGTGAACAGATCGATTTCAACTTGAACATAGTGATTTATATCGATGGGGATGGCATTGTAATCGCCATTGACGACAATGTGACGGGAGGCATAAATTTCAAGAATTCGCTTGGAAATCAGAAATCGAAGGTCCTCTTTTTGTTGAATCAATTTTATATCCGCTTCGATATCATGAAGACCCAGAATGAGTGCATAAGCCTGGTCGAGCGCTTCCAGTGCGGAATCAAGTTCGCCTTGTTGCCACAAATTCTGGGAGAGCTCACAATAATCGAGGGCCTCATCCAGAATCGTCTGTGGTTTTTTCTCCACAGGTGGTGACATTTTCAGATTGGTTACGCCGTGCCCAAGGGCCGCACCGGATGCTGGCGGGGATAATTTTTCCTCGATCAAACCTTTCCTAGTGATTGGTTGTTCGGTGGGTTCAATCGAAGCGGGGGAGGCTTCACTCGGGACAACGGTCGTTGCTGTAGGAGTATCCAGCGTGTTGTTTTCAATGGCGGATTGATTCCAAGGGGGTTGCGAAGTGGAGGTGGTATTCGGTGGTATCGGCGCTGGTGCCGTTCCTTCCGGTGTATGCACTGTTTTCAAACAGCCAGCGGTAGTCAAAAAGGCAAATATGATGAAGCAAACGATTTGTTTTCTTGGGAACATCCGCACTCTCGAAAATTTAATTAGTTTCCATCCATAAAAGGTCTTTTGGCCCAATCTCGGCGTCAATCGGCGGGATCGTTTGTGCGGTGTACCACGGATCGCTTCAGCACAATCCCTTTAAACATACTTTAGTTGATATGATAAAAATATACAATTACACAATCATCCCTGTTCCTGTCAAGAGGTGAAATTTTAAGAACAAATATAAGCGCATGCTGATCTATGAGGAGAGCTGTTAAGCGAAAAAGGAGCATACCAAAATGGAACAAAGAATGAAAAAACATTTATTTTTTCAAAAAAAACTTGAAATAAGCAAAAAGACGTGTTACTAATATAAGGTTTTATCGGAATTGTTGTTCGAGATCACCCATTAGGTTGGGTGTAATTGGTTTCTAAAGGCCAGCGTAGCTCAGTTGGTAGAGCTACTGATTTGTAATCAGTGGGTCGGGGGTTCGAGTCCCTTCGCTGGCTCCAGGATAAAGGGAATAGAGTCGTTTTTTTTGGTGGGGTTCCCGAGTGGTCAAAGGGAACAGACTGTAAATCTGTCGGCGACGCCTTCGGAGGTTCAAATCCTCCCCCCACCACCAAATCGATTGATTGTGGCTTTTTGTAGGAGATTTCGTATAGCATGGCGGGATCGATATGACTACGCAGCTTCTCACCAGTGTGCCCCAGTATTTGTCTGGGCGCCTATACCGTCGCCTCTTGTTACGAGGTGATGCATGTGGTGGTACTCGAGCGGGAGTAGCTCAGTTGGTAGAGCTTCAGCCTTCCAAGCTGAATGTCGCGAGTTCGAGCCTCGTCTCCCGCTCCAATTCGATCCAAATATAAGGATGAAGGATAACGTCTTATACTATTTTAATGGCATCTTCGTAAGTCAGACGGTGACACATATCATCATTTCACGGCACCGGAGAAGCTTTAGCCCACGTAGCTCAGTCGGTAGAGCGCTTCCTTGGTAAGGAAGAGGTTCACCGGTTCGATCCCGGTCGTGGGCTCCATTACATATTGGCTGGTGGTTTATTTGACGATACCGGCTTGCGAGAAAAAATATTGTATTGGAAATCGTTAATTCAATTTAGGGAGGATGAAAAAGATGGCCAAGGAGAAATTTGAGCGGACGAAGCCGCACGTGAATGTAGGGACGATTGGTCATATTGATCACGGCAAGACGACGTTAACGGCAGCGATCACGAAGCACATGGGATTCAAGGGGTTATCGGAGTATGTACCGTTTGATCAGATTGACAAGGCGCCGGAGGAGAAGGAGCGTGGGATCACGATAGCGACGGCGCATGTGGAGTATGAGACGGGGAACCGTCATTATGCGCATGTGGATTGTCCGGGTCATGCGGATTACATCAAGAACATGATTACGGGAGCGGCCCAGATGGACGGGGCGATATTGGTGGTTGGTGCGGATGACGGTCCGATGCCTCAGACGCGGGAGCACATTTTATTGGCGCGTCAGGTGGGGGTTCCGAAGATCGTGGTATTTTTGAACAAGTGTGACATGGTGGATGATGAGGAGTTGATCGAGCTGGTGGAGTTGGAGTTACGGGAGTTATTGGACAAGTATGAATTTCCCGGTGACGACACGCCGATTGTTCGGGGCAGTGCATTAAAGGCGCTGGAGAGTGATGATCCGGACAGTGAAGAGGTAAAGTGCATATTTGAGTTAATGGATGCGATTGATGATTTCATTCCGGAGCCGCAGCGGGACATTGAGAAGCCGTTTTTAATGCCGATCGAGGATGTTTTCAGCATATCGGGACGCGGGACGGTGGTAACGGGTCGTGTGGAGCGTGGGATTGTTCATGTGGGTGACAATGTAGAGATAGTGGGTATACGTCCGACCCAGAAGACGGTCTGTACGGGTGTGGAGATGTTTCGGAAGCTTTTGGACGAGGGTCAGGCGGGAGACAACATTGGCGTATTGCTTCGGGGGACGAAGCGTGAGGAGGTGGAGCGTGGTCAGGTGGTAGCGGTTCCTGGGACGATCACGCCGCATACGAAGTTCAAGGCCGAGGTATATGTATTAAGCAAGGAAGAGGGTGGCCGCCACACGCCGTTTTTTTCGGGATATCGGCCCCAGTTTTATTTTCGGACGACGGATATCACGGGGGTGGTGACGCTTCCGGAGGGAGTTGAGATGGTGATGCCGGGAGACAATGTGACGGTAGAGGGAGAGTTGATCATGCCGATTGCGATGGAGAAGGAGGTGCGGTTTGCCATTCGTGAAGGCGGTCGTACCGTGGGTGCCGGCGTTGTGAGTGAGATTGTCGAGTAAGCACTAAAGGAGTGTTAAGGTGAGAGTAATCGTAACCCTGGCGTGCCCTGATTGTAAAAACAGGAACTACACGACCACCAAGAATAAAAGAACAACGCCGGATAAACTGGAGTTTAATAAATATTGTCGATTCTGCCGAAAACATACACTTCATCGTGAAACGAAATAGGTGATGATGCTGTGGTGATCATTTAATCGGTCTCAATATTTATTTTAATGGATCGACTACAGGCCAGTAGCTCCAACGGTAGAGCGTCGGACTCCAAATCCGGGTGTTGGGGGTTCGAATCCCTCCTGGCCTGCCAAATGTTTTCAGGAGTATAATGGCACGTTTACAAAAAAAGAAATCTACGCAAGCCGGAATTAAGAAACGTGTTAAAAAGACCGGCGATGGTGCCTACCAGACAAAAAGTGGATCCAATAATAAAGCTGTGGCCGCCCATACCATGGCGGACAAGGCCCTCAATAGAAAAATCACTGTAAGGGCCAACAAACCGGTTGTCGCTGCCAAGGCACCTATGGCCGGTCAGAAGGTAAACTGGATTCAAAAGAGCATTCAGTTTCTTCGGGAAGTGAAGGTCGAGTTGAAAAAAGTGACTTGGCCATCACGGAAACAGACCATCGGGTCGACCATAGTGGTATTGGTGCTGGTTGTCTTGATATCCTTGTTTCTTGGACTTGTCGATATGGGACTGACGACTTTTGTCCGAGTGATTCTCCGATAGCTGGTTCGTTACAGGGAGCAAACGATTGTGACGCTAAAATGGTATATCATTCACGTATACTCGGGCTTTGAAAATAAAGTCAAAACGGCCCTTGAGGATCGGATCGCATCATCAGCTCATCCGGAAAAATTTGGTGAGGTCGTCCTTCCCACCGAGCAGGTTGTGGAACTTGTTAAAGGTAAGCGTCGAGAGTCATCCCGAAAATACTACCCGGGTTACCTGTTAGTTCAGATGGCACTTGATGATGAAACCTGGTACATCGTGAACAACACTGCCAAGGTAACCGGTTTTTTAGGTGGTCGGGACAGACCGACACCTATTCCCGACAAGGAAGCCGAGCGAATCTTAAACCGAATGGAAGCTGGGAAGTTAGAGCCCCAACCGAAGTTCCATTTTGAAATTGGAGATGAAATTCGTGTGGCCGACGGACCGTTTGCCAATTTTAACGGAACGGTTCAGGAGGTTAATCCGGAGAAGGGTAAGATCAGGGTGCTGGTGAGTATTTTTGGTCGTCCAACACCCGTTGAGCTCGACTTTATTCAGGTCTCCAAACTATAAGTTGGTTGGCACCGAGCTTCGTGAAAAGCCGCTCAATTCAGGTATTAAAATCCAGGAGATGATAGAATATGGCAAAGAAAGTAATGACCCAGATAAAGCTACAAATTGAAGCCGCAAAGGCCAATCCATCCCCTCCCATCGGGCCGGCGCTGGGACAGCACGGGGTAAATATTATGGATTTTTGCAAAGCCTTTAACGCGCGAACGGCGAATGACGCTGGCATGATCATCCCGGTGATTCTGACGGTATATCAGGATCGCTCTTTTACCTTTGTTACTAAAACACCACCTGCTGCGGTTTTATTAAAGAAGGCTGCCAGGATTGCTAAAGGGGCTGGGGACCCGAAACGGGATCGAGTGGGTCAGGTAACTCGTGAGCAAGTGGAGGAGATTGCCAAACTGAAGATGGTCGATCTAAACGCAAATAATCTGGATGCCGCCTGCCGGATCATCGCGGGCACGGCTAGAAGCATGGGAATCGAAGTTAACTGATCGGTACAATTCAAGATCAATCATCTTGGTAGATAATAATAAATGAAATCGTTAGGTCATATGACTTCGATATTTTATGATTCGTGCTTTTCCTATCAATAGAAAAAGCAGCACAGAGGGAGAAAAAAAGTAAAATGCCGAAACGGGGAAAAAAATATCTGGAAACTTTACAAAAAATAGACAAATCGACCCGCTATAACTTTTTCGATGCTGTCAAAATTGCTATCGATGCATCTTTTACCCGCTTTGACGAAACCATCGATCTGGCTGTCCGGCTCGGCGTTGATCCACGCCACGCCGATCAGATGATAAGGGGGAGCGTAGTTTTGCCCAACGGGCTGGGGAAGGAGGTCAAAGTTCTTGTCTTTGCCAAAGGCGAAAAAGAAAAAGAGGCCTCTGAAGCAGGGGCTGATTTTGTGGGTAATGATGATTTGGTGGAAAAGATTCAGGGGGGCTGGTTTGAATTTGATAAAGCCGTAGCCACACCCGATGTGATGGGTTCCGTTGGTAAAATCGGCCGATTGCTCGGACCGAGGGGGCTAATGCCGAACGCGAAAACCGGCACGGTGACATTTGATGTGGCCAGAGCCGTCGACGAATTAAAAAGCGGAAAAATTGATTTTCGCGTTGAAAAAACCGGAATCGTTCATGTACCCATGGGCAAAGTTTCCTTCGGTGTGGAGAAACTTATTGAAAATATCTCCACGTTCATGGAAACCCTCATTCGATTGAAGCCACCTGCCAGCAAGGGGAGTTACCTGAGGGGAATCGTCCTGTCCACTACCATGGGGCCAGGTATTAAAATCGATTCCGTTTTTGTAAAGGACCTAATCGGATAATCTGCAAATAAATACTCCCACCGGATAATAATTGCGATTAAATCGTCGGTGGGGAAAAAATGCTGTCGAAGACTGTAGGTACACATGAGCGTGGTTAATCAGTCGGGCTGGCCTGCTGAGACAGCGGATCGAAAAAAACGTGGTGCGACAAAGAAGCGACGAAAAAGTGATCCGCCAGATTGATTAAACGATCGGTTTCCACGGTCTTGGATAGTTATGGAAGGGGGGTGTTATACCTAAGTGAAAATCGAACAAAAACAAGCCATAGTCAATGAATTTAAAGAAAAGTTTTCTGACGCAAAGGTTGTCATCGTCACTGATTATAAGGGGTTGGACGTGGCTACTTTAAACAGCCTGCGCCGGCAGTTACGCGAAAAGGATATCGAGTATCGTGTTGTTAAAAACACATTGTTGAAAAGGGCCGCAGAGGGAAATGACCTGGCGTTAATATCGGACGCTTTTAAAGGGCCCAGCGCCGTGGCATGCAGCTTTGATGATCCGGTGGCACCGGCCAAAATTCTAACCGAATTTGCCAAGGATAATGAAGCACTGGAAATTAAAGCCGGGATGATGGATGGTAAGGTGCTCGACGCTATAACTATTAGGGCATTGGCGAATCTCCCCTCTCGTGAGCAGTTGCTGGGACAATTGCTGTCAGTCATTAATGGTGTGCCGACTGCACTGGTCCGGGTCCTCAATGGTGTCCCGCAGCAGTTTTTAAATTTATTGACGGCCCTGAAAGATAAAAGGGTAACTGAAACCGATTCATCCGCTTGAGACGGAGGGTGTTTGTGGAGCGGATGGTGATTCAAAAAGATTCGATCTAATTAATTGAAAATTATTTATTTTTAAGTGGAGGTCAATGAAATGGCGGATATTACCAAAGAAGATGTAATTGAGTTTATTGCCAATATGACGGTTCTCGATCTGGCCGATATGATCAAAGAGATGGAAGAAAAATTTGGCGTCAGCGCCGCGGCTCCGATGGCGATGGCCGCTGTTGCCCCAGGATCCGGAGGAGGAGAAGCGGCTGCCGAAGAACAAACCGAATTTGACGTTATCTTAACGGCCCACGGGGATAAAAAAATTCAGGTTATCAAGGAAGTACGGGCTATCACCGGTTTGGGGCTCAAGGATGCCAAGAGCCTGGTAGACGGCGTACCGCAACCAGTTAAGGAAGGCATCCCCCAAGATGAAGCGGAAAAAATCAAGGAACAACTCGAAGGGGCTGGTGCCCAGGTGGAGGTTAAATAAGTAACTTGGCGACTCTGCAAACAGCTGAAATCAAAAATTTTCTATCGGCACTGGTTTCATAAATAGTTCTCATAGCGGAATATCGGACAATTGGAATCATTTGTTATAATCAAGCTGGATTCTGTATGAATCCCATAATCGAATCCAATAGCCCCGCCATTCCAATACCAGCTTATTATAGATTAGATTTATACCTGGATTGAGCGATTCTGTCTCAATTCAGGTGTTAAATCGTTAATCGGAGATGTCATGCCTGAAAGAATACCGGCCAAGGGTCGGATTAGAAAGAATTTTGGTAAAATTCGTAAAATCGTTGATATTCCTGATTTAATCGGCATACAGCGTGAATCTTACGACCGGTTATTGCAAATAGATGTGCCACCCGATGAACGCAAAAACATCGGCCTGCAAACGGTCTTCAATTCCGTATTCCCCATCAAAGATTTCAATGGAACTGCCTCTTTGGAATTCGTAAGCTATCGGTTCGACAAAATCAAACATAATGTCAAGGAATGTATCCTTCGGGGGATGAGTTACGAAGTGCCGGTTCGGATCACTGCCCGCTTGGTCGTCTATGATGTCGATAAAGAAACAGGCGTGTCGAACATTCGTGATATCAAGGAACAGGAAATCTATTTTGGAACCCTGCCGTTAATGACCGCCAAAGGCACCTTTATTATTAATGGGACCGAGCGTGTAGTGGTTAGCCAGCTTCATCGTTCGTCCGGCGTATTTTTTGACCATGACAAGGGAAAGTCTCATTCCAGTGGTAAAATTATTTACAGTTCACGGATTATTCCGGTTAGAGGCTCATGGATCGATATGGAAATCGATCCCAAGGATATTGTTCAAGTCCGCATCGACCGAAGGCGAAAATTCCCAGTTACGATTTTATTCAAGGCGTTCGGCTATAGCGTAGAAGATTTGCTCGGTTATTTTTATGACATGGAGACTATCGCCTATAAGAAAAAACAGTTTTATAAAAATTTCAAACCGGCGTTTATTAAAGGGCAACGGGCGGGGATGGATGTCCCTGATCCAAAGACGGGTAAAACGCTTCACCCGGCCGGCCGTTTATTCACGCAGGCTGCTATCAAACGGTTAAAGGCCGCGAAGGTTGAATGGATTCCCATCAGCGACGAGGAGATAACCGGAAAAATTTGTGGGGCGCCGATCGTTGACCCTGAAACAGGCGAACCCATCTTTCATTCGAACGAGATGTTAGATGAAACCGGAATTGAAAAACTCATTAAGGCAGGCATAGATCGTTTCGAAACCCTTTTCATCGATGGGACAAGGACCAGTGATTCGATTCACAAAACCCTTTTGCTGGACAAAGTTGAAACCAAGGAAGAAGCGCTGATCGAGATTTATCGGCGGATGCGTCCTGGAAATCCGGCCACACCGGAGGTTGCGCAGGATTTTGTGGACCATCTCTTTTTCAATGCAGCATATTATGACCTTTCCCGTGTCGGGCGGTTGAAAATAAATCAACGGATGGGGATTGATTCCGAGATCAATTTAAGAACGCTACGCAAAGAGGACATTTTAATTACCGCTAAAACGCTTATCGAGCTTCGGGATACCCAGGGAGAGGTTGACGATATCGACCATCTCGGTAATCGGCGGGTACGGGCGGTGGGAGAATTACTGGAAAATCAATATCGTATTGGCCTGGTTCGTATGGAGCGGGCGATCAAAGAACGGATGAGCCTCCAGGAAGTCGATGCGTTGATGCCCCACGATCTGGTTAACTCAAAACCGGTTACGGCCGTGGTTAAAGAATTTTTCGGCACCAGCCAATTAAGTCAGTTTATGGACCAGACCAATCCCCTCTCGGAAACCACCCACAAACGACGATTAAGCGCTCTGGGTCCAGGTGGCCTGACGCGGGAACGGGCCGGTTTCGAAGTCCGTGATGTGCATCCTTCCCATTACGGTCGAATTTGTCCGATTGAGACACCGGAGGGTCCCAATATCGGTTTAATCGTGTCTTTGGGTACCTATGCGCGGGTAAACGATTACGGTTTTATCGAAACGCCCTATCGGAAAGTAGAAGATTCGAAAGCTTCGGTCGATATTGTTCCATTAGGTGCTTTTGACGAAAAAGAGCACCCCATTGCCCAGGCCAATGCACCCGTCGATGATGATAATGTTTTTGTCAACCCACTGGTGACTTCGCGAGTAGCTGGTGAATTTACCATGGTGCCGAGGGAACAGATCGAGCTGATGGATATCTCACCCAACCAGCTGGTGAGTGTATCCGCCTCGCTGATTCCGTTTTTGGAGAATGACGACGCCAACCGGGCCCTGATGGGTTCCAACATGCAGCGTCAAGCCGTACCCCTTTTAAGAAACCAGGCACCGCTGGTGGGCACCGGTATCGAGGGTGTGGTTGCTAGTGATTCCGGCGTTACCATCGTGGCCGATAAAGATGGGAAAGTGGTTGATGTGGACGCTTCCCGGATTGTGGTAAAACATTCAACCTCAAATAGCGATGGTGACGAAAAGTCAGTGACCGTCTATAATCTGGATAAATACATCCGTTCCAACCAGAACACCTGCTTCAATCATCGATCCATTGTTCGCAAAGGTCAGATGGTTAAGGCCGGTCAAATTATTGCCGATGGTCCGGCTACCGACCAAGGGGAACTGGCCCTGGGGAAGAATGTAACCGTGGCGTTCATGCCATGGGGGGGATACAATTTTGAGGACTCCATTCTGATTGGGGAACATCTGGTGAGAGATGGAATCTATACCTCCGTGCACGTCGAAGAGTTTGAATTGGTCGCCCGAGACACCAAACTCGGCAAGGAGGAAGTGACTCGTGATATTCCGAATGTGGGTGAGGAGGCGCTGAAAAATCTTGATGAGAGTGGTATTATTCGCTTGGGGGCCGAAGTTAAGTCCGGTGATATCCTGGCAGGGAAAATTACACCCAAAACTGAAACCCAGCTATCCCCTGAAGAGAAACTTTTGAGGGCGATTTTCGGTGAAAAAGCCGGTGATGTGAAAGACAGTTCCTTGCGGGTACCGCCGGGGGTTCAGGGTGTGGTTATTGATGCCAAAGTTTTTTCGAGGCGGGGGGCGGATAAGGATGAGCGAACAATTCAGATTGAAAATGAAGAAATTGCTCGTATTAAAAATGACTTAAATGACAAAACGGCTATCATTGAGGAAGTGGCTAAAGAGCGGATTGGCGCCCTCTTGCTTGGTCGCAAAAGCGTAACAGCTTTAAAAAATAAGAAGAAAACGATCATCCCCAAAGACGGCGTGATAACCAAAAAGAAACTGGCCGAACTGTCATTGGCCGAGTTGGAAAAAGTAGTACTGAAAAATGCTAAAATTACAGAGGAGTTGAACAGTGTGCTTGAAAGATACCGGCTTGAGATTGCCCGGTGTCGCGCTGAATTCGATAAAAAGGTCGACCAACTTGCAAAAGGCGATGACCTTCTCCCCGGGGTAATCAAGATGGTCAAAGTCTATGTGGCTATGAAGCGAACGCTGTCGGTGGGTGATAAAATGGCTGGCCGTCATGGAAATAAGGGGGTATTGTCACGCATTTTGCCCCAAGAGGATTTGCCGTATTTTGCAGATGGCACACCGGTGGATATGATTCTAAACCCTTTAGGCGTGCCTTCTCGAATGAATGTCGGGCAAGTGCTGGAAATTCACCTGGGTAATGCTGCTAAAGGATTGGGGAACCAGATCCAGACCTTGCTGGATGCCAAGCGGGCCGACGATCTTCGGACCAAGCTTAAAAAAATCTTCTACGCCAAGACCGAACAAGATACTGCCATGCATGCAAGGGTGGATGGGTGTAACGACGAGGAGCTTTACGAATTGGCAGAAGGATACCGGGATGGCGTATTCATGGCCACGCCGGTATTCGATGGGGCCGAAGAGTCTGAAATAAAAGAGCTACTCGAAGAGGCCGGGTTGTCTCCGTCTGGACAAGCCACGCTTTACGACGGACGGACAGGTGAACCGTTCAATGGTAAAATCACTGTTGGCGCCATGTATATGCTCAAGCTTCATCATCTGGTGGATGACAAGATCCATGCCCGCTCCATTGGCCCATATTCGATCGTTACGCAACAGCCATTGGGTGGTAAAGCCCAATTCGGAGGGCAACGGCTCGGTGAGATGGAGGTCTGGGCCATGGAAGCATACGGGGCGGCCTATGCGCTTCAGGAGTTTTTGACGGTGAAATCCGACGACATGGCCGGCCGAACTCGGATGTATGAGAAGATTGTTAAAGGGCAGAATGTTTTGGAACCCGGCCTGCCTGAATCGTTTAAGGTACTGACCAAGGAATTGCGCGCACTTGGACTTGACATCCAGCTTTTAGAAGATAAAGAGAATTAATCTGCATACCCAGAAAAGCTTTTTACCCGAATAGATAAAATACTCGATTTAGATAAATTAGAAACCAAGAGGGAACTACTTATGGAGACCCTGTACGACTTCTTTGCGAAACCAAAAGATCCGAGACGATATAGTGCCGTTCGGTTGTCGATTGCTTCCCCGGAGCAAATTCTGGAATGGTCCCACGGTGAAATAAAAAAACCGGAAACCATTAATTATCGAACGTTTAAACCAGAACGCGACGGGCTTTTTTGTGCAAAAATATTTGGGCCCACTAAAGATTATGAGTGTAATTGTGGCAAGTACAAACGTATGAAACACCGGGGTGTTATCTGTGAGAAATGCGGGGTCGAGGTAATTCAATCCAAAGTTCGACGAGACCGAATGGCCCACATTAAGCTAGCTTCTCCCGTAGCCCATATTTGGTTTATGAAAAGCTTGCCGAGCAAAATAGGCAACTTGCTTGACATGACCCTGAAAAATATTGAGAAAGTACTTTATTTTGACAGTTATATCGTCATAGACCCCAAGGACACATCACTTGCCAAGGGACAGTTGCTGTCCGATGAAGAATATCAGGAAGCGCTTGAGACCTACGATTCGAAATTTCAAGCAGGAATCGGAGCTGAAGCCATTAAAGCCATTTTGGAAAATCTGGATATCGATGGTCTCTACACCACGCTCCGGACGGATATTCGCACCACTGGGTCGGTTGCCAAACGACAAAAAATGGCCAAACAGTTAAAGATTGTCGATGCATTTCGACGATCTGGGATTGATCCGGCCTGGATGATTATGGATGTGATTCCGGTGTTACCACCGGACCTACGTCCCCTGGTACCGCTGGAGGGAGGCCGTTTTGCCACATCAGACTTAAATGATCTGTATCGTCGGGTGATTAACCGAAACAATCGACTTAAGCGATTGATGGATTTAAATGCGCCTCAAATCATCGTTCGTAATGAAAAACGGATGCTTCAGGAGTCGGTGGACGCGCTATTTGATAATGGTCGGCACGGCCGTGTGATAATGGGATCCAATCGGCGGCCCTTAAAGTCGCTGAGTGACACATTGAAGGGCAAGCAAGGCCGTTTTAGACAGAATTTGCTTGGGAAACGGGTTGATTATTCAGGCCGAACTGTTATTACCGTCGGGCCGAACCTGAGATTGCACCAATGCGGTTTACCTAAACAGATGGCTCTGGAACTCTTCAAACCCTTCATCTACTATCGTCTTGAACAGAAAGGGGAGGTGTCAACAGTCAAGAGTGCCAAGCGAATGGTTGAAAGAGAGACGCCGGAAGTTTGGGATACTTTGGATGAAGTCGTTAAGGAATATCCGGTCATGCTCAATCGAGCGCCAACCCTTCATCGGCTAGGTATTCAAGCCTTTGAGCCTCTTTTAATTGAAGGCAAGGCCATCCAGCTGCACCCTTTGGTTTGTACGGCCTTTAATGCCGATTTCGACGGGGATCAAATGGCTGTACATGTGCCGCTATCGGTGGAATCCCAGATCGAAGCGCGGGTATTGATGCTCTCCTCCAATAATATTTTATCTCCGGCCAACGGTAGCCCGATTATTGTTCCTAGCCAGGATATTGTCCTGGGAACGTATTATATGACTCGGGAAGCGGCCGGAGCCAAGGGAGAAAGACATCTGTTTGCTAATGTCGAGGAAGTTCGTTCGGCTTACGATGCCGGCAAGGTGGGTCTGCATGCCGGGATTACAGTTCGCATTCACGGTAAAAGGGTGGAAACCACTGTGGGACGAGTATTATTCTGGGAAATTTTACCGAAGGAAAACGTCATGGTTTTAAGGCGGATGTCCTTGACCACCAAGAAAAAAGCCCAGGCAATGCTGAAAAAAATCAAAGCCGGCACGCCCTTCGTCGATCTGGTTGAAACCGAATCTATCAATCCGGAGCGGGTGAAAAAAGGGTTGGTTGGGCGCTTAAGCAAGAAGGAGTTTTCGAGGATATTCGGCACCGATGATCCCGTCACGGAGTCACTTTTCGCTCTGGGAAAAGGGGGGACCAGCGACATTATTTCCGCTGATGGCGCTTACCATATATTTGAGGTTGTTGATCGGCAGCCGGAAATCCCTTTTATGATCGTCAACCAGGTGATGGATAAAAAGGCCCTTCGAAACCTGGTCGATTTTTCTTATCGGAATCTCGGTGCCAAGGCAACGGTGATTCTGTCCGACCGTCTTAAAGATATCGGTTATCGGATGTCCACCGAAGGCGGTCTCTCCATCTCGATTGACGATATGATTATTCCTGACGCTAAATGGGACATCTTTAAACAGGCCGAAAAACGGGTGACTGAAATTCAGGACCAATACACCGAGGGGCTTATCACTACTGGTGAGAAGTATAACAAGGTAGTTGATATATGGGCCCGGGCAACCGACGATGTAGCAGATGAAATGATGGAAGCCATGAAACTGGAGCCGGTTGTGGGCAAAGACGGGGCGGTGGACAATGATGATAAAGAAAATCCGGTAATTCAGACTAGCATGAATCCGATTTATATGATGGCCGATTCCGGAGCTCGAGGAAGTAAAGATCAGATGCGTCAGCTAGCAGGCATGCGGGGATTGATGGCCAAACCGTCCGGTGAAATTATTGAGACTCCCATCAGCGCCAATTTTCGGGAAGGGCTTTCCGTGTTGCAGTATTTTATTTCAACCCATGGTGCCCGTAAAGGGCTGGCTGACACGGCTTTGAAGACCGCCAATTCAGGCTATTTGACCCGACGGCTGGCCGACGTGGCTCAGGATTGCATGGTTTTGGAAACCGATTGCGGCACCATGGCAGGACTGGAGGTGGAGCCATTAATGGAAGGCGGTGAAGTAATCCAGGGTCTGGGGGATCGAATCCTAGGTCGCACGGCGCTGGAAGATATTGTCGATCTATATTCCGAAGAAACCCTGGTAAGGGCTGGGGAATTGCTGGATGAAGCAGCTGTTGAGAATATAGTAAAAACCGGAATTTCAAAGGTAAAAATTCGATCGGTACTGACTTGCAACGCAAAGTACGGGGTTTGTGCAACTTGCTATGGGCGCGATTTGGCTCAAGGCCGCCAGGTTGAAATCGGTCAGGCGGTGGGTATCATGGCGGCCCAATCCATTGGGGAACCGGGAACGCAATTAACCATGAGAACGTTCCACATTGGTGGTACGGCCAGCCGACGTGTGGAACAGGCCGATATCCGCGCTAAGGCTGAAGGGCGAATCAAGTATTTAGATCTGAATGTGGTCAGAAATGCCGAAAACGAGCGGATCGTGATGAACCGTAAGGGTGGTGAGTTTGCGATTATTGGCGGCGATCGTGAATTGGAGCGGTTTCCAGTGATATACGGAGCCAATTTGGCCATTGAAGACGGACAGCAAGTAAGTGTCGGTGATCTTCTGGCCTCCTGGGATCCGTTTACCACACCCATCATTACGGAAGTTGATGGGAAAGTAAAATTTGGAGACATCCAGTTGGGTAGAACAATTCAAGAGAAAGTGGATCCTGTTACGGGTAAATCCAGTCGAACCGTTATCGAATCAAAAAATGCCGATGACCGCCCCCGTATTTCTATTAAAGACCAAAATGGGAAAACGGTTAAATTGCCTGGTCAATCAGGTGTTGCTCGGTATATATTACCGGTGGAAGCTATTCTGCTGGTTGAAGAAGGTGACGATGCTAAGGCCGGTGACGTCGTGGCTAAATTGCCCCGCGCTACAACCAAAACCAAGGATATCACCGGTGGACTGCCGCGCGTGGCTGAGTTGTTTGAAGTTCGCAAGCCAAAGGAGATCGCTGCTTTGAGTGAGATCGATGGATATGTCTCGATTTCAAAATCGATGAAAAGGGGTAAACAAAGAGTAACCGTTACACCTGTGGATGTGGGTGATAAAAAGGAATACCTGATTCCTCGGGGGAAACATATCAATGTCTATGAAGGTGACTATATCCGGGCAGGCGATCCTCTCATCGGAGGTTCGGCAATCCCACAGGACATTCTTAATATTAAGGGAGAAATCGCCCTGGCCCGATATCTGGTGGACGAAGTCCAAGAGGTTTATCGGTTACAAGGCGTGCGAATAAACGATAAGCATATTGAAGTAATCGTTCGTCAGATGATGCGACGTGTAAAAATCGGTGACGCGGGCGACACTGATTTTATTCCTGACGAACAGGTGGATAAGATCAGATTTGAGAAGGAAAATGCCAAGGTTATGGAAAAAGGAGGCGAACCGGCCAAGGCTGAGGCTCTGATTCTGGGCATTACCAAAGCGTCCTTATCGACCGAGAGTTTTATTTCGGCGGCTTCTTTCCAGGAGACCACCAAAGTCTTAACCAATGCGAGTATCACTGGAAGCGTTGATCACCTCAGAGGCCTCAAGGAAAATGTGATCATGGGCCGATTGATTCCCTGCGGCACGGGTATTAAATCGTATGACGAACCACTTTTACAATGAGAATTTTAGGCATTGCCGCGATAATTTGAAACTGAAGGGAAATAGTACTTGACAAGCATGAAAAATAGGCATAAATATATACATTTTGCCGGCCACGGGGGGATCCCCTTATAAATGAAAAAAATACGAGGAGAGTATGCCCACAATTAATCAGCTTGTGCGAAAGGGGAGAAAGCGTATTCAAAAAAAGGCCGGTACCCCGGCGCTAAAAGGGGCACCACAAAAGCGCGGCGTATGTACGCGGGTCTATACATCGACTCCCAAAAAGCCTAATTCCGCCCTCAGAAAAGTGGCTCGTGTCCGTTTAACAACCGGAATTGAAGTATCGGCCTATATTCCCGGGATGGGGCATAACCTACAGGAGCACTCAGTGGTGCTAGTGCGTGGTGGGAGGGTCAAAGACCTTCCAGGTGTACGCTATCATATTGTTCGCGGCACCTTGGATACTTTGGGGGTTGACGATCGCAAACAGGGTCGATCCAAATATGGGGCCAAAAAACCGAAGTGATTTATATTTTAACTGCTGATAAGTAAAATTGAAAGTAATTATTATCAGGGTAAAGTAATAGGGTAATAAATATGCCAAGAAGAAGAGAAGTCCCGCATCGGGCTGTTGTTCCCGATCACAAATACCAAAATGAGCTCGTTACCAAGTTCATCAATAAGTTAATGCGGGATGGAAAGAAAAGCACGGCTGAATCGATTTTATACGATGCGTTCGATATAATTAAGGACAAGGCGGGCGAACCGTCCTTGACGGTTTTTGAAAAAGCCATTGATAATGTGCGTCCCAAGATTGAAGTAAAATCCCGGCGTGTGGGGGGCTCAACCTATCAGGTGCCCACCGAGGTTCGCCCCAGTCGTCGAACCGCGCTTGGCATCCGCTGGCTTATTTCCTATGCCAGAAGCCGGCATGAAAAGGGAATGGCGGCGAAATTGTCTGCCGAGATACTTGATGCCGCCAATAACCGGGGGATGTCGGTTAAAAAAAGAGAAGATACGCATAAAATGGCCGAAGCCAATAAGGCCTTTGCCCACTTTCGATGGTAAAATCGAGTATGAACGGTTTGAAATGCACTACTATCCATTTGTTTTGATGGAGGAGACCTGATGGCCAAGGAGAAATTTGAGCGGACGAAGCCGCACGTGAATGTAGGGACGATTGGTCATATTGATCACGGCAAGACGACGTTAACGGCAGCGATCACGAAGCACATGGGATTCAAG
>Ga0316197_10001334_pt1 | contig 17640 bp, 15 predicted proteins | sample OudBiesiAoxic_MG_FD_204939 | JGI IMG/M metagenome (GOLD analysis project Ga0316197, IMG submission 204939) | Coastal sediment microbial communities from Oude Bieten Haven, Netherlands - site A oxic | ecosystem: Environmental > Aquatic > Marine > Coastal > Sediment | place: Netherlands... | reverse complement strand
TTCGACCTTTACGGAATTGAAGACGAAATTGACCGGGCATTACATAGAACAACCCAATTGAAATCAGGTGGTCACCTGGTCATAGACCAGACTGAGGCCATGACGACAATCGATGTGAACACCGGTGCGTTTGTTGGTCATCGCACATTGGAAGAAACCATCTACAAAACCAATCTTGAGGCGGCGCAGTCCATTGCGCGGCAACTGCGACTGCGAAACCTGGGTGGCATCATCATCATAGATTTTATCGATATGAACAGTGATGAGCACAAACGCCAGGTCATGCTGGCCCTTGAGAAGGCGCTTGAGCGTGATCATGCGAAAACCAGTATCTGTGAGTTTTCACCTCTCGGGCTGATTGAAATGACACGCAAGCGCACAACAGAAAGCCTTGGGCATGTGCTGTGTGAACCTTGTCCGGTTTGTTCGGGAAGGGGTGCGGTAAAGAGCGCGGAAACAGTTTGTCTAGAGGTGTTTCGGGAAATTATGCGCTCCAGCAGGCAGTTTGAAGCCAGCCGTCTGCTGGTTGTTGCATCACCATGCGTGGTCGACAAGATTCTGGATGACCAATCTACGACCGTTGCTGAAATCGAGGAAACCATCGGCAAGTCAATCCGCTTCCAGCGCGAAGACCAGTACACCCGTGAACAGTTTGACGTGGTGCTGCTGTAGTGCAATATGAATAAGTCCATATGAGCAATTTTCGCAAGTTATTCCGTCGGCTCAGAACGTTGCTGTGGACAGCGCTGACACTGTTGACAGTGCTGGCGGCGGTGGTCGTGGGAATTGGCAAATTGTTGATGCCCTACAGTGTCCATTATCAGCCAGAACTTGAAGCCTGGTTAAGCAAGTCATTCAACCAACCCGTCAGAATAGAAAGCTTCAGTGGTGAGTGGAAGGCTTTCGGGCCCCGTATCAGGCTGCGCGGGTTGACACTGATGCCCGAAGGTATGCGATCGGAAATCGCGATCAACCGCGCAGCACTGGATATCAAACCGCTAAACGCGCTGATTCCAGGCAGACCTTTATACAGTTTCAGAATTATTGGTGCCGACCTGGCACTGGTGCGTACGTCCGATGGCCGCTACGTGTTATCGGGCCTGGGTGTCAGCGACACCGGGTCGGGTAAGGAACCAAGCCCCGGTTTGCGGGATGTTGTTTTGAATGGTGAGGTCCGATTACAGAATATCGGCCTCAGGTTTGATGACCCGGAACGGGGTATCCACCTGGTTCTAAGCAATGTGAACGGTCGTCTCACCGCAGATGGGCGTCGAGTGTCAGCTGAGGTCCGGGCCAGCATAACCGACAGGGACAAACGGAGAGTTGTGGGTGACCTGGATGTGACCGTGCTGGTCATGCTGGATTCAGAACAGCACATTGCAGAAGCAAAATGGCATGTGAAAACCGGTGAGCTGATACTGGAGGAACTGGTCAGGCAACTGCCGTCGCACCCATTGGTTCCCGTTGCGGGCAGGGTCAATGCCGAAGCATGGGGTGAATGGCAACAGGGTAGTCCGCAGGAAATGGAGGGCGTGCTTGACCTTCGTGACGCACAATTAAGTTCACAAACAGGCCCGCTGATTGTTGACCACCTGAACAGCCGGTTTAATTTTCAGTTTACGGAACGAAAGAACTGGCGTTTGGATTTGTCCGATGCCTCGATCGTTTACGCGGGTGAAGAGTGGCAAAGTGAACGGTTTTCAGTGGCCAGAAACCTATCACAGGATCTCGGTCTTTGGGTTAGTTCTGATTACCTTGAACTGGAATACCCGCTACTGCTGACTCAAAGAATCATTGCGAACTATAACACCCGGTGGCCCGCCTCTATTCCGAAGCGCGCGCAGGGTGGTGTTACAGATCTTGACTTCATCATGGATGCAAAGTGGCAACTGGTAATGGCAAGAGGCCAGCTGGAAAACGGGCGTTTCTGGGGCTGGGAAAAAGGGCCTGATGTTGAAGGTATCAATGCGCAGATTGAGTTGGATACAGGCGTGGGGGATGTCAGTTTTAGTGGGACGTCAGTCAAGCTGGACTGGTTAACGACCTTCCGGAAACCGGTGATCGCCCGGTTCAATGATTGCAAGCTTGAAGTCCAGTGGAAAAACAAGAACGACTGGCAGTTTGATCTGAATTATTGCCAGGTTGAAAACGATGATATAAGTGCACAGGGTCGTGTGCGTATGGCGTGGGGTGATGGTAAACCCAACGTCGATATCAACGTGGCAATGGCACGAGGTGATATTTCGCGTTTCGGGGACTATTGGCCCGAAAATGTAATGAATAAAAAAACCGTGAGTTGGTTACGTGCATCTTTGCTCAGCGGCGAGATTTTGGACGGGCGTTACTCAATGGTTGGTGACCTGGATAATTTCCCTTTTCTAGATCACAACGGGCGAATGCAGGCTATCGCGCCAGCCAGAAATGTGAATATCAAATATGCCGACAATTGGCCACATGCGAAGCAGGTTGAAGGGAGAGCCTATTTCGAAGGCCCTGGTATGTGGGTTGAAGGCAGGATTGGTGATACTGCAGGTGCAGTGGTTGACAGGGTAACAGCCAGTATTGACGATTTTAAAAAGCCGGTTCTGGATGTGACCTACCATGCCTCCACCCAGTTACCGGGTTTAATCAGGTTTATCCGGAGTACACCGCTGCTTGATGGACTGGCGCTGAACCCGGATCAGTTTGTATTTGACGGTGAGTCAGAAATAGATGGCCACATTCATATGCTGCTGGGTGGTTCCGAGGAGCCATTGCAGGTTGAGGGTAGCTTGCTATTGAAGGGCAATCAGTTCACCGACCTGGTATCCGGGGTTGAGATCAGCGGGATAGCCGGAGATCTCGACTACACTCGTGACGGACTGAAAGCGACAGGCTTACCCGGTTATTTCAGAGGTTACCCTGTCAGCCTGGACATCGCTTCCAATTGGAATGCTGAAGAGGTTTTCCGTGCTCACCTTTCCGGTGATTTACCGGTTGAAAAGGTTGTTCCGGATGAACTGTTCGAGCTTGAGCCGTTGTTTTACAGGGCGGTTGGTACAAGTCATTGGGATATCGCCCTGAGTGTCGCCTCGGTAAAGGGGCACGAAGACCGTGAAGTCTGGCTTGATATATACAGCGGATTACAAGGCGTGAGTATTGATCTGCCTGCACCAATGGCCAAGTCCGAAGATGTCAGTTGGCCCTTGTTGGTGCGTTACCCTGTAGTTGCTGACCAGCATATTCTGACGGCCGGTTTTCCGGGTAGAATGCAGCTTGAGATGGAGTTATCGAAGGATGACTCCAAGCCGGTCCGTGCGGCTGTCGAGTTGGGTGGAAAGGTTAAGGCCTTACCCGAACCGGGTTTTTTTAGTGTCAGCGGTTCAACTTCAAGTTTTGATCTTGAAGGTTGGACCGATCTTGCCATAGACAAGTTTGCGGGTCAGTCAGAGACCGACGGTCTGACCTTGAAAAGCGCCCGTGTGGACGCAGATCGAATCGCCGTCTTCGACCGGCAGTTCGACGATGTCGGGCTCTGGATGACCTATGAAGACGGTATTATTAACGGCACATTTGATGGTCAGGATATCAACGGGGTCGTCCGCTATTACAAAAATGATGAGGGCTCCCACAGCATGTCGGGAGAGTTTGAAAGGCTGATCATGCCTGACCCGGTAGCCGAAGGCATATCAGTGGAAACAGACCCTGCTGATTTACCGGAAATGCACTTTTACTGTAAACAATTTGGTTACCTTGGAATGGATTTGGGGGAGACGCGTATTGAAGGGTATCCGGTCGCCAACGGTTTCCACATAGAATCCGTTGAAGCGCAATCAGATAGTTTCATTTTCAACGCGCGGGGTGACTGGATACGTGATGAACAGGGTGAACGTTCAGATTTCAATATCCGGATAAGCTCGGAAAGCCTGGGATCTGTATTGGAGGCAATGGATATCTCATCAGCCATGCGGGGCGGCCAGACACTGGTCCATTTTGACGCCTGGTGGGAAGGTGCTCCCGCGGCATTTGCACTGGAGCACTTGAATGGTGAAATGGACATCAGTGTGGTACAGGGAAACCTGTTAACAGCAGACTCAGGTGCCGGGCGCATGCTGGGCTTGCTGAGCCTGACAGAATTACCACGGCGATTGGCAATGGACTTCCGCGACGTGTTTGACGAAGGCTTCAGTTTTGATGAAGCCAAGGGTACGATGCGGTTTGAAAATGGAACCAGCCATACCGACGACCTGGTGCTAAGTTCGACCGCGGCAGAGATTACCATCGTCGGTAGCACTGACCTGTTAGCCAAGACTTTTGATTACGAGTTTGCAGTGCAACCGGGTGTTAGTAAGACCCTTCCGGTTATTGGTGCGATTGCCGGCGGCCCGATTGGTGCAGCAGCAGGCCTGGCATTACAGGCTCTATTACGTGATGCGCTGGGTGAGGCGGCTGAGGCCAGGTATACCATTAAAGGCCCGTGGGAAGACCCGGATATTCAGCCGGTAGCCAAGCCACCCAGAAACAATGGCTCAAGAAACAGTTCAGAGTCCGACAAGCCGGCGCAAACGCAGGCCGAAGCAGATCAGGTCGAAGAAGATCAGGCAACACCGACCGGCGAGACCGGTTTACAAGATAACGATGGGAATACTTATGACTGATGCGTTAAAACTGGCTGAACAGCAGCTCCTGGCACCGGGTGGGCTTAGCCACACTGACCTGGAAAAGGTGTTGCATCACCTGATGGGTCCTTCGGTTGATTCCGGCGATTTGTATTTCCAGAACACCAGTCACGAGGCCTGGTCGCTGGAAGACGGGCTGGTAAGAAGTGGTACCCATGCGGTAGAGCAGGGTGTGGGCATCCGTGCTATCAGTGGTGAAAAAACCGGCTTTGCGTATGCGGACGAAATTATTATGCCTTCCTTGATGCAGGCATCCACAGCGGCTCGCGCGATTGCAAGACAGGGTGCACAAGGCACTGTCCAGGCGTGGCGACGGGACCAGTCCCAGGCGTTATATGTGCCTGATGATCCTATGCTTGTACTTAGCGCAGACGAAAAGGTTGACCTGTTACGCCAGATTGACACCTATGCGCGTTCGCTCGATCCCAAGGTGAAACAGGTAATGGTCAGTCTTGCTGCGACCCATGAGACCATATTGGTCGCATCAAGCGATGGTTCGCTGGCCGCCGATGTACGACCGTTGGTGCGCCTGAACGTTTCGGTGATAGCAGAACATGAAGGAAGGCGTGAACAGGGTGGTGATGGCGGCGGTGGACGTTTTGATTATCTTCAGTTGATCAAGGACAATGCCTGGCAACGATATGCGGATGAAGCGGTCCGGCAGGCTCTGGTCAATCTTGATGCTGACGCTGCACCCGCTGGTACCATGACGGTTGTACTGGGCCCGGGCTGGCCCGGTGTTTTGCTGCATGAGGCCGTGGGTCATGGGCTTGAAGGTGATTTTAATCGCAAGGGTACTTCGACATTCAGCGGGCGAATCGGTGAGAAAGTTGCGTCCGAAGGCGTCACCATCGTTGACGACGGAACACTTCCGCAGCGGCGCGGATCATTGAACGTGGATGATGAAGGCACGCCAACCGAACAAACGGTTCTGATTGAAAACGGTGTGCTGGTGGCCTACATGCAGGACAAACTCAATGCCCGTTTGATGGGTATGAAACCAACCGGTAATGGCCGGCGTGAATCATTTGCCCATCTACCGATGCCCAGGATGACCAACACTTTCATGTTGCCGGGTGAGCACGCCCCGCAGGAGATTATCCGTTCGGTGGAAAAAGGTCTGTATGCGGTTAATTTTGCAGGAGGGCAGGTTGATATTACCTCGGGTAAGTTTGTGTTTTCTGCCTCCGAAGCCTATTTGATCGAGAACGGCAAGGTAACACGCCCCGTTCGTGGCGCAACATTGATTGGGAACGGGCCCGAGGTCATGACCCGTGTCAGCATGGTTGGTAATGATTTGAAACTGGATGCCGGTGTGGGTGTATGTGGAAAGGACGGGCAAAGTGTTCCGGTCGGCGTTGGTCAACCCACCTTGCGGATTGACGCACTGACGGTAGGCGGTACGCAGACTTGAAACCCGGCGTGTTACTCAGGATGAGAGCCGGAAACATGACTGCACCGTTGGTTTACGGCGGTGGCAGTGGGGACTGTGTATCCAATTCCCGCAATAACTTGAATAATTTACGTGAAGACGACGGTGGTTTGCCCAGTGTGGCCTCTTTTTTCGCGTTGCGGATCAGCTGGCGAAAGGTTTGCACATTGGCGGCAGGAGCCTGCTCAAGCAGTTCCGATAAAACCTGGTCACTACCTTCAATTAGCCGGTCCCTCCAGGTTTCGACAAGATGAAAGCGCGCATTCGCCTGCCGGGTTTTCTGGTCAAAATTGTTGACGGCATCCAGCAGGTCCGCGTTATCACGCAGACGGAGCATTTTGCCGACGGTCATCAATTGTCTTTTCCTGGCACCATAAGGTTTGATGCTGCGGGCAAATTCTATTGCGGAACGCAAATCCTCATCCAGGGGCAATTTTTTAAATCTGCTTTCCGTCATCGCGATGATCTCTTTGGCCAGGTTCACCAATTCCTGAGCCTCGCGTTTACGCTGGCTTTTACTAATTTCAAGTGTTTCGTTTTCGGTAATGGAATCACTCATGTCAATTTTTCGTCCAAAGGAGTAGCTTGATGACGGATTCGAGTATGGTAGCTCAGGCTGTCCCTGACCGCGATCAGGAATTGTCAATACTTGCAGATGGTGCGCAGCAGGCACTGGATCACGCGCGCAGATTGGGCGCGGAAGATGCTGAAATATCAGCAAGTATTCATTTTGGTCTGGACGTAAATGTCCGCATGGGTGAAGTTGAGACTTTGGAACATTCACGCGACCGTGGATTGGGTATCAGTGTTTATCTCGGCAACAGCAAGGGCCATGCCAGCAGTGGTGATTTACGACCGGAAACCATTAAAAAATGTGTCGAAAAGGCCGTGGATATCGCCCGGTTCACACAGGCAGATAAATGTAATGGGCTTGCACCGTCAGAGAGACTGGCAAGCAAGTTCCCGGATCTTGATCTGTGGCATCCCGAGGCGCTGGATGCAGAGTTAACCACTCAACGGGCGCTGGCCTGCGAAGCGGCGGGGCTGGAAAACCCGGGGATTGCCAATTCTGACGGTGCTGCGGCCTCAAGCAGTTTTGGCCTGAGTGTATATGCCAATTCCCATGGGTTTGTCGGTCGCCGGGATGGTACCCGTTTTGGTCAGAATTGCATACTGATTGCCGGTGAAGGTGAGTCCATGCAGCGCGACTACTGGTACGATTCAAGGCGGGCATTTTCTGACCTTGAAAGCGTTGAAGATACCGGAGCCAAAGCCGCCCGCAGGACGGTAGAACGCCTTGGGGCACGGAATATTCCAACCTGCGAGGTGCCGATTCTGTTTTCACCCGAGGTGGCACGTGGACTGGTGGGTCATTTGGTCGCTGCAATTTCAGGTGGTGCTCTCTATCGCAAAGCCTCATTTCTGCAGGACACCATCGGCCAACAATTATTTCCCGACTGGGTCACGATGTCAGAAAGACCCTATATCCTGCGTGGCCCGGCCAGCACGGCATTCGATGGGGAAGGTGTGGTAACCGTCGACCGCGATATCATCAAAGATGGTGTTCTGACAGGTTATGTGCTGAGTAATTATTCGGCGCGGAGGCTCGGTATGGAAACTACCGGCAACGCGGGTGGTGTGCATAACCTGCTTGTAAACTCAGGCAAATATTCAGCATTGGAGTTGATGCAGCAAATGGGCACCGGCTTGTTGGTTACCGAGGTCATGGGGCAGGGTGTCAGTATGGTCACCGGTGATTACTCGCGTGGGGCTGGTGGGTTCTGGGTCGAAAACGGTGAAATTCAATTCCCGGTTGATGAAATAACCATCGCGGGCAATTTGAAAGACATGTTCATGGCGATCGAAGCGGTTGGAACCGATATAGACGACCGTTCCGGAATTCAGAGTGGATCGATCCTGATGGGAAAAATGACGGTTGCTGGTTCTTAGCCAAAATCCACATTTTGTAAAATGTTCCGTTACCTGCGTATAGCAATACTACTGACGATACTGGTTGTAGTCGCCGGTAACCAGTGGTTGACCGGCAAACGGTTTGGCAGTTGGGAAAAGCCACTGTGGATTACCATCTACCCGGTGCTGCTTGATACCGATGCGGATACGCGCCGTTATGCCAGGGGGCTCAGTACCGAATCTTTTAGGGCCATTGGTGTTTTTCTCAAGCAACAGGCAGCACGTTATGATCGCCGGTTTGAGAATCCTGCCATGATTCAGGTGGCTCGTCCGCTCACTGCATTGCCGCCTGCACTACCTTCTGAGAGTTCCGGTGTAAAAGTAGCTATCTGGAGTTTAAAGATGCGCTGGTGGGCATGGAGGAATGGCTCACAGGATGGTCTTGTTGGCGAAGATATAAAAATGTTTGTGCTATATCAGAAGGGAGATAACAATGGTCCCCTGGAGCGCTCAGTAGGTATTAAGAATGGCAGTTATGGTCTGGTTAATGCCGTGGCCTCAAAGGAAAAAGCTGCACGTAATCGCATCGTCATTACTCACGAGTTGCTTCACATACTTGGCGCCAGCGATAAGTATGATTTCCATACCGGTCAGCCCATCGCGCCCGCCGGCCTTGCAAGCCCGGCTCAAACCCCCTTGTACCCACAAAAACGTGCTGAAATTATGGCTGGGCGTATTGCGACTTCAGCCAGTCGCTGGCGTTATCCCGCCAGCCTGAAATTTTGTGTGATAGGGGCTGAAACCGCTGCCGAAATTGGCTGGTAAATAGCCCTGGTAACCTGCCTGGCTAACAGGTACGCAAATACTATCTGAATCTTTTAATCGGTAACGCGAAAGTGCTTTGCATTGCGCTTGGTCAGCATCGCAGCCAGCCATGGCAGGTGACGATTAGCAAAAACAATCGCCTTATATTGCCTGCCGGGAATAATCACCGGTTTGACCTCTTCATCGGACATGGCCTGCAGGGTGTCTGCAACTACATCCCTGGCATCAAGCCACAAGTATGACGGCAGCTTACTGATCATTTCACGGGTGCCATTGACGTCATGAAACTCGCTGTAGGTAAATCCGGGACATAATGCGCAAACCTTTACACCGGTACCCTCGTTTTCCAATGCCAGTGCTTCACTGAATTTAATAAGAAAGGATTTACTCGCACCATACAAGGTGTGACCGGCACTCGGTGCCACCAATCCTGCCACCGAGGCAACATTGACGACAAATCCACAACCCCGTTCACGCATACCGGGTAACAGGCGCCAGGTCAATTCGCAAACAGCGGTCATCATGACCTGGATGAAGTCAGCATGTTCGTCCCAGCGGGGAACATGAAAGCTGCCGGGCAGGCCATAACCCGCGTTATTGACCAGGTATTCAATATGTATGTTTTCCTGTTCGAGTTGCCCAACAATTGTCTGGCACGCATCGCTTGCAGACAGATCAGCCGTAATAATAAAGCTTTCAGTGCCATGTGATTTCTGCAGTTCATCCGCTACAGCCTGCAGCTTATCGGCACGTCGCGCGACCAGGACCAGTCGATAACCCTTCCCGGCCAATTGCCGGCAAAATTCGGCGCCGATACCGGCGGATGCACCGGTCACCAATGCCCAAGGTTTTTGAAGATCTACACCAATATTTTCCTGATTCATTATCTTGACCTGTGTCATATGAATTAGCGCTCATGCTACTACACTTTAATCGGGCAATTTTGCATTCCCTGCTATGTTTTGGAATTGAATTTTCAGCTCAGAGGCCAGCGTCATGACACGTCTTGTAATCGGTGTATTGTTCTGGAGCCTAATCCATTTTATTCCTTCATTAGCTGCAGAGTTTAAGAAAGCCATGGTCAACCGGTATGGTGAGTATCCGTACAAGGGTGCGATAACCCTGTTGATGATAGTTTCTCTATACCTGATTATTTCAGGATGGAAATCCCTCACTCCGGTTGAGCCTGATGTCCTGAACGCGATCTACACAGTACCCGAATGGGGCGGTCATGCAGCGGCAGTGCTTATACTGATCGGCTTTGTCCTGTTCTGTGCCCCTTACCCACCCAACAATATCAAGCGACTGATGCGTCACCCTCAACTGCTGGGTTTTGCGATGTGGGGACTTGGGCATTTGCTGGCCGTAGGCACCGCACGGGCGATAGTGCTGTTTGGCGGCCTGACGATCTGGGCATTGATCGAGATCTACTTGATCAACAAGCGGGATGGCGTATGGGTGAAACCTGAAAAGGCACCGTTTAAAAACGACGTGACCATGGTGGCATTCGCTGTTTTAGTCTACCTGGCATTTCTGTACACGCACCATATGTTGTTTGGCGGTACAAATCTGATCTGATTTATCTTCAGAATGAACATAACTGACACAATCGCGCCGCACATCCGACACTGTGGCCATCTGACACACGCCGCTCCTGCGCTTCCTGCGCCCGCGGCATACCGTTCATCCTGAACATAATTGACCTGCATCATTTGTTTTTGGGCTCATGTAACGCATCATCGCCATCAGTTTTGGACTTGCGACAAATGTGACGTATGGGTATGCTTGCGCGCCGCAGCGAAGCTTACGTAAAACAGGACAATAATGATGAGAAAAATACTGGTCGCAGGAAACTGGAAAATGCACGGGTCCAAGACCATGGTGCGCTCCCTGCTTGAAGGTCTATTGGCTGGCAGTTCAGCAGAAGGTAATGCTGATTTGGCAGTGTTTCCGTCATTTCCGTACCTGTCACTGACAGAATCCATCCTTTCCGGCAGTCATATTGCCTGGGGTGGGCAGACCCTGAACCCGAATGCACAGGGAGCACACACCGGTGAAACAAGCGGTGGCATGCTGGCAGATATGGGTTGCCGTTATGTGCTGGTAGGTCATTCAGAACGACGTGCTATCTACGCCGAAAGTGACGAGGACGTGGCAATTCGTTTCAAAGCAGCGCTTGATGCCGGGCTGGAACCGGTGCTTTGTGTCGGGGAAACACTCGAAGAACGTGAACAGGATAAAACGGAAGCCGTTGTGGCGCGTCAATTGGATGCGGTCATCAACGCCATTGGTATTGATGTCTTCAGTCGCGCGGTCGTTGCTTACGAGCCTGTTTGGGCGATCGGAACCGGTCTGACCGCAACACCGCAACAAGCGCAAGCGGTTCATGCATTTATACGTGACAAGATATCGGCACTCAATGTTATAATAGCCGATCAACTACGAATCCTATACGGCGGCAGTGTGAAAGGTTCCAATGCCGCCGAATTGTTTGCCCAGAGTGATATCGATGGCGGACTTGTTGGAGGGGCTTCACTGACAGCTGAAGACTTCCTCGCAATTTATGGTGCCGTTGCTTAAAGGTCGCTCAGAATACGGAATAGAATATGCAGGTTTTAAACATTTTCCACGTGCTCATCGCAATTTCGATGATTGCATTTATATTGATACAGAAAGGTGCCGGTGCTACTGCCGGTGCTGCATTCGGTAGCGGTGCCTCGGGCACCGTGTTCGGGTCCCGTGGTGCCGGCAATTTTTTGTCGCGTACTACCTGGGTTTTGGCCACACTGTTTTGTTTGATCAGCCTGACCATGGCGGTGATCGCTTCGCGGGGGAGTTCTGCACCAGAGACCGATCTTGGTGTGGTAGCAACGGTCCCGGCAACTGAAGATACAACAAATCTGGTCACTCCGGATTTACCGATAGAGGTAATATCTGCCGATCCATCAGACGTACCAACAATGGACGCTGTGATCGGGGAACCTGATACGGAACTCGATGCTGGTGATTTACCGGTGATTGAGCTTGAGAATGAGTCATTGCCCTCAAATGATGGTTCTGATGACGGTACCACCGGCGACGATGGGACCGGAGGTAACTAAAATAATAGCCCAAGTGGTGGAATTGGTAGACACGCTATCTTGAGGGGGTAGTGACGGAAGTCGTGCCGGTTCGAGTCCGGCCTTGGGCACCATTTTTTAAATGGACGGTATGTCGCCGTCCCTAATGAATTGAGACCGGAGTATGCTTGCACAATACCTGCCAATTCTGATTTTTCTCAGTATCGCCACAGTTATCGGTGTCGTTTTGATAATTCTTGGTGGTCTGCTCGGTCCGACCAGGCCCGACAGTGAGAAACTATCTGCCTATGAGTGCGGTTTTGAAGCATTCGAGGATACCCGCACCAAGTTTGACGTTCGTTACTACCTGGTAGCGATTCTGTTCATCATATTTGATCTTGAAATTACATTTTTCCTGCCATGGGCCCTGGCTCTGGATGAGCTCGGCATGTACGGTGTTATAGCCATGTTCGTGTTCCTTATTGAGCTTGTCATCGGCTACTTTGTAATCTGGAAAAGAGGCGCTTTGGAATGGGAATGATGGACATAATGTACCCCGACAGGGGTATAGAGCTTGGTGAGGTAGATGACATTCTGAGGCCAAGTGCCGATAGCAATCCGCTGATGGCCAGAGGGGTCGTCACAACTTCGCTGGACGCATTGATCAACTGGGCCAGAACAGGATCCATGTGGCCGGTATCTTTTGGCCTCGCCTGTTGCGCTGTCGAAATGATGCAGGCGGGTGCGGCCCGTTACGACCTCGACAGGCTAGGCGTCATATTTCGTCCCAGCCCCCGCCAGTCGGATGTCATGATTGTTGCTGGAACACTGGTCAATAAAATGGCCCCTGCGATGCGCAAGATCTACGACCAGATGGCCGAGCCAAGATGGGTAATATCCATGGGGTCATGCGCCAACGGCGGTGGTTACTACCATTATTCTTATTCGGTGACACGCGGTTGCGATCGCATCGTGCCGGTCGATATATATGTTCCGGGTTGCCCGCCGACGGCGGAAGCCCTGATTTACGGCATTTTGCAACTGCAGAAGAAAATTCGCCGTACAGCTACCATTGCCAGGTGACGTAATGATTGACCTGTCCAAAAGTCTGTCTGAGGAACTTGTAGCCTGTTTTGGTGACCGGATAAAGGTATCTGAACCGGGCACGGGAATGGTTACCATCCAGGTTCCTGTTGACGAGTGGTTGGAAACAGCGCAGACATTGCGTGACGACCCACGGTTTACATTCAGCCAGTTAACCGATTTATGCGGTGTTGATCACCTTGGTTTTGGCCAGGTGGAATGGGAAACAACTGACGCAACTAATGAGGGCTTCAGTCGTGGTGTTGAAGGTCTGGGCCCCGGTCGTTTCGACTGGAAAAACCGGCCTGAATCCACCGATGCCGAACAGCGCTTTGGTGTGGTTGTGCATCTGCTGTCAACCCATCACAACATGCGCTTGCGCATGAAAACTTTCGCGGCTGACGAAGGTTTGCCAATTGTTCCGTCATTGGTTGAAATCTGGAACTCCGCCAACTGGTATGAGCGTGAAACCTTTGACCTTTTCGGTATCATTTTCGAAGGACATCCTGATTTACGTCGAATTTTGACGGATTATGGTTTTATCGGTCATCCGTTCCGTAAAGATTTCCCATTGATTGGTAACGTCACGGTCCGTTATGACGAGGACAAGGGTCGCGTGGTATATGAACCGGTTGAAATTGAACCACGTGTGCTCGTACCGCGTGTTATACGTGATGATTCACGATACAAAGCAGACGATATCGACAAAGCGGCAGATGAAGCAGCTGACTCGCTGGCGTCCGGGGCTGAATAAACATGTCTGAAATTCGCAACTACACGATGAATTTCGGGCCGCAACATCCGTCGGCCCATGGTGTTCTCCGCTTGGTGTTGGAGCTTGATGGCGAAACAGTGGTTCGTGCAGACCCGCATATCGGTCTGTTACACCGGGGTACTGAGAAACTCGCTGAAAGCAAACCCTACAACCAGTCCATTGGGTACATGGACCGCCTGGACTATGTATCAATGATGTGTAGCGAACATGCCTATGTGCGCGCCATTGAACAATTGCTGGGTATCGAACCGCCTTTACGTGCCCAATACATACGTACCATGTTTGACGAGATTACCCGTATTGGTAATCACATGTTGTGGATCGGTTCCAGCGGTATTGACCTGGGTGCCATGACGGTCTTCCTGTATGCGTTTCGTGAACGGGAACAGACCATCGACATGTACGAGGCAGTCTCAGGTGCGCGTATGCACGCTAACTATTACCGGCCTGGCGGTGTTTATCGTGACCTGCCGGACAAGATGCCTGAATACACAGAAACGCCGTGGACAAAGGGCAAGAAACTCAAGCAGAGAAATGAATGGCGTGAAGGTTCTTTACTTGATTTTATTGAGGCTTTTGCAAAAGATTTTCCATCCAAGGTTGACGAGTACGAGACCCTGCTGACCGATAACCGTATCTGGAAGCAGCGTACCGTTGGTATTGGTGTGTTATCACCCGAACGAGCCCAACAACTTGGTTGTTCCGGCCCCATGCTACGTGGTTCAGGTATCGAATGGGATCTGCGTAAGAAACAGCCCTATGCCATGTATCACGAGATGGATTTTGACATTCCTGTCGGTATCAATGGTGATTGTTACGACCGGTACCTTGTTCGTATAGAAGAACTGCGCCAGTCCGCAAGCATCATCCTGCAGTGCGTGAAATGGCTACGTGCTAACCCTGGTCATGTCATGCTGAAAAACTTCAAGGTCATTCCGCCAACGCGGGAAGAAATGAAGGATGACATGGAAGCGCTGATCCATCATTTCAAACTCTTTACAGAAGGCTACAGCGTTCCAAAAGGCGAGACCTACGCAGCCGTTGAGGCACCCAAGGGTGAATTCGGTTGTTACATGGTTTCCGATGGAGCCAATAAGCCCTTCCGTGTGCATTTAAGGGCACCTGGTTTTGCCCACCTCTCCTGTATGGATGAGTTGGCCAGAGGACATATGCTGGGTGACGTGGTGGCGCTGATGGGAACCTTTGATATCGTATTTGGTGAGGTAGACCGCTGATGAGTCACAAAGCTGAGCACATTGCCGGTAAAAAAGCCCTGCTCAATGAGGGTACCCGGGCAAACATAGATCACTGGGTAAGCAAATTCCCGCCGGAACACAAGCGGTCAGCCCTGATACAGGCACTGATTGCTGCGCAGGATCAGAATGGCGGCTGGGTTAGCAAGGACATGATCGAGGCAGTTGCGGATTACCTGGGCCTTCCACCGGTATGGGCCTTTGAAGTTGCCAGTTTCTATTCCATGTTCGATCAAAAACCGGTCGGCAGAAACAAGGTAAACATCTGCACCAACATCTCATGCTGGCTCAATGGCGCTGAAGATATGGTCAGCCATATAGAAAGCAAGCTCGGAATAAAGCTGGGTGAGACCACGGCAGATGATCGTATTACGTTGATCGTGGAAGAGGAATGTATCGCCGCATGTTGCGGTGCGCCGGCAATGGTGGTCAATGGCCACTATCACGAAAATCTCGATACAGACAAAATCGATAAAATTCTGGATGGACTGGACTGATGGCAGACCATAACGTCGTATTTACCACTCTGGACGCCGAACAGCCTTGGTCGATGGATACCTATCTGGCCATCGATGGTTATAAAGCCTGGAAAAAAATTCTGGCGGAAAAAACCGACCCGGCAGAGATTATAGATAACGTAAAGCTTTCGGCCCTGCGAGGTCGCGGCGGTGCAGGTTTCCCAACCGGTTTGAAATGGAGCTTCATGCCACGCTCCGCACCCGGTCAAAAATATATTTTATGTAATTCCGACGAATCCGAGCCTGGCACCTGCCATGACCGGGACATCCTCAGGTTTAACCCCCATGCGGTCATCGAAGGTATGGCCATTGCCGGATATGCAATGGGAGCGACGGTGGGATATAACTATTTGCGTGGTGAGTTTCATCACGAGCCGTTTGAGCGTTTTGAAGCTGCCCTTAAAGAAGCTTATGCAGCCGGTCTGCTCGGTAAAGACCTGATGGGTAGCGGTGTTGATATGGACATTTATGCTGCCCTTGGCGCCGGCGCGTATATATGTGGCGAAGAAACCGCCCTGATGGAGTCGCTGGAAGGCAAGAAGGGCCAGCCACGATTCAAGCCGCCTTTCCCGGCCAATTTTGGCCTCTACGGAAAACCCAGCACCATCAACAATACCGAATCACTGGCGTCAGTACCGCATATCATGCGCAATGGCGGTCAATGGTTTCTCGATATCGGCAAGCCCAATAATGGCGGACCAAAAGTATTTTCCGTCTCAGGTCATGTCAATAATCCCGGCAATTTTGAAGTGCCGCTGGGCACACCGTTTAGCGAGTTACTGGAAATGGCCGGTGGAGTACGCGATGGCAACAAGCTCAAAGGCGTGATACCCGGTGGTTCATCGATGCCGGTACTACCTGCAGAAATCATGATGGATATCACCATGGATTTCGATGCATTGTCCAAAGCAGGTTCCGGCCTCGGCTCAGGTGCGGTCATCGTAATGGATGAAACCACGTGTATGGTTAAAGCCTGCACCCGGATCTCACGTTTTTATCACATGGAATCCTGTGGCCAGTGCACACCCTGTCGTGAAGGTACCGGCTGGATGCACCGTGTCCTGCAGCGAATTGTTGATGGTAACGGTGAGCAAAAAGATCTCGAATTATTACGTTCAGCGGCAGGACAAATCGAAGGTCACACGATCTGTGCGTTTGGTGAAGCTGCTGCCTGGCCGGTGCAGGGGTTCCTGCGGCAATACTGGCATGAATTTGAATATTACGTGGAACACGGTCACTCAATTGTCGATGATCAAAAGGGGAAAGCTGCATGAGTACGCAGCCTGAAGTAGTGGTTGATATGGTTAACATCGAAATTGATGGCCAGGCCATGGAAGTGCCTAAAAACTCGATGATTATCGAGGCTACGGACAAGGCTGGAATCAGTATTCCGCGGTTTTGTTACCACAGCAAACTGAGCATCGCGGCCAATTGCCGTATGTGCCTGGTAGATGTTGAGAAGGCACCCAAGCCGATGCCAGCCTGTGCAACACCGGTCATGGACGGTATGAAGGTCTATACTCAATCGCGTCGCGCGATTGATGCCCAGCATGGTGTGATGGAGTTCCTTTTAATTAATCATCCCCTGGACTGTCCAATTTGTGACCAGGGTGGTGAGTGCGAATTACAAGACCTGGCAATGGGTTATGGCCGTTCTGTTTCGCGTTTCACCGAACGTAAGCGGGTGGTCCAGGACCACGATATCGGCTCGCTGGTACAGACCGATCTGACACGCTGTATTCAATGTACCCGCTGCGTGCGTTTTCTCGATGAGATCGCAGGTACCAATGAACTGGGTATGTACGGGCGCGGCGATCGCTCCGAGATTGGCACCAGCCTGGCACAGGGCATTGATTCTGAATTATCCGGAAATGTGATTGACCTCTGTCCGGTAGGTGCATTAACCAATAAACCATTCCGTTTCTCGGCACGCGCGTGGGAATTGATGGCGCGGCCTTCAATGGCAGCACACGATGGTGTCGGTTCCAGTCTGTGGTACCACGCACGTCGCGGAAAAGTTCTGCGTGCGGTTCCCCGTGACAACGAAGCGACCAACGAAACCTGGCTGTCAGATCGTGACCGGTATTCTCATTTTGGTCTCTACTCGGATGACAGGGTTCTCGAAC